>Ga0129345_1000815_pt1 | contig 11662 bp, 11 predicted proteins | sample CPBDNA_FD_94425 | JGI IMG/M metagenome (GOLD analysis project Ga0129345, IMG submission 94425) | Freshwater to marine salinity gradient microbial communities from Chesapeake Bay, USA - CPBay_Sum_20_0.8_DNA | ecosystem: Environmental > Aquatic > Marine > Coastal | place: USA: Chesapeake Bay...
AAAATGTATTTATATTTTTTAAAAAAATAAATTAATGTAACAGCAGCCGCAAAATTATTTGTTGCATGAGCAGATGGGAATGATTTGCCAGAACCACAATTGATTAATAAATTTATATTTTCAAGTTCTTTGCAGGGTCTAAGTCTTCCGACGATATCTTTAATTAAATTCGCAGAAATTTGATCAGCAAGGATTGCAGATAATCCTAAAATTACTGCTATAGAAATCCCTAATTTATTATATTTGAAAATCTCTTTAAAGTAATTTTTTTTATCAACTCTATTTTTATATTCTGCATTGTTGAAATGATAAAAAAAGATAAGATAAATAAACAAAGCAACATAAACCGGTGCCCACAATCTACCATTTGTAATGATCGGCATTATAAAATCAGTTACTTGATTTGATAATGTTACATTAATAAAATAGAATAAGTTTTTATCAATTTCAATGATTTTTTCTATCATATTTTCTGAATTGTTAAGACTGTAATATCGTCATCAGGTTTGTGGCCTTCGGTCCAATTTGTAATATGAAACTCAATTATATCTATTAATTCATTTGAGTTTGCAGTATGATTCAGTTTAAGAATATCAATAATTCTTTCTTCTCCAAACATTTCACCTTTACTATTTACTAATTCGGGTAAGCCATCGGAGTATAAAATTAGCTTATCGTCTGAATTTAATTCTATTTCAATCTCCCCTATCTTAGGGTCATCCATAAAGCCTATAGGCATACCTTTAAGTTCAATGAATTCTACTTTATCACCTCTTATTAAAATTGGTTTCCTATGCCCGCCAGTACCAATTTTACTTATTGATTTTTTTAAATCTATAATACCGTAGCAAATGGTAAAAAATTGAATATCATCATCTTTTGTTAGGAAAGTTTGATTTAATGTATGAAGAACTTCCGAAGGTGATTTTACTTCATATTTGTTTTCTTTGAAATTTAAAGTTGGGTTATTAGGAATTTTATCTGAATTGATAAGACGACTAATTGCAAAAGACATCATAGAAGCTGGAATACCCTTGCCAGTAACGTCTAAAACATAATAAATAATAAAGTCATCAATTTGGAAGAAATTATAATTATCACCAGATAAATATTTTGATGGTAAATACATTGCAGCAAATGAGTATCCTGCAAAAGAACTAGAGGGTGGTTGAATATTTTGTTGGAGTTTAGCAGCAGCATTCAAATCATTATTAATGTCATTATATGCTTGCTCTAGTTCTTGTTTTAGTTTTCTTTCGGACTTGATAAGTCTATATATAGCTATACCATCTTTTACTGCACTAATTACTTTCCTAAGATCATCATTTTTAATTAAGAATCTAAAAATATTGCTTTCATTAACAGCATCAACAATAATATTAATATCGCTAAAACCAGTTAATAGAATTCTTATGGTGTCTGGATATTTTTTTCTAACAATGTTGAGGAATTCTATACCTTTGATACCAGGCATATCGTAGTCTGATATGACTAAAGCGAAACTTCTCTTTTCCATTTGGGATAATGCTTCTTCAGCAGAATGAGCTAGATATACATCATACTCCTCCTCAAAGAGCATCTCGTAAGAAGAAAGTAAAAGTTCTTCATCATCAACAAATAATATAGATTCTTTCATTTTGGATATAAAATTTTTTCAATTTAAAAATTAAAATTGAAAAGATTAAATTTTTAATGAAATTCTAATTAAAATTTAATTTTAATTCCAACCAAACCAGTTATTATACTCATTTGATCGTAAGAATTGTAAGTTTTAAGAAGTGAGTTGTACTCTATTCTTCCTTCAAAAGTCCAAGCTGAACTTGTAGGTATTTCTAAATTAGTACCTAATCTGAATAAAGGAGAGCTAGAAGTTAAATCATAAGCAACACCAGCAAGTGGAGTAACTTTAATAATATTTGAGATTGGTAATTCAACTAGTAGAATATCTCCACCGATATAAATATTATCTAAAACTGCAAAATTATTATTAAATAAATTAGATCCTGCATTTAAGCTAAAGCCAGTAATATAATGAGTTAATTTATTTTCTGAAATAATATTTCTAGTATATGATAATCTAGCACCAGATTGATTAAATATTAACCCACCAGAATTTCTTTTGAAATTAGAATTTATGTATTCTAATTGTTGCTTGTTATATCCGAAATCGAATTTAGAAGACTGCCCTATGTTAAACATAGAAATAGTCTTTTCGATTATATTAGAAGGATATAAAGGACTAAAGAAAACTTCATCATTAACTATAATATTTTTAGCAATTGTACGATTCTGCTCAATATTTTGCTCTTGAACAGGTTCAACTATATTTTTTATTATTTTAGGAATTGAACTTCTATTAGAAATAATATTTCTAGAATTATTTGATTTTATAAAAGTAGAATTATTATCTGATTTGTTTTCTGAAATGTTATTCTGTTGAATATTTTCATCAATTTCTTCATTTATGTTTTCTTCGGCAATAACTGGTTGAGTTTTTAAAGATGAAACTAATGATTCTTTCTGAGTTAATTCTCTATTTTGATCAACAGGGTTTGTATTTTCAATATCAATACCTACATAAGCACCAACAGTTACTATGGCAGCACTCAAAGATGCCATGATTGGAACAAATAGTTGTTGCCATACGGACATGCCCACAGAAGTAGTGCTAGAAATAGATGAAGTATATGAAATTCCTAAGCTTTCAAAGATAGTAGCAGTAGATTCATAAGGAGGAATTAATTTTTTTACATCTTTTTGAACGGCTTCTCTAATAGCTAATAAATCACTGTATTCACTTTGTAATTCAGGATTATTTGCTAATTCAGCTTCAAACCCTTCGACTAACGAAGAATCTAACTCTCCATCCATGTAAAGAGTTAAAAATTCTGAAGCATTATTTTGATTTATCTCGTTCATTTCGAATATAATAACAATATTTTTAAAATTTGGTTACAATTAACCTAAAATTTATCAAGCTCTTTGATATAAGGCTCTAAAATTTCTCTAATTTTTTGTTTGGCTCTATGAATTCTAATTTTCACATTTGAAACATTTTCCTCTGTGACTTCAGCAATATCACTATATGATAAGCCCTCATACTCTCTGAGTATAAACATTTCTTTATACTTTTCAGGAAGAGTATCAAGTGCAGTATTTATAAGATTTAACAACTCATCGTCACCGCTATATTTTTTCTCTTCTTGAGAGGCCATATAGTCTTCGTATGAAACATGACCTTGAGTATTTTTCTTTTGTTTCAAAAAATTAACACAAATATTTCGAGCAATTCTTAATAAAAATGCAGGAACATTTGTCATTACTCGGTTTTTATCGGCAGATTTATAAAATCTTATAAATGTTTCTTGAAAAACGTCTTTTGCTTCTTCTTGATTACCTAAATATCTTTTACAATATGCAAATACTCTAGGTGAATGCCTGCGATACAACTCGCTGAAAGCATTCTCCGATTGTTCTTTGCTTTGGTTGAGCATATAGAACAATTCTTCGTCTGAATATTCTTCAATTGTTTTCATATTTTGTAAAATAACATTAAAAAATGGATAATGTTACATATTTATTCATTTGCTTCATCTTTACTTTCAAAATATATTTGACTTATTTCAGCGCTTACTAGAAATATAAATGCAAAATAATATATCCATAAAGCTATTGAAACTATGGCTGCGTAAGTTCCATAATATTTCCCATAATTACTAATACTAACTAAATACCAAGCAAAAATATTCCTTGATATTTCTATTAAAATTGTATTTAGTGATGAAGCAAAGATTCTTTTTTTTCTATCAACTTTTGCACTTGGAATATAACTATATATAAAATAATAAATCAAAAATCCAGTACCAAGTGAAGTGAAAATAATCGTAGTATTTGAAATAATATTATTTACATAATCAGGAGAAATAAAAATTAATATTTGTTGGATTACATCTACGATTGGAAGTAATAAAGTATAAAGCATAAATAAAATTGGTATTAGAATCACTAAAAACATGTCTTTAAGTATATCTAAAAAGAAATATTTTTTGGGTGGAATTTTAAATACTGTATTTATACTAAACCTTAAACTTGAAATCAAAGTTGATGAAATCCAAATTAAAATTATAAAACCGATTATTCCAAATAATGAACTATGCGAGACTATATTCGTAATTTCTGATAATATATTTGTTATGTAATTTTCCGAAGTGCTTGTCGGAGGTAAAAATTCTTTTATAATATCTGTAAGTTCAACTGCTATTTTATCAAATCCAATTGTAAGTTCTACTACATAAGTTAAGAGTAAAAATAATGGGATTTGATATAACAATATATTAAATGCTAATCCAGCAGATATGATATAAATATGATCTGATTCTAAACGGGAAAAAAAATCTTCAATAATCTTGTATATTTTTTTGATTTTTGTCCAAATACTCATTTTATTATTAATTTTGTTTTGTCAAAAAGGTAAATATGAAAAAAATATTCCTCATAATATATATTTTCTCATTAGTGGGTTGTGCAGTAATAGTTGCTCCGCCAGGAGGTCCTAGAGATACTACACCACCTCAAGTATTAGAAACATATCCTAATAATTATGCCACAAATTTCAATGACGAATATATATCTATTCAATTCGATAAATATATGAATAAGTCATCAGTTATTCAGTCATTTTCAGTTATTCCTGAGATAAAATACGATTATTCGTGGTCGGGCAAGAAATTAAAAATTAAGTTCTTAGATGAGTTAGATCCTAATGTTACTTATGTGGCAAAACTTAATACTAACTATAGTGATTTCAAAGGGAATAAACCTGCATCAGCTCTCACATTTATTTTTACTAAAAGTGATAAAATTGACAAAGGAAAGATTGTAGGCAAATTAATTGCAAAAAAACCAGAAGGCAAAATGATTTTTGCTTGGAGAGACAAAGACATACCAATTGATATTACAACAAAACCCGACTATAATGTTTCTGTAGGGAGTTCAGGTGACTTCGAACTTATCGGTCTTAAGAAAGGTCTTTATAGAGTTATCGCAATAGATGATAAATTCAAAGATGGCAAATATAACTCTGGATTTGATGATTTTGGTGCAACTCAATATGATGTTGAAGTTTTAGACTCGGGATATACTAATATAAAATTAAAAATAGGACCTGCTTTCGATAGATCGGGGCCCGGCTTAAGTAATGTTTATCCTATTTCTAATAATATTTTACAAGTTAATTTAACTGAAGAAATATATACTGAAAATTTAAAAAAAGATAATTTTTCAATACTCAATTCAGAACTTAATATTAAAAATGTATTCGCAAATGACTACCCTTTGACAAAGAAAATTTATCTTCTTTTTGAAGACATGATTGATACATCAACTGTTTATCAATTGAAACTTTCAAATTTGAAAGATACACTTGATAATCCACAAATTGATTCCCTTTCTAATTCTGAATTTAGTGGAATTGATAAAGATTATGTGAAAAATATTGAATTATTAACTTCCAAAATTGAAAATAAAATATATTCAAAGAGTCTTAAATTTATTTTTAATCATCCATTAAGTGAAATTAAAGATTCAGCAGCTGTAATATTTAATAAAAAAGATTCAATTTATATTTACCCAAAAGTTAATATTTCAGAAATTGCTAATGTGATTACAGTTGGCTTAGAGGATTTAATAAATGAAAATCAATATTCTTTAAATATTAATTTATCTAAAATTATTGATTTTAAATCTACAAAAGGACAGGATTCAGTTAAAACATTTAATTTTACTTATCTTGATAGAAAAGGAAAAAGCAAAATTAAAGGTAGTGTTTTAGATTCAAGTAATTGTAATGGTAAGATCTTAGTCCAACTTAAATTAGCAGATGAAATAGTGCAACAAAGCTACTTGAATGACTCGAAATTTGAATTTGAAAATCTTGCTGAAGCAAATTATACTTTAGAGATAATTTGCGATGAAAATGAAAATGAAAAATATGACTATGGAAATGATATCCCTTTTAATTATTCTGAAGTTTTTTATTTATATGATAAAGATATAAAAGTAAAAGAAAATTGGGATGTTGAAGATATAAAAATAATATTAAAATAAAGTGAAATATGATAAGAACAGCAGTAATTATGGCCGGAGGAAGTGGAGAAAGATTCTGGCCACTATCTAGAAGAAATAAACCAAAACAATTATTAAATCTTGGAAAGAGTGATTTGACTATGTTAGAAGAGTCAGTTCTCAGAGCAAGTAAAGTATTCAAACATGAGAATATTTTCATAATAACAGGTGAACATTTAGTAAATCCAATAAGAGAAGTTTTGAAATTAATACCACAAGAAAATATATTAGCTGAACCAAGTAAAAGAAATACTGCTCCATGTTTGGCATTATCGGCTTCTCATTTGATTAAAAAATATGGGGATGCTGAAAATATTTCTATGGCAGTTTTAACTTCGGATCATATTATGGAAACTGAAGAGCAATTTGTTCAAACAGTTGAAGATGCTTTAGATTATGTTGAAAGTACTGACTCAATTGCCACAATAGGAATTAAACCTTCGAGACCTGAAACTGGATATGGGTATGTAGAATTAGGCAGTGAGCTTTCTAATAAAGTCGCAACAATTTATCAAGTTGTAAAATTTAAAGAAAAACCTGATTTAGAAACTGCAAAGAAGTATGTTGATACTGGGAATTACCTCTGGAATAGTGGAATGTTTTTTTGGAGATTGGACACATTTGTTAGTCAAATGACAAAACACTTAAATGAAGTAGGATCTAAAATAGCAGAATTAGTTGAAGCAAATGATGTAAGTACTATATTCAATAATTTTCCAAATATATCAATTGATTTTGGGCTTATGGAAAAGGCAGATAATGTAGTTTGTGTAAAAGCACTTTTTGAATGGGATGATTTAGGGGATTTGAATTCATTAGAAAGAACAAAAAAAATTGATGATAATGGAAATATATTAATTGGGAAACATAGTATTGTTGAAAGTAAGAATTGTATAATTATTAATAATACTAGCAATGATAAAACAATTGCAACTGCTTTGGCAGTAGAAAATCTTATTATAGCTTTAACAGATGATGCTTTATTAGTGGCAAATAAAAATAATGTGCAAAGGGTAAAAGAAATAATAGAACAATTAAAAATTAAAAATATGGAAGAGTATTTATGAAGTTATTATTTAATACATCTGAATTAGTTACAGTATCTGCGCAAGGTAAGGGATTTAAAATCAAAGAAGAAATGCAGGAATTGAATATAATTGCTAAAGGTGCGATGCTTTTTGATGATAAAATTGAATTTGTAGGAACCGAAAAAGAATGCAGAGAATATGCAAGTGAGAATAATATTAATATAACAAATGAAATAAACGCAAATAAAAAAAGCGTTGTTCCTGGTTTTGTAGATGCACACACACATATTGTGTTTGGTGGGGATAGAACGAATGAGTTTGCAATGAGACTGAGAGGAGCTACATATAAAGAAATAGCCGAAATGGGTGGTGGAATTCAGACTACAGTAAGAGGAACAAGAGAAGCTACATTAGAGCAGTTATATCAAAATGGTCTTAAGTTAGCAAATAGTGCAATCAAACACGGAACAACAACATTAGAAATAAAATCAGGTTACTCTCTTAATTTTGAAGGAGAAATGAAGCAATTAGAAGCTATAAAATTTCTTCAAGATGATTTGGATATTGATATTAGTGCTACTTTTTTAGGTGCACATGACTTTCCATTAGAATTGAAAGATAATAGACAAAAGTATATTGATATAATAAATAATGAGATGTTACCTTATGTAAAAGAGAATCGATTAGCACAATTTTGTGATGCATTTATTGATGAAGGTTATTACACAGTAGATGAAGGAAGACAAATTTTAGAGCATGCACAAAATATGGGATTTGATTTAAAAGTTCATTGTGATGAATTAGCAGATGTTTCTGCGGCAAAATTAGCGGCTGAGTTAGGCGCTATTTCTGCTGATCATTTATTGTTTATTTCAGATGAAAGTATAGATATGATGCAAAAATCAGGTACTGCTGCTGGATTACTTCCGGGGACTGCATACTTCATTAGATTGCCTTATGCTCCTGCTAGAAAATTAATAGAAAAAGGAGTGATTGTATCCATAGCAACAGATTGTAATCCAGGTTCTTGCTTTACTGAAAATATGCAAAATATAATGTCTTTATCTACTATAAATATGCACATGACAGCCGAAGAAACTCTTGTTGCAGCAACTCTAAACGGAGCTTACGCTCTAAAAAGACAAGACAAAAAAGGTTCACTCGAAGTGGGCAAAGATGCAGACTTTTTAATATTGGATACAAGCTCTTATGTGAATTTATTCTATAATTTTGGTGTTAATCATGTTGAGAGTGTTTACTCTAAAGGTAAGAAGTTGGTGTGAGAAGGATAGGTAAAAGATGAAGGAATAAATTATAGTTGGATTTTATGGAACGATTTTAAAACATTCTATACAGAATGAATTCTAATTTATTATTACCAAAATTCCACAAAACAAATATTCCTTCAAACTATTAATAAAACTAAATTTATATAAATTTTCATTTGGTAATTACAAATCTTTGTATTAGTTTTGTATTCTTTTTTGAAACAGAATTAGAATATAAAATATTTAATTTCGGAGAATTCCTATGAATAAAAAACGGTTATATGAAACGACCTTCATCGTAAATGCTGCGCTTGAAGACCAAGACATCGACGCAGTCGTTTCAAAAGTCACCGGCTATATTAGCAACCACGGAGGAGACATGCAAAATGTTGACCGTTGGGGTAAAAAAAGACTTGCGTATCCTATCAATAAAAAATTTAATGGATACTACGTACATTGTACTTATGAAATATTGCCAGAAAACATGGTTACTATTGATAGATACTTAGTACTTGAAGATACAGTATTAAGACACTTAACTCTTCAACTTGATGAAGCTCTTATTCAATTAAGAAAAGATAGAGCTATGGGCATCGAAGATGTTGTTGAAGAAGAAACTAAAGAAGAAAAATAAATTAAATCAAGGATTTAAAAAATGAGAATCATTTTAAGACAAGATATTGAAACTCTTGGTAACATTGGTGACATAGTTAATGTTAAACCAGGGTATGCTCGTAATTATCTTATCCCAAATCAAATGGCTTATTTTGCAACTGAAGGTGCTATCAATAAAATTGAACAAGAGAAAAAGCAATATTTAGTGAAAATGGCTGAAGTTAAATCTACTGCTGAAAAATTAGCTGAGAAATTTGATGAATTACAAGTTACTATAGCTATGAAAGTCGGTGAAGAAGGTAAACTTTACGGATCAGTTACTACGCAAATGATTTCGAGTGAATTAGCTTTACAAGGTTATGAAATCGATAAAAGAGATATTACTATCGTTGACCCAATCAAAACTTTAGGTGTTTTCCAAGTGAAAGTGAAATTACACCCAGAAGTTTCTGCAAACTTAAGAGTTTGGGTTATAAGCGAAGAATAATTCTCTAATAATTTTATTTTAAGAAGCCATCATTTTTGATGGCTTTTTTTTTGTGTTTTTTTTCAATTGTCTTCTATTTTCTTAAATTGCATTAAGTTTAATTTTAAATTTAAAATATATGATAAAAATTACTTTATTGCTAACGATACTAATTATGAATATGAGTGCATTCGAAGGTTTTAAGATTTTCAATAAAAATGGTAAAGAAAAAGATACAGAGGATATTTTAGATGATGCATTAGATTCACAAATAATCCTTTTTGGGGAATTACATAATAATCCAATTGCTCATTACTTTCAGATAAAATTGCTTAAAGGTATTTATGCTGAGGATAGTGTTATTAGCATCGGAGCTGAAATGTTCGAAAGTGATGATCAAATAGTTATAGATGAATTCCTATCTGGAAAGATTAGGATGAAAGACTTAGAAAAAGAAGCTAAAATCTGGAATAATTTTAATACAGATTATAAATATTTCTTGGAATTTTCTGAGAAAAACCATTTAAATTTTGTGGCTACAAATATACCTAGAAGATACGCATCTCTTTTGGCAAGAGAGGGAGTACAATCTTTAGAAAATTTAAATGACCAAGCAAAAAAATATTTCTGTCCTTTACCTTTTGAATATGATGAAGAATTGCCAGGTTACAAAGCAATGGCAGGTATGGGTGCAGGGCATGGTATGCCTCATATTGCACAATCGCAAGCTATAAAAGATGCCACGATGGCATATTTTATTCATACTAATTTCAATAATAGATTTTACCATTTGAATGGTGCTTATCATTCTAATAATTACGAAGCTATTAATTGGTATTTGAAAAAATTAAATCCAGATTATAAAATTCTAACTATAAGCGTAGTCGAACAAGATGATATTGAAGACTTGGCCGAAGAGAACAAAGGTTTGGCTGACTACATAATTGTTGTTGATTCAGATATGCCAAAATCATACTAATACTACTATGAAAAATATACTTTTTATATTGGCTTTTGTTTTAACAATTTCTTGGATGGTATATTCTAAGAGAGGAGTTATAAATTCGCAAAATGCTCCAAAAGCAATTGGACCATATTCACAAGCAATCCTTGCTGATAATACCTTGTATCTATCTGGACAGATTGCTTTAGATCCTAAATCTGGAGAATTAAAAAACGGCTCTATAAAAGAAGAAGTAGAGCAAATAATGAAAAATCACCTAGAAATACTAAAAGAAGCGAATATGGATTACTCTAATATTGTCAAGGCGAGTGTATTTCTAAAAAATATTGAAGATTTTAAAGAATTTAATGAAATTTATGGGTTGTATTTTCCAGAAAACCCACCAGCAAGAGAAACTGTCGAAGTAAGCAGATTACCAAAAAATGCAAATATCGAGATTAGTTTTATTGCTGTTAAATAATGTAAAATAAATTGAAAGAAAATTATGGCTAAAGAACAAAATGGAATGATTTCAAAATTTTTAAGTATTGTAGAGAAGACAGGAAATCTCCTTCCACATCCTGCAACTTTGTTTGCGATATTTGCTGGGTTGACAATAGTTTTATCATGGCTATTTTCATTGACTGATTTGTCAGTAGTGCATCCTGCAACAAAAGAAACTGTAACACCATTCAATCTACTGTCAACTGAAGGTATTCAGATGATATTAACTAAAATGGTTGATAATTTTACTGGATTTGCTCCTTTAGGAACAGTATTAGTTTCTTTGTTAGGTATTGGAATTGCCGAAGGATCTGGTTTAATTGCTGCAACAATTAGGGGAATAGTACAAAATTCACATAAAATACTTATCGGATTATTAGTTCTTATAGTCGCTATTGCAAGTTTTATTTCAGGCAGTTTAGTTATTTCAATAAGTGCTATTGTTTTGGGAATAGCTCTTATATTTCTAGTTTTATGGATGAATAAAAATGCTCCTGAAACAATACTAACATTTATAATTGTATTCTCTGGTATCTTATCAAATACAGCATCTGAGGTTGGATATGTTTTATTAGTGCCTTTAGGTGCTATAATGTTCATCGGAGCTGGAAGACATCCAATAGCTGGTATGGCTGCTGCTTTTGCTGGTGTATCAGGTGGATATAGTGCTAATTTATTATTAGGGACTATAGATCCATTATTAGCAGGTTTATCA
>Ga0129345_1000816_pt1 | contig 11655 bp, 7 predicted proteins | sample CPBDNA_FD_94425 | JGI IMG/M metagenome (GOLD analysis project Ga0129345, IMG submission 94425) | Freshwater to marine salinity gradient microbial communities from Chesapeake Bay, USA - CPBay_Sum_20_0.8_DNA | ecosystem: Environmental > Aquatic > Marine > Coastal | place: USA: Chesapeake Bay...
CCCGGTATATCACCTACCATTCAACGGGGAGGACAGTACGCTGTACAGGTTCAACAAGCAGGACGTAACAAGTTGATGGACCTAGCGGATGCATTGGGACAAGTTAATCCGTTGTTACAGCAGTACGGTCAGTTACAAAAACAACAAGAACAAATCGGTGTTGAGAGAGCTGCTTTAGTTGAAGAACAGAATGTCATAGCTGAACTGAAGAAACAGAAAGATGTAGACGGATTTAGTGTATTAGCTACGACTAACAGAGACAGAGCTTACCGTGATGCGTTGTTAAAACGACACATCAATAACACGATGCTTCCTAGTCTTAATCTCAAAGCACAAGACTTAGTTAACCCTGAGAAATACAGGACCCAGCAGGACTTATCACGAGCTATAGACCAAACTTTGACAGATGAATGGAGCACATTCGTAGGTGACGTGGGTGAAGGTGTCGCTAATAGCACCGCAGGTAAGGCCATGTGGAGTATGATCACGTCTCCCTATAAAAACGAAATCGCAATGAAGTACGAAAAGGCTAGAGATACTTTTATAGCTGGTACAATTAGCGACGAGATTGGCACATATCTAGAACCTTTGCTGAATCGGTTTGACGAAGTAACTGGTCGGTACGTTATAAATGAGGTAGGAATTGAAGACGCTGTTAAAGTGTTCGACGATCGTCTATCAGAGAATCTACCTCACCTAACGAAACAAGAACGTAGTAAATTCTTAGTAAATAACTTCGCTAATCAGTTAGAAGGATTGTACGCATCCCAACGATATACGGACGCTGCTAGAATGTTGTCCGTTCTTAAAACAGCAGAGGTAAACAAATCTCGTATATTCAATACTCCAACAGCTAAAGACACTATCAATCCTTTAGAGATTAAAATAAACAACGCTATAGAAAAATACGCTGATAAAAAGGATACTAAGAAAAAAGGCGTTTATACTAATATAGTAACAGAGGCTACCAAAGGTTTATTACAAGTAACGACCTTAGAGCAGTTAGAGCAGAACCCTATTTTAAAAGCTGAGTTAATGGATTCTTTTTCTTTTAATGGATTGGGTAATGGAACTGTATTAACTGAAGAGAGAAAAGAACAAGCTATCAGAGATTTGTTTGATGAAACTAAACCCGGTAGTCCTGTTGAAAAGTTTCAGGTTGCACTTAAAGTATTAGCACGTGAAGGCGGGGAAGAGTCGCTCGATCAATTAATGGAAGTTAAAGATGACATAGATCGAAACTTTATAGAAGCTATTAAAACACCCGGTGCTCCTGTAGTTTTAGATGGTCCAACAAAAGACGATATTATAGAGAATCCTCAGTACGGTTTAAGAAAGCAGAAGCAATTAAACCCTAAACTAACACTGTATGAATTTATAAAGAATCACCCTATAAAATTCACGGAGTTTGATGAACTGAGGAAAGAGTTTGCTGACTTAGATAGAGGTAGTTATGTGTACGATTTAAATGTTTATAAGGAGGCTGCGTCTATACTAGATAATAAACTTACTCAAGTAGATGCTAGTATAATAGAAAGCGAAGGCATAACAGATACAAACGACAAGACTATGATAAAGTCGATGAGGGAGGCTTACGTTCAATCTGTTATTAGTGATCTTGAGGACGCTCTTATAGAAGAAGCTAAGCTACCTGAAGTGTTAGAATCAACAAACCAAGAGAGCAAGATACGTAGTAAGCTTAATGAAATTATTGGTACAAATGCTGAGCGGTACAAAGGGCAAGCCGAAACATTCTTGAAAAAGAAAAACATATTTAGCGACCCTATGACTCCTGAAGAAATGGGTGTAGAGTTAGAGACTGAGGTTAAATTACGTAAGACTCAAAAAAGAAAAGCTGCTGAAATTATAGAGTTCAAATCGCTAGAGAAACCTAAGAAGGTGACTAAGCGAGTAGGACGAAAAACCGTTGTAGTTCCTCAACAAATAAGCTTTGAACTTATCAAGCAAGACCGTCAAAAAATGCTAGAAGGTGGTTTTCAAACTAAGAAACATTTAAGACTATCATTAGCACGATACGGTTTCCAAAGCTGGAATCCAACTGAAGCTGCTACAATGTTAGATTCTGCAGGTCTTAGTTATAGGGATGTTAAATTGTTTGGCAGTTTTGCTGAGCTACAAAAAACAATGGACAGATGGACTCCTGTTATGTACAAAGATATTGGTTACGTAGAAGACAGTGAAGGTAACTATGTAGAAGGAGACCCTGAACCCTTGACAGCTGAAGAGGAAAAAATTAGAGAAGAGTATCAATCTTTTGGTTTACTTCCCTTAGATATTAATTATATAAATCAGAATGTTTTCGATGGTCCAAATGGTTTCGAGGAATCACAGCTAATTAAACTTAGATGACCGAAGAAGAATACCGTAAGTATAAAGAGGAAAGAAGAAAACGATTAGGTTTACCTACTACTTCTTCACCTGCTGATGTTACTCCTCCTACTGAATCAGTAGTTCCTGAATACACCGTAACTTCTGAATCTAATCCTGAAGTACCTCAAGAAGTTATTGATGCGTACGCTGAGGCTGCGGGTGAAATAGAAGAAGGTAACTATATAGGGGGAACATTATTAGGAGTAGCGGGTGAATTAGGTTTAGGGATCGGTTTATCTAGGAAGCTGCACAAGAGTCAGAAGTATTTGAAATGGGCTAATGGTGCTAGGCGTGTAGCTATGGCAGGTATTGTTACCCCTGAACCCTCTTCTACGGTTGCGGGTGCTGTTGGGCTTGCTGCGACTGAAGCTGCTATATGGGGTTTTTCAAACTTCGTAGGACAACAGATACGGCAGAGCATGGGCTTGCAGGACGAGTATTCAGCTGGTGAAGGTATTGCTGCGTCTGTATTTGGTGTTGGTATAGTAACAAAAGCTGCTGATAAACTTTTTAGATTAGGACCGGGTATCGGTTCAGCTAATGCATGGAAAGGTACGACCGTACTAAAAGAGGGTGTAGAAACATACTTTAGTGGAGCTGCTTTAGGTTTAGCTGAGTCTGCGTTGCGTCAAGAGATTGAAGCACAAATGAACGGTAAAGAACGCAACACATACGACTACTTGTTTTCAGGAATCGCTGGTGGTGCTTTCAATACTTTATTTTCAGTGTGGGGACGCACAGGTAAGTGGGGGAGGCAGCAAGCAAACGAAGCAGCTGGTAGTGCCAAAGAACGTTTATTAGAAACTAAAAAAGAACTTAAAGCTAAACAGGATAAGTTAAAAGGCAGAGCAGGTGCCAATGCTAGAAGAAAGATACAAGGTGAGATAAACAATATAGATCAGGCTGTTGAAATAATAGACGACACGTTGACTGAAATAAAAGCTTCTGATGATATATTAACTAAACAAGAACAAGCACCAGTAGCAGACGACTTACCAGAGATTAAGGCAGAAGATGATGCACCTATATTAGAGCCTGAAGATGTTGCCGAAATAAAAAAGAACGACGAAGAATTATTAGCTTCAAAAGATTTAGAAGAGGAGTCGGCACAGACTAGAGAGCAAGAAGAGATAGAAGAACCTAATAAGGTTGAAGATGATCCTGATGTTATCGAAGAAGAAGCACTGCCTAGGTTTGTAGACGACGAGCGTGAAGACGCTTTTGATGCGTTGATCCGTGGTACTGAGACTTACGGTTTTGATAACATAGCGGACAACAGAAGGATGGGTCGTATATCTCAAAGACTGTACGAAAGAAGTAATAGAAACTTTGAGGTATTCTCTAAAAGATTGCGGGAAGATATTACTGATGTTGATACAATTCAGCAGTTTCTCAATGAAGTAAAGTTCTTACGTAAACTAAATAGAGAGGTACGTTATCCTATTGAGTTAGCAGCTGGTGGAGGTGTTCAGGCTTTTCGTGGAGACTCTGATAAGTATGCGTGGAGGAATCAAAAAGCTAGTTACGCTAACCAAATAGAAGATGCAGCATACGCTAAGTTGGAAGCTGATTTAGAGATAGCACTAGGTAAAGGAACATTATCTGAAGATGCTAGTATTCTCGACCAACACAATAAATATGTTGAAGTAGATGAGCCTAAAGCACCAACTAAAGATGAGGCTGATATTGAAATAGATAACACTTTAAAAGAAGACGAAATACTAGAAGACGAAGACCTACAAGATTTCTTTGAAGAACTAGATTTAGAGGAAGAAGTAGATGTTAAAGCTGTACTAAAAGCACGGAAACCTGCTAAGAAAAGAAAAAAGAGAAAACCAACAGAACGTTTAAGTGCTGCTGAGAAAGCTGAAAAAGCTTTACAGAAACGTAAGAAGAAACTGCAAGAGCGTTTAAAAGAATTGCAAGGACGTTTCGGTGATCCAGCTAAATTAACTAAGGAGCAAAAGAAACAATTACAAGAAGACCCTGAGATTGCTGACTTAAAGCAACGGATTAAGTTCTACGATGCGTCTGAAAAAGATTTCATAGAAGTAAAACGTTTAGAGGCAGAGCTTGCTAAAGTATCTGAGTTAGATGTAGCACCACTAGGTGAACAACGAGCTGCTGTAACTCCTAAACCTAAAGGACCTACTAAACCAGCAACGAAGGCTACTGAACTTAGATCGAAAATTTCTAAAGTCAAAGCTAACATCAAACAACGCTTAGCAGATATAGATAAAGCTAGACGTGAAATGGATGAAGAGTTTTCACCTGAGAAAGCAGAGCAAGCATTTCAAAAGAAGATTACTACTTTACAAACTAAACTAGACGAACTACGTGCTACGTTTGGTAAAGAACCTGAAGAACTTGTACCTGCTGCACCGAAAGAAAAAGACCCACGAGTAAAAGATTTAGAGGACAAGATTAAATTCTACAAGGATGCACAGGCTGAAGTACGACGAATAAAAGAATTGGAAGCTGAACGTGCTCGTTTGTTAGAGATAGAAACAGGACCATTAGGCAGACAACGTGCAGAAGTAGAGGCTAAACCTACAGGACCAAAGAAAGCACAGGGTCGTGTACAGGAACTTACTAAAGACATAGCTGACTTACGTAAGAATATGCGTAACAGAGTACGGGAGATTGACCGTGCTAGAGTGGAGATGTCTGAACAGTATAAAGCAGAACAACTACAGAAAGCATACGCCACAAAAAGGAACGCACTAGAAGAAGAGTTAGACGGATTACGTGAGCGTTTTGGGAGGACACCTGAAGAGGTGAAAACTAAACCTGCTAAAGAACTAGAGCCTGAGTTAAAAGAATTAAAAGATAAGATTAATTACTACAAGCAAGCTGAACGTGAGATAGCTAACATAGTAGAACTTGAGAAAGAACTAGCTAGGGTTGCGGATATAGAAGGTCGTAGTGTTATGGGAGAGTTGAGAGCTGAGACAGCTGCAAGACCCAAAGAACCTACCAAACCACTGAAGTCAGCTGAACTGCGTAAAAAAATTGCTGAGTCTAAAAGAAGAATGCGTAAGAAGTTAGCTGATATAGATCGTGCAGCTCAGGATATAAAAGAAGAAGAATTACGCTTAGAAGTATTTAAGGACATGGAGGATGCGATCTTTAAAAGCATGGACGTTGACGCTGTGTCTACTGCAACTAAAGCATTTCGCTGGGTTAAACAAGCTAGACAATTAGCACTCATTGATCAACTACCCTCCGTCCTAGCTGGTGTGCCTACTGGTATTGGGGCTGTTTATAAGAGAGCGTGGAAACCTTTATCGAGGTATATAATAACAAGGATGGAAGGAGGCAGTGCTGATGTTGCAAAGAAAATGGCAGCGATTGATGCACAGGCTGGACTTAAAGTTCTTAGTATATTTAATAAAGAATTTTTAACAGCGTTGAAACGTTCTTTTAAGGAGAATATAGATGTCACTGATAAGATGAGTGGCAAGTTAGCTACTGATATAAATAGAATACCACAAGGAGAAGCTGCTCTGTTAAATAAAGCTTACAGAAGTGCAAAAGAAAAACAAGAAGGCTTAGATAACTTAGCTAATTATTTTATAGACACCATAGCAAACGGTAAGTTTATGGACTTGTTGTCGCTTGGTGTTCGAGGTATACAGACTGTAGATGCTGGCTTCAAGCGTCAGTTAATAAAGGGTGATATATACGCAGCAGCCAATCAAAAAGCTTTATTGAATAATCCAAAGGATTCAGCTAAGGCTGTAAAGGAAGCTGAGGAAGCGTATAAGAAAGCATGGGTAGATGACGATGGTTTGGAGGTATTAGCTTCTCATCACGAGTTTCAAGATAGAGTAGACAAAGTTAGGCAAGAGTTATTGTTTGCTGCTAACACTGACGATTTAGATTTAGCTTCAGGTACTTATGTTACAGAAAAACTTATAGGATTTCTTAAAGATGTAAGTGCAGGAGATGGCATACCGGGTTCTGTTATAAATGCTTTCTTACCCTATATAGGTGTCCCTATACGAGCAGTGTATCGTGGTTCTAGATTAGTGGGTTCTCCTGCTTTATTGTTAGCGTCTAGAACTAAAAACAACCCATACAATAGAAGACTTGCTGAAGTTAAACAACGAATGGTTGGTCTTCAAATGACACTGAATAAGCCTAACATAACACCTGAGATGAAGCAGAATGCTACGGATTTAATGCAGGAGTTGCAAGAGGAATCAATTAGACTAACAGCACAAAGAACTGAATATAACGTAGATATACTTACCGATACTTTTGTTGCTACTACGTTAGCTGGTATAGGAGTTGGTATGGCTTATAGTGGAATGATGACTGGTTCTCTTGCTTGGTTAACAGACGATCAGCGTCAAAAGACAAAACTAGAACCATTTAAAGCTTTAAACTCAGATTACTCAGCTGCTTTACCTTGGTCTTTCCCTTTAGCTTTAGGTGCAGATGTAGCGGGATTCTTAAAAATTAGAGCAGAGGAAGATGCTACTGGTTCTAAGATTCTAACTAAAGAGCAAAACTTACTACACGTAATTAAGAACTCACTTAAAGAATTAGCTAAAGAAATGCCGTTAGCTCAGGGTGCTAGGAATTTTGAAGAGTTGATTGACGGGGATGGGGAAGTATTTACTAGAGCTATATATAGTCTAGGAACAAGTTATTTTCCTTACCCTGCTCAATTAAGAAAGTTCGCACAAGCTTATCAAACTACAGGCGATGCTGCTATAAACGATTTAAGAGGGGGAGACTATAAAGATAGATTGTTATACTCTATATTTGGTAAAGGTATAGTTAATAAGAAAACAGATTACTTTGGATATGATTTACAATCTAATAGGACGTTTATGACGGAAGCTGTTATTAGGCAAGCACCTAGAAGATCAGTAGACCGTACTCAGTTCGACGAAATAATTGCAACAGATACTCACGAAAACATACAACGTAAACCTTCGACACTAGGACCGGGGATTAAGCTTACTGATTTTAGAGACTCAGAAGGAATGACGTTGGCTTATGCTTTTGATCTTAGATTGAGAGAAATTAGTTTAAGATACAAAGGAAAGAAGCGTTCACTAGAGGACGCTGTGTATGAATTGATTAACGATAAAAAGTGGAATGATAAATTTGAGCAGGGATTTAAACCCAGTGAAACTAGACCCGATGTATATGTGAATGAAGGACTGAAAGAACTTAATAATTTAATGCAAAAGTACTACAGGGAAACCAAGAAACAGTTATTAAAAGATAAGGACTATCTGTATGATTTTGTTGGTTCTGATGATACTTCTCTCATAGATACACTTGAACAATTAAAACAAACAGCGGAGGAAACAGGAAGACCTACGTCAATACTAGAATTGTTAACTCGATGACTAAGTGCTTGAACTCCTCACTCAATAAGTAATAATATAATATCATGCCAACGACCTACGTAGACTACACAGCGACAGCAGCACAGACTGACTTTGCTTTCACTTTTCCATATTTAGAGGACGAACACGTAATAGTTGAAATAGACGGTGTACAGAAAACACTGACCACTGACTACACTATCGTCACTTCCCCGTCGCCTAAGATTGTTCTTACTTCAGGTGCTACTGCTGGACAGATTGTTCGGGTACGTCGTAAGAGTCAACCCGGTATAGACCTTGTAGACTTTGAGAACGGATCGGTACTTACTGAGAGTGAACTGGATAGAGCGTACCAGCACAACCGTTATCTGAACGAAGAGATCAGTGAACTAAACGATGCGTCGTTGCAGAAGGCGGCTGGCACTAATAACTGGGATGCAGGTAATAATAAGATAGTAAATGTTGCTACTCCTACTGACACAAACGATGCTTCCACCAAAGACTACGTAGATGCTAAAGTAAACCAAGTATCAACAGGTGCTAGTTCTCCTCCTAATAAATATGTTTTCACAGGTACTGCCGGAGCTAATACTACGTACAGTGTCACTGGTGCTGAAGTAAACGGAGACACAGCGTATGATGTAAGTATTGACGGAGCTGTCCAAGAACCTACCACTGACTTTACCGTAGACCCTGATACTGATACACTTACAATAATTCCTACTCTTAGTGGTGGCGAAGACATAGTAGTCATTGAACGTGGGTTTGGTGTTGCTCTTACCACTGGTAATATTGATTCAAATAACATAGCTAACGGCGCTATTATAGAAGCTAAGATAGCCGATGATGCTGTCTCTTTAGCTAAGATGAAAGCTAATTCTGTTGATAGCAATCAGTATGTTGATGGCAGTATTGACAGGGTACACTTAGCTGCTGATGTAGTTGACGGAAGTAAAATAGCTGATGATTCTATCGATAGTGAACACTATGTTAATGGTAGTATTGACTCAGCACACATTAACACCACTGATCCTGTATTTAATATACAGTCAGATGGTAAGGTCGGTATTGGCACTGCGACTCCTACAAGTACATTAGATGTTAGTGGTAGTATTAATGCTTCAAGTAGTATCTCTACCGCAGCTAGACACACTATAAATAGGAAAGATGAAAGTGGAGCGTGGAATCGACAACCTAGTTTGTATCTAAGGTTAACTCCCGGTACACAAGCTCCTCCTTCACAAGATTTTGGTGTACTGTTTTCTAATGCCGATGGTATAGCTATACACGCAGATACAACGGATATAGAGAGTAATACTTACACACCCCACCTTTTAGTCTACTCTCCGGGCACTACTGGCGGTCCGGGAAGGGTCGGCATTAATACAGCAGGTCCATCAGCACCACTTCAAATCGATTCTACGGTAGGGGGAGTGCTTATACCAAGGATGGATAGTACGCAGATGAACGCAATCGGTAACCCTCAAGATGGAGAAATGCTGTATAATACAACCGCGAATAAATTTTACGGACGAGCCAACAACGCTTGGGTAGCTTTACACTAATAATACGATGACTGAAACCATCTCCCACTTTCTCGACTCTGCCCTTGCTATTATATTAGGTGTTATTGGATGGATGATTAAAAAGCTGACAGATCGGTTGGATAGTGATGAGAGACGTTTGACTAAGATAGAGGTGGAACTGGCTGCCCAACGGGAACGAGACACTGCTGTTGAGAACCGTATGGGTGGTCTTGAAGTAAATATTAAAGAGATAAACACTAAGCTTGATCGTATGATGGAGCTGCTAATGAAGAGATGAAAAAAGGACTATACTACAACATGAATAGACGTAAACGCTTAGGTATTAGCCGTAAGAAAAGCGAGTCTACTGTATCACCTAAAGCTTACGCTAATATGAAGCGTGGGTTTCCTAAGAAGTAGTCATGCCGTACTCACAATACAGTCCTAAACAAAAACGCCTAGCTGCTGTAGCGGGTGACAAAAAGAAGATAACACAAGCTGACATCATAACGTTAAGACGTCGTGGTGTTACTCTTAAGGGTCGTGGCAAAAAAGCGTAAAGGTGTATCACTGTCGATAGGCAGAGGTGAGAAAAGCCGTAAAGGTGGACTCACAAAGAAAGGGCGTGACAAGTACAATCGTGCTACGGGGTCTAACTTAAAAGCTCCTCAACCCGGTGGTGGTCCTCGTAAGCGTTCGTTCTGTGCTAGGATGTCAGGAGTAAAAGGACCAATGAAAGACAGTAAAGGCAGACCTACCCGTAAAGCTTTGGCGTTGCGTCGTTGGAAGTGCTGACAGATGCCTAAACCTTTTCGCAGACCTAGACCCCGTCCTAGTCCTTTATTCTTTCAGAACAGGACATTAGCAGCAGGTAACGGTGGAGGTGGTAGCACTGCTGCTGTAGAAGTATCTATTGCCACTTTAAAAACTAGATTGATTGCGTTAGAGTCAATAAAAGCGTTAGAATTTGAGGAGTAACTATTTATGAAGGATCACGTAGAAGGAGCTAAACTTGCAGACAGTTATACTGATCTGTGCAAAGGTGCAGTAGGTTACATGAAAGCTATGGAGGAATACAACCCGGCTCTTATGAACGCTGTCGGTAAATGGTTAAAGGATAACAACATCACGGTAGATAATCGTAGTGGTACTCCTGTTAACGATTTAGCTAATGAGTTCAAAGCGTTACCGTTCCCTCAAGAACAACAAGACGATATACCCATCGAGAAACAACTTTAACTTCTTACTACATTCCCTTATACTTCAAAGGAGTCGGCAATATAACGTCGGCTCCTTTTTATTGTTAACTGATGAAGAAACACCAAGAGATACCACCACAACTACGAGACTTTAGAAACTTTCTGTGTCTTGTTTGGCGACACCTTAACCTGCCTGACCCTACTCCGTTACAGTACGACATGGCTTTATACTTGCAAAATGGACCCCGTCGTTCCGTTATTCAAGCATTTCGTGGGTGTGGTAAGAGCTGGATAACCTCAGCATTTGTTGTTCATCAACTACTACTTGACCAAACAAAAAACATACTTGTTGTGTCTGCCAGTAAGAATAGATCAGATGACTTCTCTACTTTTACATTACGTCTGATACAAGACATCCCATGTCTACAACATCTACAACCATCAGAGAACCAACGATTCAGTAAGATAGCTTTTGACGTTAACGGTGCTCCTGCTTCTCACGCACCCTCCGTTAAGTCGTTAGGAGTAACATCCCAGCTGACTGGTTCCCGTGCTGATATAATCGTAGCTGACGACGTAGAAGTACCGTCTAACTCTCAAACACAAGGACTACGGGATAAGCTGGACGAAGCCGTCAAAGAGTTTGATTCTATTATAAAGCCTCTAGAAAGCTCTAGGATTGTATTTCTTGGTACACCCCAATGCGAGGACAGCCTGTACACTAAACTGGCAGAGAGGGGCTATGAGCAGCGTGTATGGCCCGCACAATACCCAAAGGAGGAGGACGCTGATAACAACTACGGTCCAGCCCTTGCACCCTTTATACGAGATAACATAACTCCTGAGACCACAGGCACATCCACAGAACCCTTACGCTTCAGTGATATGGACCTTGAAGAACGTCAGCTGTCTTACGGTCGTACCGGGTTTGCGTTGCAGTTCATGTTAAACCCTAAGCTGAGTGATCGTGACCGTTATCCCCTAAAGATTAACGACCTTATCATTCACGACGTTGACGTTGATACCGCCCCTGAAAAGATCGTGTGGTCGTCAGACCCTGAGAAAGCCGATAGAACACTACCTAATGTAGGACTGGCAGGAGACCGCTACAAACGTCCTAGCAGTCTTGTAGGAGAACTAATACCGTACACAGGGTCTGTCATGTCTATTGATCCTTCTGGACGGGGTAAA
>Ga0129345_1000819_pt1 | contig 11632 bp, 11 predicted proteins | sample CPBDNA_FD_94425 | JGI IMG/M metagenome (GOLD analysis project Ga0129345, IMG submission 94425) | Freshwater to marine salinity gradient microbial communities from Chesapeake Bay, USA - CPBay_Sum_20_0.8_DNA | ecosystem: Environmental > Aquatic > Marine > Coastal | place: USA: Chesapeake Bay...
ACCTTCAGCATATTTATTAGTTAATATTGAGCCTTGAGCTTCAAGAATTCTATTGCTTGCATAATTTTCTGATGCAATTAATTCAATATGATTCGCTTGCCTTGATGACTCTTGGTTAAAAGAATTCCATAGCTCTTGATCATATTCAGAAATTGATTTTTTATCAGAAAAAATAGAATCAACTTGTATTTTTTTATTTTTAAAAATTTTATTTAGCATATTTTAAGTAATAATTTTTTAAGTAAGGTCGGAATTAAATATTTTAAATCATCTAAGGGCGTTTGTGCATAAAAGGTTTCTTTCTTTTAGGAAAACATTCAACACATATTGTACATTCAAGGCCATGACATGCTCTAGCTTGGCAAAATTCTCTACCCCAAAAGATAATTTGTAAATGAAGCTTATTCCAATCTTTTTTTGGAAATATTTTTTTTAAATCTTCTTCTGTTTTTATAACATTTTTTCCATTGGTTAGACCCCATCTTTGAGCAAGTCTATGAATATGAGTATCTACTGGAAAGGCTGGTATTCCAAAGCCTTGACTGATTACAACAGAGGCTGTTTTATGACCAACACCTGGAAGCTTTTCAAGCTTTTGAATGTCTTCAGGAACTTTTGAATTATATTCAGTAACAAGTATTTCAGATAGCATTTTTATTGCTTTAGATTTTTTTGGACCTAAACCACAAGGTTTTATAATTTTATATATTTGTTTTTCAGTTAACTTAGACATGCTTTTTGGATCTGAGGCTTTTTTAAATAGAATTGGAGTAACAGTATTTACTCTTTCATCAGTACATTGAGCTGATAAAAGAACTGCTATCAATAAAGTATATGCATCAGAGTGATCTAAAGGGACAGGAGTTTTCGGATAAGCTTTATTTAAAATTTTAGAAACTATTTGTGCGCGTTCTGACCTTTTCATAATAATAAAATGTAGCATAATAATATTAATGATGGACAGTAAAAAAATAGAAAGACTTCTTTTAAAATTAAAAGATGTTTTTTTAGATGAGACTGAAGAAAATAGAAAAATGTTAGAGGTCTATTTTAAATCCATCGAGGGGAGTGTTTCTAATGAAGAGTTAGATTTTGCAAACAATCAGTTGAAGCAAGTTTTAAAAAATCTAGGTCTTGGAATTTTTGTTGTATTGCCATTTAGCCCAATAACAATTCCTTATTTAATAAAGAAGTCAAAGGAATTCAACATTGATATTGTTCCTAAATGGTACAAAACTTTTAGTAAAGACGAGGATATATTAGAATAGCTTTTGTAAATTTTTTACTATGGAGAAAATATGAGAAATGCTGTTATTGTAGATAGCGTCAGGACAGGTTTAGCAAAATCATTCAGAGGTGGCTTTAACATGACTAGGCCTGATGACATGCTCGCACATATTATCAATGCGATGCTTGAAAGAAATCCTAATTTACCACCTGAAGCTGTTGAAGATGTAATAATGGGTTGTGGGAACCCTGAGGGTGCACAAGGGCACAATGTTGGCAGAAATGCTGCTGTACTTTCAAATCTTCCTATAACTGTAGGAGGAACAACGGTTAATAGATATTGTTCTTCCGGGCTTCAAACTGTTTCAATGGCTGCATCACAAGTAATGGCTGGTTGTTATGATACCGTTATAGCTGGGGGAGCTGAAACAATTTCCATGCTGCAAGGAAAGATGAATATGGATAATTTTGTTAATGAAAAATTAGCTCAAGAGCATCCTGGAATCTATTATCCAATGGGGCAAACTGCAGAAGTTGTATCAAAAAGATATGGCATTACTAGAGAAATGCAAGATGAGTATGCATACGAAAGCCAAATGAGGACAGCTCAAGCACAACAAGCAGGTCTTTATGATGACGAAATTATTTCAATGGACACCAAAATGCTTCTTATGAATAAAGAAACTGGTGATTCAAAAGTAATTGATGCAACAGTTGATAGAGATGATTGTAATAGACCAGAAACAACACTAGAGGGTTTAGCAAGTCTCAAACCTGTATTTGATCCAGAGAATGGTTCTGTAACTGCTGGTAACTCATCTCAGCTTTCAGATGGAGCATCAGTCACTTTGGTTATGGCTGAAGAAAAAGCTTTAGAGTTAGGCTTAAAACCACTTGCATATTTTAGAGGTTTTACAACAATGGGTTGCGAGCCTGATGAGATGGGCATAGGACCTGTTTTTTCAGTGCCAAAACTTCTAAAGTCCCATAACTTATCTGTTGATGATATAGATATATGGGAATTAAATGAGGCGTTTGCTGTGCAAGTAGTTTATTGTAGAGATAAATTAGGAATTCCAATGGATAAACTTAATCTTGATGGTGGATCTATCTCAATAGGGCATCCATTTGGGATGACAGGTTCAAGACAAGTTGGTCATATAGTGAGACAGCTTAAAACTCATGATAAGCAGTTTGGAGTTGTAACCATGTGTGTCGGTGGAGGCATGGGTGCCAGCGGATTATTTGAAAGATATCCTGCTTGATCACAGAACAAGAGATACTAGAGTCTCTTAAAATATTAATTAAAAAATCTTCTGAGTTTAGCAACGTATTGTTAGGCTCAGGAGACGATGCTGCCATAATTAAAACTAAGGAAGAATTAGTTCACTCATTAGATATTTCTGTTGAGGGAGTTCATTTCTTAGAGGAGTTAATACCAGCAGAATACATCTCATACAGATCAATAGCCATAGCACTAAGCGATATTGCGGCAATGGGTGCTTACCCATCTTTTTTTAGCATTGGTCTTACATCTAATAATGAAGATATTAATTGGTATACAAGTTTTAATAGAGGTGTCGAGAGAATTATTGATGAATATCAAATTCCACTTGTGGGTGGAGATATTACTAAAGAAAGAACAAATATTTCTGTTAGTGTATTCGGCCACTTATTTAATAAAAATTTAAAAAGATCAACTGCGCAAGTTAATGATGATATCTATATTACAGGGCAGTTAGGTCTGGCTAAGAAAGGCCTTATTGAAATAAAGGAAAATGGAATATATAACTCCCCATTCATTGATGCTTATTTAACACCTAAAGTGCAATTTAAAAAATCTAAAGAAATCTCTCCAATTGCAAATGCATGTATTGATATATCTGACGGTCTTTTAAATGATTTAGGGCATATATGTAAACAGTCAGGGGTGGGTGCAAATATCTATATAGATGATATACCTATTACCACAGATATTATGGATCTTACATATGGCGATGATTATGAATTATGTTTTACCATTAGCAAAGATAAGTCTTTTAAATATGCTGAGGGAGAATATTTTAAAATTGGCACTATAATAGATTCTAATGAAATTAACATCTTTGATAAAGGCAAGCCTATTGAAATGAAGACAAGGGGCTGGGATCCATTTAAAAAATAATAAATAATGTCCGAAAAATCTAATTTTCCAAATTACAAAAATCCATTTGATTATGTATCAACTTTATTTGGTGTCGGATTAATAAGATTTGCTCCTGGCACTTGGGGAACTTTGTTTAGTATTTTTTTATGGCTAGTATTTTTTGAAAAATTAAGCTCGAATACAATAGCGGTTTTGTTGGCAGTTATATTAGCCATTGTATGTTGTCATTTTTCTTCAAAAGATCTAAATAATAAAGATCAAAAAGCAATCGTAATAGATGAGCTTGCAGGTATGTGGGTTGCATTGCTCATATGCTCACCCCTAATTGAAAGCAATTACAATAAAGGTGATGTTTATGGATATGTAAATGTATTTATTCTCTTTCTAGCCTTTAGATTTTTTGATATCTTAAAACCATTTCCAATATCTTATTTTGATAAAAATTTAAAAAATGGATTTGGGATAGTTTTTGATGATTTAATTGCCGGTATTTTCGCTAGCATCTTCACAATACTTCTTTACAATTTTCTCTAAGGACTCTGGATCAAGGCCAGCCATCTCTATCATTTCTTCTCTTGACCCATGCTCGATAAATTTATCAGGAATGCCAATTAAGTAGCCAGGGGTATTAATTGAATTAAGAGCGCAAAATTCTTGAACGGCGCTTCCTGCACCACCCATAATTGATCCATCTTCTATTGTTAGGTAAACCTCAGCATTAGGTATTAAAGATTTTAATATTTCTTCATCAAGAGGCTTCACAAACCTCATATCAATTAAAGTAAGATTATATTTTTTGGCAATTGGAATGACATTATGTAATAGGGATCCGAAATTTAATAAGATTTTTTTACTATCGCCGTTATGAATAGATCTTGCTTTGCCAAATTCAACCTCTTTGATACCCTCTTCGATTTTTTTATTTGGCCCAGAACCTCTTGGGTACCTAACAGCGGCAGGCCCTTTATGATAAAAAGCCGTTGTTAACAATTTTTTAGTTTCATCTTCATCTGCTGGAGTTAAGATAGAAATATTGGGAACACATCGCATAAAAGCTATATCATAATTACCAGAATGAGTAGGGCCATCTTCACCAACCAACCCAGCTCTATCTAAAGCAAATGTTACATCTAAGTTTTGAACAGCAACATCATGTATTAATTGATCATAAGCCCTTTGTAAAAAAGTAGAGTAGATAGCAACAATTGGTTTTTTATTTTCGCAAGCAAGCCCTGCAGCAAATGTTACAGCATGCTGTTCAGCAATGGCTACATCAAAATACCTATCTGGAAATTTTTTTGAAAACTCAACAAGGCCAGAGCCTTCTCTCATTGCAGGAGTGATACCAATTAAATCCTCTTCTTGTGATGCCATTTCAACAATCCAATCTCCAAAGACATCTTGATATTTTTTATTTGTTTTGGGTTGTGGTTTTTTAGAAATTTTAGAAATTGCATGATATCCAATCCTGTCAGATTCTGCTGGAGTAAGACCAGCGCCTTTTTTGGTAATGACATGTAAAAATTGCGGCCCATCAAAATCTTTTAGATTACCTATTACCTCAGTTAGTTCATTAACATCATGTCCATCAATAGGACCTATGTAGTTCAGTCCTAGCTCTTCAAAGATTGTTCCTGGCGCAACCATGCCTTTCATTTGAGTTTCTACTTTTCTAACTAAATGATATGTTTGAGGAAGTTTTTCTAAAAAACTTTTTCCGCTTTTTTTAATACCTTTATATAACTTAGAAGCCCAAATTCTTGCAAAGTAATTTGATAAACCACCAACATTCTCAGATATGGACATATCATTGTCATTTAAAATAATAAGAAGATTAGGTTTAAGATGACCTGTATGACTAAGAGCCTCAAAAGCCATGCCAGCTGTCATAGCTCCGTCACCAATAACTGCAATAGTTTTTTTATTTGGATTTCCAATAGCCATACCAAGTGCAGCACTTATTGATGTGCTTGAGTGACCAACGCCAAATGCATCATACTCGCTTTCAGATCTCCTAGGAAAAGGAGCAAGACCATCTTTTTTTCTGATAGTTTCAATTTCTTTTTTTCTTCCAGTAATAATTTTATGAGGATAAGCTTGATGTCCAACATCCCATACAATGTTATCCTTTGGAGTGTCAAAGATATAATGAAGTGCGACTGTAAGCTCTACTACACCTAGGCCTGCTCCTAAATGACCCCCAGATTTTCCAACTGTATACAAAAGAAATTCTCTAAGTTCGTCTGCCAATGCAGTTAATTGATTTTTATTTAATTTTTTTATGTCTTCAGGAATATTAATTGAATCCAATAAAGGAGTAATAGGTAGATCTTTTGGTATTTCTGAAAAAACCTTCATTAACTTTTCCTTGATATTATAAATTCACCTAGCTCAATAAGTTGCGAGGTATTTTGATATTTATTTAAATCTTTATAAGCTTCATCTATTAGCGATTTAGCATATTCATATGCTTTATTATGTGTCATCAATGTTGCAAAAGAAGATTTATTATTTTTTAAATCAGAATTTTTATCTTTTCCAATTCCAAAATCAGTGACATCTAATAGGTCGTCTATTATTTGAAATGCCAACCCATAGTTTGTCGAAATTTTTTCAAAATCTTCAAGACATTTTTGATTATCTAAATTTAATAGCGGAATAATTATTGAGCTCTCTATAAGCTTCCCTGTTTTAAGACGATGTATTTTTATAAGCTCATCTATATCTAATAATACTCCTTCATTTTTTACGTCAAGATACTGGCCGTAAACCATGCCAGATTTGCCACATGCTGATGCTAAATTCTTGATTGCTTTTACCTTATGAGTATCTGAGAGATCAGCATCTGAACTAATAACTTCATATGCTAACGCCTGCAATGCGTCACCTGAAAGGATTGCATTTGCTTCTCCAAATTTTATATGAGATGTTGGCTGTCCTCTTCTTATTTGGTCATCATCCATTGCAGGTAAATCATCATGAATTAAAGAATAGGTATGCATTAGCTCAATTGCAGTACTTAAATTAACCAATGTATTAGTGGATATGTTTTGATTAATATTACCTGAAGCAAATATTAACTTAGACCTCAATAGCTTGCTCTTCGCTAAAGCAGAATAACTCATCATTTTTTCAATATCATTAGCATCACCAATGACATTTTTAATATTTTCTAGTACAAGACTCTCAAGATCTTTGCCCTGCAATTGTGACATAATTTATGACTTTTCAGACTCTACAGCTTCGCCTGAATCCATTAATTTACTAACTTTAAGTTCAGCATCTTTAAGTTGATTTTGGCAATCTTTTACTAATTTAACCCCAGTTTCAAATGATTTGATGGAATCTTCTAAACTGAGATTTTCATCTTCTAGTTTTTCTACAATTTTTTCTAATTCTGTCAATGCAGACTCAAATTCAATTTTATTTTCATTATTTGCCATGCTTGTATTGTAAAGTATTAGTTATAACTTTTTATAAGTTTTTTAAAATCATTTCTGAGGGCGTAGGGTAATGCAAGTACAGCAGGCGTTAATATTAAGGTAATAAAAGTACTAAAACCCAAACCAAATACTATCGATACAGCTAGGTTTGACCACCAATCTACTATGGGGCTCCCAAAAAATATATCTCTATTCAATATATCAATACTCATACCAAGTGCTAATGGCAACAAACCATATATTGTCGTTGAAGATGTTAGAATAATTGGCCTAAGTCTTTGTTTGCATGCATTGATGATATGAATTGATTTCTCAATATGGGGCGATTCATTTTTTAATGCATTAAAAGTATCAATTAGCACAATATTATTATTTACAACAATGCCAGCCAAAGTAACAATTGATATACCAGTCATAGTTGAGCTAAATGCTTTGCCGGTTATCAGAAGACCTAAAAGAACCCCAATGAAAGAAATCACAACCGATAATAAAATTATAATTGCTTGATAGAAACTATTAAACTGCGTTACCAATAGAATTAGCATTATAAATACTGCGGCTATGCCAGCATTTTGAAGAAAAGCATTCACCTCATCAGTTTCTTCTTGCATTCCTTCAAATGCATATGAAACACCATTTTCAAGGTCAACTTCTTTAAGTAGCTCTTTAATCTCAGCAACTTTGCTATCAACTGCAGATTCATCCACAGTTGCAGCATTTATTCTGAAATAATATTTTCCATTTTGCCTTGAGACTTTTTCTCTATTTTCTTTAGGAATAACATTTATAAATGAGCTAACTGGAACAGAGCCATTTTTGGTAGTCACATTAAGATCACTTATTCCAGTCAATGTTCTATCTGATTTAGGAAATCTAACCCTAATCTCAACTTCTTCCTTAGCATCATCCGGTCGGAATTCTCCAGCCTTGAATCCTGAAGTTAACATCTGAACTAGCGCCCCAACATCTCCAATACTTACTCCAAGTTGAGCAGCTTTTTGTTTATCTACTTCAACACTCCACTCAACTGCAGAATATGCATTACTTGAAAAAATATTAGTAAGCCCGCTAACTTTTGATCTTATTTTGTTTTCAATTTCAATTGCTGCATTCTTTGCAGACTCTTCTGTTAAGCCATAAATAGATATCTGTATAGGCGAGCTAAATGATGGGCCGCCAAGATCTGGCTGGGCTTCAACAATTATTCCTGGTATATCACTCGTTTTTTCAGTTACCATTTGCATTACTTCTAAGCCTGAAATATCTCTTTGAGCGGCTGGAACAATTTCAACAAATCCACTTCCTACTTTATCAGATCCACTTCTCCACCATTCAGTGCCAGCTCGTAAATAAACACTTTGAAGCTCTTCTATTTTTATTAACTCTGCTTCAACATCTTGAATAATCTCTTTTTTTTCAGTTGAAGATAAATTTCCTCTACCTCTAATAGATATCTCTGCTTTAACTGGATCTACAATTGCAAAATAGACCGTACCTTTACTGTAGTATGAGTAACTTACTAATATAAAAGATAGAATTGCTCCTATACAGATAATCGTTTCAATTGGGTTTTTAACAAATTTCTCAATTTTGTTGCCGTACCAATCAATTATTTTAGTAAAAGTTTTATTATCTTTTCCTAGTCCGCCTTTGCGCTGACCAAAGTTAGCACCCATAACTGGAGTTAATATTAAGGAATAAAATAATGATGAGCACAGAACTATAATTACTGTAATTGGTAAATATTTCATAAATTGACCAGTAAATCCTGGCCATACAAGGAGGGGAGTAAATGCAGCTATAGTTGTTGCTGTGGATGAAAGAATAGGATAAAACATTCTTTTTGATGCCCCTCTATATGCCTCTTTTCTCGTTAAGCCTTCTGAGATCTTCTTATCAGCATACTCAGTGACAACAATAGAGCCATCAATCAACATACCCATTCCAAGAAGTAACCCCATCATTACAAGGAAATTTGCTTCCATTCCAAAAGCATGAAGAACAAGGTAAGTCATTAAGAAGCAAAAGGGTATTGATAGACCCACAAGCATGGAAACCCTTATTCCCATAGTTGCTATCACTAAGATCATAATAAGTATTACAGCTGCAATAATATTACCATTAAGCTCTTTTACCATCTGAACTGCATAAATTGAATCATCATCAGTTATCACAAGCTCAAGATTTGGAGGCAGTTTATTCTTATATTCATTCACGATGTCTCTGATACCTCTCGAGGCATCAATAGCATTTGCACTGGTGCGAAGTGTAATTTCTAAAGATACAGCATCTTGACCATTTACTCTTACATATGAATCATAATCTTTAAATGTTCTTCTAATTTCAGCTATATCTTGAAGCGTTACAACTGCATTGGGGGTTACTTTAATAGGGATTGAATATACATCTTGAGCTGTCTCTATAACACTAGGCACTTCTATATTAAAACTACCTTTTTCTGCATCCTGTTTACCACCAGGAATTATCAAATTATTATTAGAAACTGAATAATAAATATCAGAAAGTGTTACTCCAAGAGATTCCATTTTGGATTTATCAATCACTCCCTCTAACACTTCATCTGGAGCACCAGAAAGATTTGCAGCCAATATTTCTTCTAAAGATTCTATACGCTCTTTTAATTCTCGAGCATGAAATACTTTTTGTCTCAGTGAACCATTCCCTACAATACTTAAATTCATAACAGGGAAATTTGATTCGTTATATTCTTCTATAATTGGATCTTCTGCTGATGGGGGGAGCTCATTTTTAATTTCTTCAACCCCTTGTTTAATATCTACAAGAGCTTTATCTATGTCATAACCAACTTCAAATTCTAAAAAAACTCTGGAAAAACTTAGAGTACTATCAGATCTTATACTTTTAAGACCAGGAACAGAATTTAATCTATTTTCAAGCGGTCTCGCAATTAACCTTGATGTGTCATCTGGAGACGCTCCCTCTAAAAAAACTGCAACGGTCACAAACGGCAAAGTTACATTTGGACTTGCTGCTATAGGAATATTAACTCTAGAGTATGAACCAACAATAATTATTAATACAGCAAATAGAAGGGTGGTTTTAGTTTTTTTTAATGCAAAATCTATAATGTTTTTCATAGGGTATTAATAAGAACTGCTTGACCTTCCTCTACAAAACCCTGTCCCTCAACTATCAGATTTACATTAGTTGGAAGGCCGGCTACCCATAAACCATCATTTGAATCTTCAAATATAATGACTTCAGAAAATTGAACAATATTGTCATTATTAACATATCTAACACCAAGTTTACCTTCATCACTCAAGACTAGAATTGAAGATGGGATTTTGTGAGCAATCACTTTATCAATATATATAGTCATATTGCTAGTTATACCATCTCTAATAAGACCATTTTTATTAGATATTTCCGATTCAACTAAAAATGTTCGCGTTGCATTATTTGCGCTTTTGGATACAAAAGTTAACTTACCCTCTATTGTTTGGCCGGTAATAAGATCTAATTTAACCTTCTGATTTTCCCTTACTTTGTTTATTTGAAACTCAGGTACTTCAGCAATGAATATTATTGGATCAAGTTGAATAATGGTTGCGCAAATTTGACCTTTTTGAAGATAATTTCCTGGTTTTACAATATTTTCAATATAACCATCAAATGGCGCCTTTACTTCGGTTCTATTTAACTCAACAACCCCTAAACTGCATAATACGAAATCTTTTTTTATGTTCGTGCCTTGTCTTGCACCAATTGAGACAACTTCACCTGATGTCTTTGCTTTAACTTCAACTCTTGCTTCAGATCTTGTTGTTGATTTAAGTCTAATTTTTGGTTGATATTCTTGTGATTTACTTTGCTGAACAGCAACTTTGAATAAAGATGGTTCTTTTTCTGGAATTATTTCTTCTTCAACAAAAATCGCTGACAGCATCCAGAAGATTACAACAATTAATATGTAAGAAGCTATTCTTATATTTTTATTCATGGGCCGCATATTCTACATTTGTAATGTTTACATCGCAAACATTTATAATATAGATTAAATTTGATGATTTTGGTTCAGATTTTATGTTTTTCTCTTAGTTCTTCAAAAAGATTTTTATTAAATTTTTCTCTTTTTTCATTTGATGAGGCTATTTTAGAAATTTTAAAATTTTTACCTTTAAGTAGTTCTTTTTTGAAACGATAGAATTGATTTTTAAATTCGTTAAATATATTTGTATCCGAAGAGTTTATCTTACTCCAACCAACCTCTCTTCCAACATGATAAATCATAGGATGAGACCATTTAAAGTTTTGCCTTGGAGAGAAAGATTTTCTACATTCATTATATGCATCTCTGATTGATGGCAAGCCATTAATGTCTTTATAATCCATGCAGTTTTTTAGCATTTCATTTATTGTCGGCATATATGGGCTTTTTAGAATTAGTTGATCTGCAACCATATCAATTACATCTTCCGAATAATCTTTTAGGGATTTAGCCCATAAAATTTTCGCATTATCAATTTTTTCTTGAGTATCATACACCCTTATGAATTGATAATGATAAGCTAATTCAAACTTTAAAAATAAGTTATTAATAGCATCAATGAGTTGCTGTTTATTAAAATTCGAGCTTATCTGACCAGGAACTTTCTGATTTTTTCTCTTTATTGATTTCTGAATGCTCTCTTTTTTTATAAATTGATTTATCTTTTTCATTTTTAATATTATTGATAATACTCTTTCTTTTTACATGTTCAATAAATTTTGAATTCCATGTGTTATTTGCAATTCCACTATCACGCCAATAAATTATAAATTCTTTAAGATG
>Ga0129345_1000820_pt1 | contig 11626 bp, 6 predicted proteins | sample CPBDNA_FD_94425 | JGI IMG/M metagenome (GOLD analysis project Ga0129345, IMG submission 94425) | Freshwater to marine salinity gradient microbial communities from Chesapeake Bay, USA - CPBay_Sum_20_0.8_DNA | ecosystem: Environmental > Aquatic > Marine > Coastal | place: USA: Chesapeake Bay...
ATATTGCCGACGATAGAGCCACGCGATGGCCATGAAGTGCGGAAACTGCCAGAGGTAGAGGACCGTTCCAAGAGCTGCCGTAGCGAGGGCACCGGCGGCATCACCGGCCAGCAATCGCGTTGGTCCGTCCGCCGCCAGCCAGCCAATACCGACAGGTAAGGCACCGGCAACAGCACCAACTGCTGTATTGAGAGGCGAAACCCGTTTCAGCGGAGTGTAGACGATAACGTAAATCAACCAGGTCAGAGCGGCAACAATTGCTGCCCCAGGGCTGCCGGCCCAGGCAACAAAGCCCAATCCAACCGCGAAACTGGCTCCGGTCAGCCACCATCCCTGGGCTACTGAAAGACGCCCAGAGGCCAACGGACGACTTGCCGTCCGCGGCATCAGCCGGTCACTCTCTCGTTCGAGAATCTGGTTTGCAACACTCGAACTCGCCGCCACAAGCCCAGTTCCCAGCAACACCGCCAGCACTGGCAGCCAGGCAAGGGTCCCAGGGGTCGCGGTAAGCCACATTGCGGCAAAGACTGTCACCAACACCATCATCGCAATACGGGGCCGAACCAATGCCGCGACATCAGCGGTAAGCGAACCCGTACTATGGTTGGCGTGCGGCTTCATCAGACTTTCTCGATAACCCGCACCGAGCGATGGGGCCGTTGATGTCGCCAGCCGGCTCATACCCAGGCCCTCCTGCCGGAAGAAACCGAAACTGCCCCAAGTTGCGGAATGCCGCCCGAGACAATCGCAAGCACGACACTGGTTGCAAGAATAAACATGCCGAGCAGCACATGCCCGGTCACAACGGCGGCAGAAAATCCACTGCGTGCAACCGTCAATCCGGTCGGCTCAGGGAGCGCTGAGACAAGCGAATCGGGAAGCAAACCAAGAGGCATTCCCCAACTCACAACCCAAGCAAGGCACCCCAAAACGAGCTGGCAGCAGACGAGCCCAACGATCACAAGTGACCACCGGCGTTCCGCAGTCGCCCGGCCACCATCCCGCCAGCCGCGCGGCAGCAAACCGAAGGCACTGCTTGCAGCGGCGATACTGAGGACTGTAACGACCACAGCACCAGCCAGGTGCAAAAACACGAGCCATCGAAAACCGACGTAACTCACCGTCGCATCAAGATGCCGCAGTTGAGCACCAGCCACAAGCTGCACATAAGCTGACACCAGCAATCCACCGGCCAACCAGCCACCCATTGGATGTGGAGCCGTTCCAACCTGCGCGGGGCGGCGAGCGGATGCTCCTGCGCGTAGCCAAGGCGATGACAACGTCGCGATTCCCACGGTGACCGCAAAGAACAACGGACCTGTACAGGCATGAACCTTGGCGACTGTTTTGTCGTCGAGAAGCACCCTCAGACCACCCAGAAGCCCCTGTAAGACCACCAGAATGACGGCGGCCACCGCCAACGCACGAACCGCACTTGGCTGTCGGGTGCCCCAGACCACAGCTGCTAAGACCAGCGTAATCCCCCCGACTGTCGCACCGAGCAGTCGGTGACCATGCTCAAGAAACAGGTCCCAGGGACCGAAAAGCCATTCACCCAACGGGAACAAAAACATATTATGGCCGTAGGTCGCAGGCCAGTCCGGGACCGCCATAGCCGCTTCATAGGTCGTCACCAACGCCCCAAACGCAAGCAGCAACCCGGTCGCTCCAACAAGGCAGCAGGCGACAGGAAAGGCCCAGATCCAGGAGCGATCGGTCATCAAAAAACTCTGGCTGCTTCGGCGTTCAGTGGTCAGTGTGAAGAGCGACAACAAAAGGATAACGCCATTGATTGATTAATGAGCTGCCGCCGCCGCAGCGGCGGCAGCCTGATTCGGCGGATCAGTCTGCATCAAGTGGTCTCCCTCGATTCCGGGCACCGAGTACTCGTATGGCCCACGGTACACAACAGGCTGGTAGTCAAAGTTCCCGTGCCCGGGTGGACTCGGAGCCGTCCACTCAAGCGTATTGGCACCCCACGGATTGCGACCAGCGACAGGACCATAGAACATGCTCCAGAAAAAGTTCACGGCAAAAATGATTTGCGTGGCCACCATGCCGATCGCACAGTAGGTCATGAAAGCATTGAGTGGCTGCAAATGATGGAACGTCTCGTAGTGGTAGGCGTCAGCTAACCGTCGCGGGAAACCCACAGCACCAAGAATATGCATGGTGAAGAAGGTTCCGTTCAGAAAGACAAAAGTCAGGAAGAAGTGCACCTTGCCCCAGAATTCGTTCATGGTTCGGCCGAACATTTTCGGGAACCAGAAATAGATCGCCGCCCAGACGCCCATTGCCGTCCCTGCGAACAGCACATAGTGGAAATGGGCGACGATGAAGTAGGTGTCGTGGATGAAAATATCGACGGGCGTCGCGGCCATGAAAATCCCCGACAGCCCACCGATGATAAACATCGAAACAAAGGAAAGCGCGAACAGCATCGAGGTGGTCAACTGAATCCGACCGCCCCAAATCGTACCGAGCCAGTTAAATGTTTTCACTGCGCTCGGAAGCGCAATCATCATCGTCGAAACCATAAAAGTAACACCGAGCGCTGGATTCATCCCAGACATAAACATGTGATGTCCCCAGACAATGAAGCCGAGCCCGGCGATGCCGGCAACCGAATAAACCATTGGGCGGTAACCAAACAATGGCTTCCGAGCAAAGGTGGTCAGGATGTCCGAAACCATCCCCATGGCTGGGAGAATCATGATGTAGACGGCGGGATGGCTATAGAACCAAAAAAGATGCTGCCAGAGCAGCGGCTGCCCACCACCGGCTCCCGCCATGGCATTGTTGACAATATTCCCCTCAGGCGAGAAGAAGCCGGTGCCGATGGTCCGATCGGCCAGTTGCATGAAGCCAGCGGCTGTCAGCACCGGCAGGGCGAAAGCCTGCAACACTGCCGTAATGAACATAGCCCAGATGGTCATTGGCAGCCGGAACATTGTCATCCCCGGTGCCCGCATCAGGATGATCGTCGTCATGTAATTGACGCTCCCGAGCATCGATGAAACGCCAACGAAGGTCAGCCCAACAAGCCAGAGCGTCTGCCCCCAACCGCTCCCGGGGGACGAATTGACGTTTGTCGCCAGGGTCGGATAGCTCGTCCAACCACTCGATGCCGCCCCGCCCTCAACAAAGAAACTCGCTCCAAACGCGATGAACGCCGGCCACATGAACCAGTAGCTCAACATGTTGAGCGTCGGAAAGGCCATGTCATCAGCCCCGATCATCAGCGGAATCAGAAAGTTGCCGAAGGCCCCGGCCAGAATTGGAATGATCACGAGAAAGATCATCACCGTCGCGTGCATGGTGAACAGCATGGTGTAGAACTCTGGTGCCATCTGGCCGCCCTGTTGGGCGAACAACTTGCCAAGCACAGGCACATCAGACCACGGCCAGGCCACCTGCCAACGGACGGCAAGCGCGAGCAAGCCCCCAACCAGAAACCAGAGCAGCGTGGAAAAAAGAAACTGCAGCCCGATGACCTTGTGGTCCTTAGAAAAGACATAGGTCGAAAGGAACGTGCTCAGCCGTCCCGCCGTTGAAGCGGCATGGCTATGGCTTGGGGCAACACTTGTCTGCGGTGACTCCTGCACGGCCGGGCTCGTCGATTCAACGGTGCTCATGGGGTACCTCAAAGGAATAGGTGGGCCTAGTGGTTCACGTGGGCTTGCGGCTCAACAATTGACTTTTGCGGAGAAGGAACGGTCGGTGTCGGCTCCCCGCTACGGCTGGTTTTTCGCGATTTGTGTGGGGTGGGAGACTACTCCAGAAGCCATGGCCATCTCACTGTCTCTCGGCTGTGTTGCCTCTTGCTCGGCGTACTTCCGCTCCAGCCAGCGTTCGAAGGCCTCTCGGGGCTCGAACGTAACGCGTCCCTTCATCTTGTAATGCCCCCAGCCACAGAGTTCAGCACAGACAATATCAAAAACACCCTCCTCCCTGGCCTTGAACCAGACAGGGATCTTCATGCCAGGGACGGCGTCCTGCTTAATCCGGACATTCGGAAGAAAGAAGCTGTGCAGAACGTCCATGCTTTTGAGCTGAATCAAAATGTCTTCGTCGATCGGCAGATGCAGGTCATTCACAAGATGCAAATCGTCGGGCGTGCCAAGCATGCCGTCGCGGCCCGGGTACCGCAGTCGCCACTCAAATTGCCGACCAACCACCTCGACTGTCGGCGTCATGTTGGGGCGTCGCATCTTGACGTCCGCCCAGGTATTCATTTGATAAATCGCCAGAAAAAGGAGGACTGCTGCAGGAATGATCGTCCAAACAACTTCAAGGGTGTGACTTCCGTGCACATAACGCCCTGGTCCGTTCGACTTTGATTCATCGTATTTCCAAATAAACCAGAACAGCACCATTTCCGTGGCAATGAACACGACACCGGTCAAGGCCAGGATGAAGTAAAAAAGCCCGTCAACAGCAGCGCCATGCTCGGAGACGTCTCGGGGCAACCAGATGTCATAGGCAGGCCCGACAATGAAGGTTGCGACCCCAAGAACGGGAACCGATAAGAAAAGTAGGCTCCAAAAGACGGCCGCGAAGCGTTTCATCAATCAGTCTCCGAATCTGCCTAGGTCTTGCTGCCTGGTTTGTCTCAACGGCCTTTCGGCCACCCGCACCTTCAAAGCCAATCACAAACGATCGCGGGCCACCATCGGCTTATCCACACCCAATGTCCCGTTAAAGTCGTATGGCAAGGAGCGAATGTAATTGACAATGTGCCAAATGTCCTCGGGCGGGACGGTACCCTTTGCTGCTGGCATCGGGGCACCGTTGATCCCAGCATGAATCCGGTAATAGAGATCGAGCGGACGCATGCCGCCGCGGTAAATACCCTGACGCAAATTCCTCGGTCGAATTGTTCGAGGCGGCAACGCGTTTCCGTCCAGCACCTTCTGAAAGCGGTCGAGCCATGCAAGTTCGGCCCGATGCTCATCCGCCTCATCGGCATCCATATCCCATGTCGACGCCTCACCCGCCTGCTCAAGGCCACCCTGAACGGTCTTGTGAGCCTGCAGCACAACCTTATTCCAGTCGTCGTAGTCATTCACCTGGCCATCACCAAGCCCCGTCACCCCATGGCATTTCACGCAGTTGGCTTTGTTGCCATAGAAGAGTTCCTTGCCCTTTGCGATTGAGGCCGCCATGTCGATATCAGCCGCCATCTCCGGCACATCAATCAAAGCATCTTCGGCGGCCTGCCAAGCCTCAGCCACGGGCAATACGATCTCCTCGATGAGAAACTCGCGGTCCTCTGGAAGCCTTCCTTGGTCCTCGTCGTCAAGTTCAAAGAATGCACGCATCAACGCAAGTTCAACCTCGCCGCGGATGCTGAGATACTTCACGTACTCAGATAAGGCGTCGATTTTGGCGTCACTCAGCAATGCAAAGGACGGCATCGAACTCCCTGCAAGACCATTTCGAAGAACCATCACCAAATCGGCGTGAGTCGGCTTATCCGCCCGCTCAGTACTTTTGAATTTGAAGACACCGGGCCGGTAATCCCGCGGGTAGGGGTTGAGGAACGCCGCAGTTGGTCCCATTCCGTCCCCCGTGACGCCGTGGCAGTGAGCGCAGTGCTCTCGATACAAGCCGTTCTTCCGGCCGACGATGTCGCTCCTGACGGGTCCCGCCGCAAGATGGAGCTTTGCCGCATCAAGTCCACACTCCGACGGAGCAATTGGCTCATCGGGTGTCCCGAAGAGCGCCGCCAGGATGGTGGCAACCTGCTGCTCCTGTTCGGGCTTGAGCCGCTGCTTCGCAGATTCAACCATGTTGAGCCGATAAGAAGCCGCTGCGGTCTTGCCACAGCCGGTGGTTGTCAGCAGAAGCAAAACGACCGCCACTCCACCGAGCACCCAAACAGGAAACAAGCCCGAGGACAGGTGACCCCGAGTATCTCGACGAATCAAATCACCGGACGGCGTCTTGAAGCCTGCCTGTGCGGCGAATGCGCTCACGGTTTCGTACTCCATATCAAGCGTTCGAACCAACATTTTCATTCTAGCGCGACCTCATCCCCGCAGGGAGCGGTCCGCCGAGAGGTTGTCACCCACTGATCGCGTCGGCTGGGACTTCCAAAGTGCCCAAGTCCCTCACCTCGTCTTCCTCCAACTGAATCTTAAACCGCCCCTTGGCATTCCACTTCAACTCAGGTTGATCAAGACTAATTGCTCCACTGCGTCCGGTGGAACGCTCGTGCCAAACCTGAAATTCCAGCGGCTCACCGGCCGGAAGGTTGGGAATCGTGAAACTGCCATCCGGCGCTGAAACGGCCACGTAACCATCTTCACGGAAGACGGCATAGGCCTTCATCCACGGATGAATATTACAGGTAACCGTGACCGGGAGGCCGGTCTCGCGGCCAGCCGTGAAAACTGTCGACTCCCCAGCCGGGATCAGTTGATTGAAGCTGGTACCTGAGATGTTGGTGTTGTGTCCAATGGGATCACTGTTTTTCACATCAATCGGCTGGCCAACGCGAGCGGCGAACACCGGCGTCAGAAATTCACAACTCTTTTGATCGAAAACTAACGCATCGGTTGGGACAGGCTCCTTCACGCGGCTTGAGTTACGCAGAAAAAGCACGACATTCGCCAGCCCTTTCGTGGATGCATCCACCATGAGGCTACGGTCATAAAGTTTCATCCCGCCCTTCGAGCAGACCTCTGTGTCTTTGTCGACAATCAATGGCTTCGCATCGCCGGGAGCACCGGCAAAAATAAAACGCCCTTTCAGGGTCGCCCAGCCCGTCCCCTGCGGCTTCTCCTCACCCGCCTCGGTCGCCCCCGTCGCCGAAGCAAGTTTCTCCCGCAACACAAGGGCTGCTTCGAAATCCGGGGCGGGACCAGCGACACTACCGGCACCACAGCCAGGGGCAGCAACCCCAACGGCGAGGCAAATCACAAAAATCAAGCAGTGGGCCGCGATTGGTCTCTTGAGGCCCGAATGGCATCCACCAACAGTTGAACGAGACGTAGTCATCATGCGTTGCAATCGAGTCTTCACTCTATCCCAGGCTTCATTTAAAGAGTTTCGGCGAGATCACAATGTCGCCAAGATCAGTCCCTCCAGCCTTCACCGTCAGATCGATCCGACCTCGCTTCGCATCAGTTTTCTTTCCGTCCAGCACGAATTCATCGAGGTAGCCACCCTTTTCGTGCCATAGTTGAAATTCGAGTTCTTCCCCAACAGGGAGATTCTCAATTTCAAAGCTGCCGTCGGCCGCAGTGACCGCACCGTAAGGATTTGGGCGGATCACAAGGTATGCCTTCATCCAGGGGTGGATGTTGCAGGTGACGGTCGCCGGAATCGCCTCATCACGACTAAAAGTGACGTCACTTGACCCGTTGCTGGGGATGAGGCTGTTGCTCGGCGAGTTCTTCATGGTCGCAATGTTGCTATTGTGGCCAACAGGGTCAGAGTTTTTGATGGTGAGCGTCTGCCCTGTCTGGACAAAACCGACGTGCGGCTCGAAACGACAGTCTTTGTTATCCAGAACCGCCGGTTCTGCCTTCGAGCCATCCTCAAGGTCAGGATGGACCGTCACCTTCTTCGACCGGACAAAGATGACGACATTGGCGATGCCCTTGTCTGCTGAAACAGCAAGTTCCTCATTGACAAGTTTGTGCTTGCCACAGACGGCAACATCCTTGTCAGCTGTGATTGCTGCGGGTTCTGGAGCCGCGCCGTCATAGACGAACCTGCCTTTGAGTGTCGCCCATTCAGCCGCAGGCAGCGAGCCGGCAAGCAGCGTTACGGAAACCATGGCAAAAGCCCCCGACGTCAATTGAAGACCCTTATGGCGGAGGCTCGGGAAGATACGAAACATGCTACGTGCCTTTCTTTCTGACTCGGGTTTTTAACTCAATTTTCCTGTTGAACGGTCGTCTTTTTAAGGGCGGCCAACCGACCTGACGTACTTCTGAGGACCGTAGACTGCTGCTCCGGCAACCCCCCCGGTGTCGGATTGCGATCGGCTGGGTCGGCCACAACATTACCAGCATTCATCTTCGTTCCACCCTCGCCCTTCTCCCCACCGTCCGCTGCCGCTTTTTCAGCATTCGGGGCAGGTGCGGGCAGGTAGGCCTCAAGTGTGAACTTCTGCTTGACGAACTCGTCGAAGTGCATCAGCAGATCAGTCAAAGCCGCGACCTGCTGCTCACTGTCGCCGGCATACAGATCCTGGCTCACCGGTTTGTCATGCGGAATGTTGACCGGCATGCCCGTGTACGGCAGGAACCTTTTGGGGTTGGCGATCCAGTCATGTACATAGTCTGGTCGCAATCGCTCATAGACAATTCCTAATTGCGGAGCGAGCGCCTTGGGATTACCGGGCGGTGAATAATCTCCGACAAGGTGACACTTCACGCAGTAGTTATTGTTGGTCACAATCTTCATCGCCCCCTCGAGATGACCGGGATGGGACATCTCAGCAGCCGACAACGATGCCTCGTCAAGACGCGGATCGTATACGTAGGGATAGTCCGCTCCATCAACCGCCGCAAAATAGTTCACCAGTGCGGCTGCGTGTTTTGACTGAAGGTTGAACTTGGGCATGCGTAACACCGCGGCGGGCCTGATGGGCTGGGGGTTGAGCAGAAACTTGTGCAGCCAGGCCGACTGCACCTTCTTGCCTTCACCGACCAGCGGCGGTGGCAGCCACCCCCACGCATCACTTGGCTTCACGTTGGGATTGATCTCCGACTCATCTTCGATCACGACAGGGAAAAGCAGCCTGGCAAGATCGCCACCCTTCGCTGGATAGTGCTTCCCGGAGGCAATGGCGGCTTCCGGCACGAGCAGGTTGGGCCCGCCGACAAGCCTCGGTTCGCCATCCACCAACGCGTCCCGCCAGAGCGTGACCTGACGGTGAAAGACAACGTCTTCCTCGTCGGGCTCGACCGGAATTCCGTCTTCGTCAACCAGTGTGGGCAAACCTGTTTCTGGATCCAGCACAGGCATACCAACCAGCGACGCATGACGCCGGCCGGTGTTGTCCGTTTCGAGCGATGCATCAATCTGCTGCGGGGTGAAGTGGCCTCGCAGGAACGGGTAGTCATTGAACGCTGGTGGAAAACCCATTGAATCAGGGTCATAGGCGAGTTCCCAACGATCCATCTCGAGCGTGTGACAGCCACCGCAGTTGAACCGCTCTGACACCACCAACCCATCCAGCCGTGCCTGCTCCCGAGGGCCTGGGGTGTGAACGAATTCGGGTGCTGGCGGTTCCGCCACCAATCCCAGAACAAAAGTCATGACAGCTTCACGCTCTTCAGCATTGAACGGGAACTGTGGCATCCGGTACCGCTCGTTGTACGACTTATTTTCGGCTTTCTTGTAGTCGTAGCTCCGTGGCTGGCGAAGCTTCTGCCAGAGAAATCCTTCACGCTCATGAGCCAGAATTTTCTCCAGAAAGAAACCTGTATCCGGGTCAATACTCTCGGGCGAGACGTGGGCCCCATCGCTATCAGCTGCATAGGCAAGATCGGTTGACAGCAGCGGGTCATCTTTCAGTTCCACGGCCCGGGTACCGTGATTCCCCTCGTCATGATGCGAATGGGAATCAGCGTGAGACTCAGCAGCGTGCCCGCCATCATGCGCCAACTGGTGCATGACGAAATGAGAAATCTGCTCAAAGGCAATCCTTGAAGGATCCTTCCGCCCCCAATCTGCCAGCGCGGCACCCGCAGGCTTGGCATCTTCAAACCCAGGGATGTCATGGCAGGAATAGCAGGCGAGTTTGCCGATCGTCTTCTTTCCTACATAGCCGAGCAGCACCTCGTCTCTTTCCGCAGCAGCAAGGCCGGCAAAAACCCGCTCATCACCCCGAATAGGATCGTCTGCCGGCAAGCCGTCGCGAAGGACATCAGCCGCTTTGGCCGCAGAGAATCGGCTTTCGAGGTAAAGCAACGCCAACTCTTCAAGCGCCGTTCGTTCCTCATCTGTCATCGAACGACCAGGAACGGCCTCGGCTGACCAGCCCTCTGTTGACTGCATCAGGTAGGCAGTGGCATCTGCGGCCGGATCGCTCACCGAGCCATCAGCAAGCGTAACCGGCTCAAGCAGCACATTCGGCATGACCGTTCGTGGGTGGTAAGCCGCCGGGTTCCGCAGCCAACTGTAGAGCCAACGCTCCCCATCGGGATGAGATGCAGCCTTCGCCCCAATGCGGGAGAGGTCGGGACCGTGGCTGCTTTGGGCCTTCGGAAAATCGGCATGCTGGTGACAGGCGAGACAGCCTCGCACCTCCACCACCTTTTTCCCGCGATCGACGTCGGGAGCCGCCGTGATACCGTCGTATGCCGGAATGTAGTCGAACGCCTGGCTGCTGCTGGTCAGGTAGGCAATCATCGACCTGATCTCGAGTGGTTCATACCTCTGCGACTCTTCAAGACCCGCCCCCTCAAGATGCTCCCAGAGCCCAAAGAAGCGGGGCATCTTGGTCGTCGGCCGGAAGTCCATCGGATTTCGCAGCCAGGCATAGAGCCATTCAAAGCCAACCTTGCTGGCAACGTGCCTGAGGCTCGGACCAACTTTTGGATACTGCCCCGGGGTCTCTGGGGTCTTGAGAAGCGGGGCAAGCACATGGGTTCGTTCACTCAATATTGACTCGTCGCCACGGCCTGCGTCAGCCTGAATTGCCTCGTATAAACGCTGCCGGTCATCATTGCCGTCCGGACTACTCACCAGGTTTTTCACCCACTGCCCGAAGGTCGGCCCCATTTCACCCAGCCCAGGATCGCTCAAGACAGCCTGAGCCACCTCATGGAAGTTGGGCTCAAGCCGCAGATCGGGGCCGATCCTCTGATCTGGGCCTGACCACCCGTTGATCTCATGGCAGCCATAGCAGCCATATTGACGGATCAGATGGTAACCATCGACCAACTTAGCCGCCGGTGGTTCCGGGAACCGCGGACTCGGCTCGAGGTCAACCACCTGATGATGACACTTCAGGCAGCTCGATTGCTCGAACCGCTGGGGCAACATCGGGAAAATCCAATGGTGATTATTGAACCAACCGTGTTCGTCATGCCAAACGTGCGCCTGCTTAGGGCTATTTGGTGTATGCGACGCCCATTTGAAACTCGTGGAACTGCCCTGGCCCTGGTGACAAATTGTGCAGCCAAAGGACTTCATGGGGTGAGGGCTTGAGTCGCCTACAAAAAGGTCAAGCCGCGGATGCGTTGAGTAGGGCTGGGGCACGCCACGCCTGATCTCCAGCCGCAGCGGGCTCCCCCACGCAACGTTCTCGATCAGCCCCGCGACAGCGACTTCACGAACTGGTGTCCGACCACCTCCGATCGCCGTGATGACATCGCCGCTCTGCAGTCCGGCAATCGCCGCCGGCGACTCCGGCAGCACAACGCTTACCGTTGCATCGGTCGCCTTGAACAGGCCCTGCTCTGCCAATTGGAATCCATAGAGCACCTCGAGTTTCTCTGCTTCGGCCAACTCGCTGCTGGGCGGCTCGTTGGGCGTCTCCAACACTACTTCGACAGCACCTGCCTGCGGATACGCAGGCTCGGTCGGTTGCCCGGGAACCGATTTCGTCATGCCCTGGTGACAGGTTGTGCAGCGATCAAACCGAGCAACATCTCGGAAGTTG
>Ga0129345_1000823_pt1 | contig 11602 bp, 8 predicted proteins | sample CPBDNA_FD_94425 | JGI IMG/M metagenome (GOLD analysis project Ga0129345, IMG submission 94425) | Freshwater to marine salinity gradient microbial communities from Chesapeake Bay, USA - CPBay_Sum_20_0.8_DNA | ecosystem: Environmental > Aquatic > Marine > Coastal | place: USA: Chesapeake Bay...
CGCCGTACGTAAACAACTCTCCGGAAGTCGTCACAATGGCCGCCCCCCGATGGTTCGTCAGCAGTGCCCGGTACTCATCTGTGAAACCCGAGCCTGCCACTTCATCCGAACCCAACTCTTCAGCCAAGTAGATGTGCCCCAATAGCAGTTCCGCAACGCTTCGATACCTTTCCTCCGTCTGGATCCTCTCCATAATCGGGTTGATGCGAGAGGCTGTCCCACCCTCCACAATTGTCCGGGCAGATCCGGAATCGTCCCCCGAAATCCAATCGAGCGGAATAAATGTAGCCTGGCCCTTTTTTTGCTTCTTCAGCAGATCCGATGCCCGTTCTGCATCGCGAAACGTCTCAACCACAACGTAGTTTTGTGCCTCCCCAAGCGCCGCCTCCAGTGCAACTGCATACTCCTCCTCCGTCTGAATCAACTCACTTACAGGGCTTAACAGTGCAAAGTTACCCTTATGTTGCTCGATCAGCCATGCCACCGACTCCGGGAAAGCATCTGTCGAAGATGCAAGATGGTGCATCAGTTCAATCTCCGAAGCTACCGCATCCTGCCGGCTTAATACTTTTCTCTCCTGCTCCTTCGCTTCATTCCGTTCGTGCAACAATCTCTCCCGAGTCTCCCGTACACCAGCCAATCGCTTCTCTGCTCCCTCGATCTTGTCAGACCACACCTGAACTTTTGCCTTCTCCTCTTCAAGCTTAGTTTTCGAGGCTTCAATCTCTTTTTTTAACTTTTCGATCTCGGTTTGAACACGCTTCTGATCACCTTCGCTATTCTCCAGTCTGGACTCCAGTTTGATCCTCCTCGACCGCATATCCTGATGCTTTTTCCCTTTGGCGCTAATGGCAACTTCCAGCTCAAACAACTCCCTACGCAGATCTGAATAGGATTTCTGCAAACTGGAAAACGTTTTGCCGGACTCTTCCAGCGACTTAGCCGACTGATCCCGCTTTGCAGATAACTTCTCCAGTTCGTTTCGGCTGGCCGTTCTCAACTCTCCAAGTTCCACCAGATCCTTCTCATTCTGCTCTATATCTTTTTGATACTGAAGAATGATTCCCGTTTCATTCTCGATCCTTCCCTGTAAGATCTGGCTTCGGGTTTCCTTCTCTTTCTTTTGATAGGAGAGCTGCTGCACCTGACGCCGCAACTCATTTTCGGCGCGCTCTTTTTCATGAAGCTCGGTGCGGAGTTTCTCTTCCTGTTGCTCGAGGATCTCCAGTTGTGTGGCCAGTTCTGCTTTCTTTGCAGATGCTGCACCGATCTGTTTTTTCAGCGGCTCTTGTTGATCCCGAATCTGCCGCCATGAAAAAGCGAGAACAGTTTTGTCCAGTCGTTCCAGCTCTTCCCGGTATCCTTTCGCTTTTACTGCTCGCTGCGACTGAAGTTCCAGACTGCGTGTTTTCTTGCGAACTTCCACTAGAATATCTTCCAGACGTTGCAGATCCTTGTTGGTTTGATCCAGCTTTCGAAGGGTCTGCTTCCGCTTCTCTTTATAGCGGGTTACACCGGCAGCCTCTTCCAGCATCCTGCGCCGGTCATTGTTCCGGTCGTTCAAAATCTCCTCTACCATTTTAAGCTCGATCACCGAATAGGCATCCGAACTCATGCCAGTATCCATAAAAAGATCGATAATATCTTTCAATCGAACCGGCGTATCATTGATCAGATAATCACTTTCTCCGGAACGGTACAGTCTTCGGGTGATGGTAAGCTCGCTGTATTCCGACGGTAACAAACCCTTATCATTCACAAATGTCAGTGAAACTTCAGCCATCCCCAAGGCCTTTTTCTTGGCGGTTCCGTTGAATATCACGTTGCTCATTGCACTCGAGCGAAGAAGGGTAGGGCGCTGCTCCCCGAGTACCCAACGAAGAGCATCCACAATATTTGATTTGCCGCAACCATTGGGTCCTACGACGGCCGTAATTCCGCTGTCAAACTTTACGTGTGTCTTGTGGGCAAAACTTTTAAATCCGTGAAGTTCAAGATCCGATATATACATTCAATGCAATAAGTATTGAGGCAAACTTATGAAGCAAACTTCTAAGGCAAGTTGATAAGATAAACTACAGATTTGTGACTGTAGCGACCGGCAGGCTACCATGACCATTCGGCGAATTACATCAAACCGTTAAAATCTCTTCCTCTTTGGTCGCCAGAATGGAATCGATCATTTTGATGTGACTGTCTGTCTCTTTCTGCACAATTTCTTCCGCTTCAAACCGGGAATCCTCCGGCAATGACTCCTCCTGCACCGTCTTTTTTATTTCATCATTCGCATCCCGCCGCGAATTCCGAATACTCACCCGCGCTTTTTCGGCAATTTCACGGGCTTGTTTCACCAGTTCGAGGCGTCTCTCCTCCGACAGCATCGGCAGGGGAATCCGAATCAGCTGCCCGTCATTGTTGGGGTTTAATCCCAGCGAGGAAGCCATAATCGCCTTTTCGATGTCTACAATCACCGTTTTGTCATACGGCTGAACCACTAACAGGCGCGGCTCCGGGGCACTAACGGTTGCAAGTTGATTCAGAGGCGTTTGCGCCCCATAGTACGGTACCTTGATGTGATCCAGCAGTGCAGGTGTAGCTTTTCCCGCGCGGATATGTGAAAACTCTTTTTTGCAAAAGCTAACGGCATCCGCCATACTCTCTTTTGCAGTGTCGATCATGATCGTAAGCTCTTCAGGTATCATAGCAAATGTATCCTATCCATTTGATTTCAAACTATTTTACTTCATTCCGGATTCCTTAGGCAGGTCGCCGGTATGACCAAGGTGCCAGCGCCTCCCCGCACAGAAATCACCAGGCACACAAAAATACGTAAACTAGGCCTGATCCCAAATAACGGTCGTGCCAATCTGTTCCTGGCGCTGAACCACACGGGTCAAATTCCCGCGAATGTTCATATTAAACACAATGATGGGAATTTTGTTGTCACGACACAACGTAAACGCCGTCAAATCCATCACATTCAGGCGCTTTTTCAACACTTCATCCCCGGTAATTTCAGGAAACTTCACAGCATCCGAATGGTTCTCCGGATCTTTGTCGTAAATCCCATCTACCCTTGTCCCCTTTAAAATCACATCTGATTCAATCTCGATGGCACGCAAAGACGCCGCCGTATCGGTTGTGAAATAGGGGTTCCCCGTTCCCGATCCAAAAATGACCACGCGCCCTTTTTCAAGATGCCGTACGGCTCTTCTTCGGATAAATGGTTCCGCAATCTCCTCCATTCGAATGGCACTCATCAAGCGGGTATGAACTCCTTTCCGCTCCAGAGCATCCTGAAGTGCCATACTGTTGATCATGGTAGCAAGCATCCCCATGTAGTCCCCCTGAACCCGGTCCATCCCTTCCGTGGCCCCTTTCACACCTCGAAAAATATTCCCTCCACCGATTACAATCGCGATCTCTGTCCCCGTCTCATGGATCGATTGAATCTCTTCAGCGTAGGCAGTCAAAATCTCACCGTCAATTCCGTGTCCCTGTTTTCCCAGCAGCGCTTCGCCACTCAGTTTTAAAAGAATTCGCTTGTATGGCTCCATAGTAAACGTGTTTGAATTCCTGAGATTTACCAGCTATGTTCGGTTTCGGCTTGATGGGGTGCGCTCTTTAAAGTCCATAAAACCGATGTAAAGAACAAAAAAAAAGCCACCTTTGAAAGGCGGCTTTTCAGTAACAGGTCTTTTATTTGCCTTCGCCGAGCTGAAGCCGATAGAATGCTGTAACAAGAGGTGTGTTGTTCTCCTCCAGATAGCTCTTAACGGTGAGGCTGTTTTCTTTCACAAACTTCTGCTCCAGAAGAACTCGCTCTTCGTAAAATCGGCGTAATTTACCTTGTGCTGCTTTTTCGGCAATTTCAGCAGGCTTTCCTTCATTGATCAATTGCTCCTTTGCAATCTCGAGCTCTTTATCGATCACAGAAGAGTCTACATCATTCCGTGAAACTGCAATCGGGTTCATCGCTGCAATCTGCATGGCAACATCACGGGCAACGTCGCTATTTTCTACATCCCCGGCAAATACGGCCAGAACGCCAAGCTGATTTCCTGGGTGGATGTAGTCCGTGATTGTTTTTTCACTGTCTTTCAAAAATACGGTTCGACTGATTTCAATCTTTTCTCCAATCTTTCCAACCATAGATTCCAAATGAGCGGCAACACTTATGCCATCCAATTCAGCGGATAGAAGATCTTCGGTAGCTTCAAACTCGTGATTGTATAGAAGGTCCAGAAACTTCGATGCCTGATCCTGGAAGTCCTCATTTCGCGCCACGAAATCGGTTTCACAATTGATCTCCAGCATCGCTGCTTTGTGACCATCTTCACTGACTTTGGAAAGAATCAGGCCTTGATTGGCTTCTCTATCTGCTCTTTTTTCGGACACTTTTTGTCCTTTTTTACGCAGAATTTCAACGGCTTTCTCCATATCACCGTTTGCTTCAGCCAGGGCCTTTTTGCAATCCATCATGCCGGCACCCGTCTGATCACGGAGTTTTTTTACATCTTGTGCACTAATACTCATAGTTTCAAATCGTCAATAGGGTTTGGGTTGATTCGGGGGGATCGGATCAATCTTCCTGATCACCCTCTTCAGTGTCAGAATCTTCAGTGTCAGAATCTGCATCCGCTCCGGTAGTATCACCGGCGCCTTCCTCGGACTTTCGCTTTTTACGTCGTTTCCGTGTTGGTTTGGAGCGAGCCTGATCTTCTGCAACCAAGGATTCTTCCGGTGCAATCCGCGCTTCCGCAGCAGCAGCTTCCATCAGTTCCTCCTCCTTCATCACTTCGCGCTCTGCATTTCCTTCAATAATGGCATCTGCCACTAGCCCGGTAATGAGCTGGATCGTGCGTGCAGAATCATCATTGGCGGGTATGATGTGATCGGGAATATCCGGATCACTGTTAGTATCGACAATAGCAATGATTGGGATATTCAGTTTAACTGCTTCGTTCATGGCAATACTCTCCTTCATCGTATCCACCACAAAAATCGCACCTGGCAAGCGAGACATATTCGCAATACCGCCCAGTGTCTGCTCTAGTTTCTCCTGCTCGCGATCCAGCATGAGACCCTCTTTCTTGGTGATCTCATCATAGGTGCCGTCGGTTCTCATCTTTTCGATCTCCTCCATACGTGAGATGCTTTTCCGAACAGTGCTAAAGTTGGTGAGCATTCCCCCAAGCCATCGATGTGTAACGTAGGGCATACCTGCACGGATTGCTTCCGTTTTGATAATTCCCTGGGCTTGTTTCTTTGTACCAACAAACAGAATGGATTTACCGGACCGGGCCAGTTTTGCGATCTCATCGAGAGATTCCTGCAAATAGTCAGCCGTTTTTTTCAGGTCAATGATGTGAATCCCATTTCGCTGCATAAAAATGAATTCCTTCATTTTTGGATTCCAGCGGCGGGTCAGGTGACCAAAATGGGCACCGGAGCGTAATAGTTCCTCTACAGAAGCTGCTTTAGGCATAAGATAGGTTGTTTTTGAGTTAATCCTCTACACAGGTCGTTCCCGGTGTCGCTTATCTTCAGAACGTTATTTTATTTCGATTTGAAGACACTCAGCGAAGGGTCGCTGTGTATGTGTGATGGTTGTGAAGCCGTAGCTTCGTTTGTAAACGTTTTTCGGTATTATCGTTTCGAGAACTGGAATCGTTTTCTCGCTTTGGGCTGACCGTATTTCTTTCTCTCAACCATTCTGGAATCCCTGGTGAGAAGTCGGTTTGACTTTAAAACAGAATGAACATTTTCTTCATGTTCGTCGAGCGCCCGTGCAATAGCAAGAGAGATCGCTCCGGCTTGGCCTGTTGTCCCTCCACCTCGAACAGTGATCTTAATATCGTATTTTCCTTCCGTTTCCGTGATCGTAAGCGGCAACTTTGCGATGTTAATATCTGCCTGTGTATTCAGGTATTCATCATGTGGCTTGCCATTAATGATAAACTCACCCTTGCCCGGCTTGATATATAGTCTGGCTGTCGATGTTTTTCGTCGTCCGATGTAATTTTTTCTCGCCATAATAAATGTTTAAACGTCGATTTTTTCCGGCTTTTGGGCAGTCAGATTGTGAACAGGACCAGCAAAAATCCGCAGGTTCTTCAGTAACTTTCTTCCCAGTTTGTTTTTTGGCAACATTCCTTTAACAGCCATCCGAACCAGCGCGGTTTCGTCCTTGGCCATGATGTCAGATGCCGGAGTAAAAGTTTCACTACCGATATATCCTGTGTGCTTAAAGTACATCTTATCGGTCATTTTTTTTCCGGTCAGCACAACCTTCTCCGCATTGATGACAACAACATTGTCCCCCGCATCCATGTGTGGAGTAAACTCTGGTTTGGTTTTCCCTCTCAGAATGTTGGCGATCCCCGTTGAGAGTCGTCCGAGCGACTGCCCCTCTGCATCAACCAGCACCCATTTTTTCTGAATGGTGGAAGGCGTTGCAGTAAACGTCTTGTTGCTTATTGTATTCACAAGTCTTGTGTTTTTGATTGCAAAATTGGATAGTCAGCAAAGGTAGCAGTTTAAAAATAACATTGCAAGATCATTCACTAGGAAAAATTACCGAATGTTTCTTGCCTGATGGAGAAGCAGGATGATTGCTTTAAGGCACATTTAAGTGCTTCAAGGCGCTTCTGAAGTACTTTTCAGGTCTAATTAGGAACCCTATCTGCACTGGATTTTACCCGGACCATCTGTGAATCTGTTTAAAAAATATGCTATCTTTGGAATCTGCAAGTAAAACGGTTTTCGACGCTTTTTAACCCATAAAATCATTAAACCTATTGAACATGTCTCTTAAGGATCTGAAACAATCTACACGATCACCACTGGAAAATGATGGCGGCATCCACTACTACGATATCAACAAATTAGAGGAGCTGGGTTACGGATCGGTTTCAAAGCTACCCTTTTCCATTAAGATTTTACTGGAGGCAGTTCTGCGCGAATTCGACGGATACACGGTAACCGAGGATGATTTGCGTTACTTAACAAATTATAATGCAAAAAAACCGGAAGGGGAGATTCCGTTCAAGCCTTCACGGGTGGTGCTTCAGGATTTTACAGGGGTTCCGGCGGTGGTTGATTTGGCGGCCTTGCGTTCTGCCATGAAACGGATGGGCGGCGATCCGGCACGCATCAATCCACAAGTTCCCGTAGACCTTGTGATTGACCACTCGGTACAGGTGGATATGTTTGGCCAGGAGTATGCTTTTATGTTCAATGTGGAGCGGGAGATGGAGCGAAACCGGGAACGATATGAGTTCCTGAAGTGGGGGAAAGAAGCGTTCGAACATTTTAGAGTGGTTCCACCCGGACGAGGGATTGTACATCAGGTCAACTTGGAGTACCTGGCAAAAGGAATATTTACAAGGAAGGAAAGCGATGGAACCATCGTTGCTTATCCGGATACCTTGGTTGGAACCGATTCGCATACCACCATGATTAATGGGCTTGGAATTCTCGGATGGGGCGTTGGCGGGATTGAAGCGGAAGCAGCCATGTTGGGGCAGCCGATCTACATGCTGGTGCCGGAAGTGATCGGCGTAAAGTTAACCGGATCCCTCAAAGAGGGCATTACTGCGACCGATTTAACGCTTACGGTTACGGAAATGCTTCGGAAACATGGAGTGGTCGGAAAGTTTGTGGAGTTTTTCGGTGACGGCCTAAGTTCGATGAGCCTGCCAGATCGGGCTACAATTGCAAACATGGCACCGGAATACGGTGCAACGATGGGCTTTTTCCCGGTGGATGAGGAAGCTCTCCGCTATATGCGCAGAACCGGCCGTGAGGAGGAGCTCGTTTCTCGGTTGGAAACCTACCTGAAAGCTCAAGGGCTGTTTCGAACCGATAGTACGCCAGACCCGGTCTTTACAGAAGTTCTCGAGCTGGATCTTGGAGATGTGAACACGTCACTGGCAGGACCAAAACGACCCCAGGATCGTATTTCCCTGCCAAATATGAAACAGACCTTCGAGAATGCCTTGGTAAGCAATGATCCCACAATGGGTTTCAATCTTACGCAGGAGAAACTGGCCAATAAGGGGATCTACAAAAACGGTCGCCAAATCGAGATGAAGCACGGGGATGTAGTGATTGCAGCCATCACCAGCTGTACCAACACCTCTAACCCCAGTGTGATGCTCGGTGCTGGAATCATCGCAAAGAAAGCCGTAGAAAGGGGGATGAAAGTACCCGATTATGTGAAAACCTCCCTGGCACCCGGGTCAAGGGTGGTTACCGAATACCTCAACGAGGCAGGACTCACAGAATATATGGATCAGCTTGGCTTCAATCTGGTGGGATATGGGTGCACAACCTGTATCGGAAATTCCGGGCCACTACCAGAACCTGTTGAAAATGCAATCCGGGAAGGGGATCTGATCGTCGCAGGGGTGCTTTCCGGAAACCGTAATTTTGAGGGACGAATCCACCCCTACGTAAAGGCGAACTACCTTGCGTCTCCGCCACTGGTTGTGGCCTATGCACTCGCCGGTACCGTAGATATTGACTTGGGAACCGAACCGATCGGGAAAGACGGGGAGGGGAACGACGTGTACCTGAAAGAGATCTGGCCAACCGGGGATGAGATCAAAGCATTCCTGGATCAGGCGATTCGCCCGGAACTGTTCTCTAAAATGTATGCCGATGTATTCGACTCCGAAGCATGGGATGAGATCCCGGTTGGTGGCGGAGAACTCTTCAACTGGAAAGAGGATTCTACCTATATCCAGGAACCACCCTTCTTTATGGATATGACCCCGAAAGCGAATCCCATCAAACCGATAGAAAATGCAAGTGTGCTGGTGAAAGTGGGCAATTCCATTACAACCGATCATATTTCGCCGGCTGGAAATATCAAAACAGATAGTCCAGCAGGGCAGTATTTGATGGAAAACGGGGTAGAGGTACGGGATTTCAATTCCTACGGGTCCAGACGAGGAAACGACCGGGTGATGACTCGCGGTACGTTCGCTAATGTCCGGTTTAAAAACCAGCTGGCTCCCGGAACAGAGGGGGGTTACACCACGCATCATCCAACCGGGGAGGTGGTTTCTATTTATGAGGCAGCACAACGATATAAATCGGAAGGCACATCGCTGGTTGCACTAGCCGGGAAGGAGTATGGCACCGGGTCGTCCAGAGACTGGGCCGCCAAGGGAACCATTCTACTGGGAGTAAAAGCCGTGATTGCGGCATCCTACGAGCGGATTCATCGATCGAATCTGGTAGGGATGGGGGTTCTTCCGCTTCAGTTTGAGGAGGGTCAAACTCATGAATCTCTGGGGCTGGACGGAACAGAGTCTTTTACGATCCATGTGGATGACTCTCTGAAACCCCGTCAGCAAGTGAAGGTGGAGGCTGTGAAATCCAATGGCGAGACGGTGCAGTTTGAGACGCTGTGCCGTATCGACACGCCGGTAGAGATCGATTATTACCGAAATGGAGGGATTCTTCACAAAGTACTGCGGGATTTTTTGGCCTGATTTGAGAGGGGCATTTTAGTGGCGGAGAACCGTGTATCCCAGTTTTTTTCGGGGTGATGGGAATAGACCCGGGATCAGACCGGCCAGCTTCCTAAGCCGCGCATTGTGAACAGATCGGCCAGCAACTGATTCGTTTTTCGATAACGGAGGGCACTCTTCAGAATGGCTTCCACCCATGGTTTGTGGCTCTCTCTGCGCCCTATCCGCATGTTCCATTCCGCCCGCTTCCCAACCTGAAGCGCAATTTTTCGATGTTTCTTTTCGTAACGGGAAAGAAGGGTGGCAAGCCACGGTTCGGAAAGAACTTCCTCTGATACCCCCTGCAATGCCATCATTTCAGAGATCAGACAATCCGCACCCAGCCATCCCAGATTCATACCCTGTCCGCCGATCGGGCTCACAACATGGGCAGAATCCCCAGCAAGAAATACCCTGCCTCTTCCAAATTCAGCAGCGATCTCGTGTTGCACCCGGAATGCACTCACTCTGTCGGCGTTTTGGCTCCCTGGATCCTGCTGCAAGCGCTCTTCCAATAACGATCGAAGCAAAAGCTCCGGCTGTTCTTCGCAGAATGAATCTGTTTTTACGACCCAGCGTCTTTTTTCCCCGGGCAGTGGAAAAGACTCCACTAAACCATCGCGGTGAAGATACACCGCGGCATCGGTCCCAAAGGATGTGTGATCATCAAAATCTCCCATGATATAGGTATCGGGGTATCGGACTCCTGTCTTAGAGATCCCAAGCCATTCCCGGGTAGCCCCATGCTTACCATCGCAAGCGATTACTAGTTGCGCCCGGATCTCGATTTGAGTTTCACGGGCAGATTTTGTGTCGGCTTGTTGGTCATCTCCTGCATGGTGTTCCCCAGACTGTTGGCGCGTCCCTTCCTGCTGATATTTCTTAAACTGCTGTCGCGCCCCTGCTTGTTGCCCTGCTGCGACCTGCTGCCCTGCCTCGACTTGCAGTCTTGCCTCAACCTGCTGCCCTGCCTCCACCTGCCGCCCTGCCTCAACCTGCTGCCCCGCACCGGTCTCTGTACGTACCTGAACAACTACCTCCCCAGTATTCTTCCAATGCATAGATGGTTCCATCGAAATTGCCTTCACCCCTCGCAACATCGACTCCGGATTCAGCTCCAAAACGGCATCCTCAAGTACACGCTCCGTTTCCCACTGAGGGAGCGCCAAAATGAAATCAAACCTCCTTTGTTGAGCATCAAACTTCCTCCGTTGAGCATCAAACCGAACCTCGCCAATCCGGTTTTGATTCCAAAAAGCGATCCCTTTTCGAATCTTGATTCCCGCATCAATCCAACGATCCGCGATCGACCCAGAACCCGTCGGGCATTTTGCATAGGATTCCAAAATCACCGGATGGATACCGATCGATTTCGAGTGATGACTGATCCCATTCCGCTGTTCAATCAGAAGCGAATCGAACCCCAGCCTCAAAAAACGATACTGAAGATACAACCCAACCGGCCCGCCGCCCACGATCAAAATTTGTGTTTTCACGGAATAGTTCCTCCTGTGGTTTGACCTGTGGTTGCTGGCGCAGTTTCACCTGTGGTTGCTGGCGCAGCTTCACCTATGGTTGCTCGCGTAGTTCCCCCAGTATGCAACGAATCCTGCCGGGTTTCGCCCTTTCTGGAATACACTGCCAATAGTCGAAATGGAACCATAGGCCGTACCGACCATTTCTCTCCAAGCAGTTGTGCAAGTTCATCCCTCGTAAAACTTCGGCGAATCGAGATCAACCCGTCTTTTGATATAAAACTTCGGCGAAATAGAAGGGGTGTGGTCACCTGAAACAGTAGATATCCGATCGCAGAGCGAGAAATATCGTTAAAAATTACCTGATGCAGCGCCAGATCACAGGCATCAGAAGCCAGCTTTCGCACTTCCTCGTCTTGAAGATGGTGCAACAAGTGGTTACTGATCACATAGTCGTACCGTTCACCAGAATTAGCCAGTTCAGTAGCCAGTTCAGTAGCCAGTTCAGTAGCCAGTTCAGAAGCCTGTTCAAAAGCATGTTCAGAAGCGGTTTGATGGAAAAACCGAATTGCCCCATCAGATACCCGTCCGGAGGCGAAATCGATC
>Ga0129345_1000824_pt1 | contig 11597 bp, 20 predicted proteins | sample CPBDNA_FD_94425 | JGI IMG/M metagenome (GOLD analysis project Ga0129345, IMG submission 94425) | Freshwater to marine salinity gradient microbial communities from Chesapeake Bay, USA - CPBay_Sum_20_0.8_DNA | ecosystem: Environmental > Aquatic > Marine > Coastal | place: USA: Chesapeake Bay...
GCAATGGGTGCTAACGACTACGGTTACGATAAGTTTATGAATGATCCTTTAACTGCAATGGCTACTAATGTAATGCCCCCACTAGGTGCTACTCTTCCCGGTGCAGTCTTAGAGGATATAGCTGATGCTTTTAGGAAAGGTGATCCTTTACCTGATGAAACAATCTTTGCTTTGCCAATTGTAGGTAAAACACTCAAAGGAGTTTTTGACGAATGAACGACGATAAACACACAGTATCCTATACATCTATCGACTATCACAGTATGTGTCAGCGTTCTAAAGAGCGCGTTAAAAAGATGCAGGCTGAAGGAATACCTACGCCCCATGACCCAAAGGATAAGCCAGAGGACGCAGGCAAAAGGGATGGTTACTCTATCCTGTTCATGTCATAACTCACAGTTGTTACCTGTGCAGGCCAGTTGCTGTGACCCCTCAGTCATATCGCTGGCCTCTTCTATATCCCACGATATCTCTTTCGGAAAGTCCTTAGCTAACTGGTTGTAAGTTTTCTTATCAACAGGTTCGTATGGTGCTTGTTGGTACGTGTGGTCTGAGTAAGGTAAAAAGCTGATACCAGATACCTTGTCGAACTTGTTGTACAACCATTGTCCTACCTCAAGAAACTCATCGTCACGATAGTAACAGGTCATGGACGGTTTGTGCTCACACCAGTAGTCCTGATATATCTCCCATAGTTCTAGCTGCTCCATAGCACCCATGTCTGAGGCTGTCACAGCGCCTTCAGGAGACGCAATAGGAAAGGAAAATACCTTAGTACTGGGTGACATTAGGTCATCCTCCACAGGTACACCAGCGGCCTCTAACACGCTGCATAGTGGATCACGAGCATCTGCGCGTACTCGTCGAATGTACTGCGAGCTATAACGAGGATGGATACCACTAGCGCTATCGACCAGCTGACTAACAGTACCGCTAGGCTTAATCGCAGTAATAGCGACAGAAGGGTTAATACCCAGCTTTTTAGCCCAGCGCTCGTTGGTAACAATAGCTTCATTACGCATCTCCGTTAGCCACTTCTTTAGTTTAGCTTTGTCTTCTCGTCCTGATAGCACAGCATGATCCATGATACCAGTAAGACTAACACCCAGTAGTGCTTCGTCCTCTGTGTTTGTCTTCCAGATATTTCTTAGGTATCGGAAGTCTGTGAGGGTAGCCTGTAAAGTTCCAAGGATAGACGCAATGCGTACTTTTCGTTTGAGGTTAGCGAGCGTATCGGACGGCCTGATAACAACTTCAGATAGATTGCAGAACTGGTAGGGTCTGAGGATGATTTCACTACATGGATTAGTTCCAAAATCGTAGGTAGCATCTCGTCGCTCATTTCTTGCAGCCTGTTTCTGACTAGCCACTCTAGAAAAGACACCTCGCTCTCCGGATCTTGATTCATACAAACTAGTCCACTCATTTAGGAATGCTTCAAAGTCAGGCTTCTCTGTGTAACAAGCAGAGTTATTAGCCAGCCCACGTTGGGGTTCATCAACCCACCACTGCCCATGCTTACAGCGGCGTAGCCTGTCATCCGTTAGGTTGGAGAGACTGATGAGGGCGCTTCGTCTGACTCCTCCGACAACGACGATTTGAGCAATCTTACAGCAAAGATCGTGGCATTCAATGGATGTAAGACGTCTTCCAGCTGCTCCTTGAAAGAGTTCAACTGTGAACTTGAAAAGATCGACGAGAGGTTCAGGACCACTTGCACGGCCTCCGAAAGTCTTGAGCGTGGAACCTGCAGGTCGTACTCTACTAACGTCCCATTCGGGAATTTGACCTGAGTACAGCAGTGATACCAACTCCCTAAACGATTTCGCCCATCCGATCTTCGAATCTGCAACATTAATAACTGTGTCGGTTCCATGAAATGTCTCCGCTACTTCAGGCAGCTTTGCTATGTACTGCCGTTCAACGCTAAACCCTACGCCTGTGCCGCACATCAGCACGTACATCATCTCATCAAATGCTTTAGGGTGGTCAATAGGTAGGTAGCTACAGTTAAAACCAGCTACGTTGTCACGATCTAGTGCCTCACCTGCGGTCATCAAGGCTCGCATAGATGGCATTACTTCTAGAGCGTAGATAGCTTTAGATATCTCTGATACATCAAAGTCATTTAGTTCAGCACGGTCTACCCAGTAGTTAACGTAGCGATTGACAGTTTCTTCCCATGTTTCTCTACGTTGTTCTTCTGGTAGGTATCGTGCGTAGCGGGACTTGTGTATGTATTGTTGATATGCGTCCAATGATATTACTCCTTTGTTGGTCTGTGTATCTTGTCCAATTAATAATTTCTTCTTTCGTTCTGTGACACCCTGAACATTTATTGTTGACTAACTTACATTGTTTTATGCAGGGGCTTTCCATTCACTATGTGATTCCTAATGTCTCGTTTTCTATTGCTGCTTTAGCTAGGCCAAGTAGTAAGTATACACCATCAGGGTATTGTTCGGTAGCTGTTAGCTCAAACACTTCACCGTCTTCATACATGACAACAACACACTTAACTGGTCTACCTTCGTCTTCGTATTCCTTGCTACGTATAGCTAGAGACGCTAGGAACTCAGATGTTTTAACACCTGCGTCTTCTTTCTTACCAAACTTACCTTCAACTATTTTCATTTTGTAAACGTTCCAGCAGTATCTCAAGATAGTGAATAGCTTTCTTGATATCTTCTACTCCGTTCTTGTCCTTCCACCTCGTAATGTACTTCACTGCATTGGCCTCGCACCAATCAAGGTTGTTGGCAATGATGAAGTCTACGGGTTGAATAGCATAACGGTTGTAGTGATTGCCACCTATCTGTTTCTTTATCGAATGGTCGTTAGGGTGGTACAGTTTACCGTACACTGTAGTGCTGGCTTTGTCCCACTCTTGTGGTGTTGCTTCGTTAATAGACATCTTCTTCCTCTAAGTCAAACTTCCAACTGTTAATGTCCACCTTGTCAGCGAACCGTTCAACCAACTCTTCGGATGTAATCTCTAACGCTTCCATGATAGTCACTTCATCGTAGCGTTTAGCTATCCGTTCAAGTATCTCGTCAAGAGTTAGCACCGTACTTCCCCCGTAAATAAGACATAGACACAGGCATCTCATCAAACGTGCCGTTGTCTACCTCGTTGAATACCCACAGGCCAGACCATGATCCGTTAGTCTGAGGGTTCAGATAGTCCTCATCGTGTTGGTAATAGATACCAGCAAACAAGGATGTCATTCTTTTTCCTGCTGCGTTTCTGTCGAATGCAATGTCTCTATCTTGTACGTGTCCCATGACGCATGACATATGTTTCTTTTGGAGCAGTAGCTTTGCATTAGTGACTGGCCTGCCCATGACACCGCTAGTGAAAAAGTGGCAATAAGCAATACCGTCCACAATAACCGGCTGAAGATACGGATATACTTCCCAGCCTCTGAGATTGAGATCCTCATAACTCATGAGTCCTTCTAGCTTTGCGTCGTTCTCTACTGCACGTTCCACTCTGTACTCGTGGTTCCCGAGGGTAAAGATGAGACGAGGCTTCCATACCTTTTTCTTCATCCTACGCATACGAGACTGCTCTGCCCTGATGCAGTCCATGAACACTTGCATAGCTTCGTTGCCAGCCTCTACGTCAGCAGAGTAGCGCCTACCTTCAAACGACTTCTTACCTACATCGTATGATGACAACGATGGAAAGTCCCAGTGATCCCCCAGATGTATGATGGTGTCAGGTTTGATCGCTGAAGCGTAACGACCTGCCCATATCATGTGGTCAATAGGATGTTCTGGTTTTATCTGAGTGTCAGGTATTACTAAGTGTCTCATCTTCTCCATCCTGTAGGTATTGTTTCAAGAGTGTACCAACGGAATCCATGCTTCTCTGCCCACTCTTCCATTGTGTAGCGTGTGCCATCTTTTCTTCTTCGTGATCCCGGCATTGGTGTGTTGGCTCGTTGGAAGAGAAATACCAACTCCTCCTTTGGGCTGAGTGTTTCTGCGATGATGACATACTTACGTGCCTCCTCTGATGTACGAAACCTACCCTTTGCTTCTATGTACCATGTCTTACTGTGGTGCGTATAAACAAAGTCAGGCTCGTACTGTTTAGGGACAAGATAAAAGATACGCTTTTCTGGATGATACTCACAGCCCTGCATAATCTCATGGGCTTCTTTCTCAAACTTGGAATCATATTTCACTTGGCTTCTCGTACTTGTCATCAGGTGAACGCAACAGGTACAGAAGTTGTAGGCTTTCTAGCAGCCTGTCCTCATCTAGTTCATTGTCCCAGTAGTGAGTAAGACAGGTGCTGTAACACTCCCACTCTGTTGTGCATGGGTCAATGATCTTGTCTGCTTTCTTAGGACCAACACCATGTATGCCCGGTATGTTATCTACACGATCACCCATCAACGCCTGCTTGTACAACCAGCGCATAGCGTCGTCAGAGTTAAATGCATTTAAGTTTTTCTTTGTGTAATCATACATACGGCAAGGGATCTGCCTGAAGTCTTTGTCCAGTGAACAGATAATAGCGTCGTGGTTTAATTGAGTTGCCTTGATAGCTATAGCATCATCAGCTTCCATGCCGTTGACAACCTGTGCATTCCATTCACTGACCATGAAGTCACGTAGCAGATTCTTGTGTACTGGTACTCGCTTGTTATCACGATTACCTTTGTAGGGTTGGGTAGTGGCAACCTCGTCCCTGAAGTTACCCTTACCCGTGAGGTATACAATGCTGGATGTGTAGTGTTCAGACAAATCCATGACCATTTCGGACAGGTAGTTGTCTAGGGTCTGCGTTGCAACGTCTTCACTCTCTTCGTCACAAGCAAACCCTACACGGTACACCAGCATATCACCATCAATCAGTATCACAGAGCTTCCATCTCTTCTGTTTCAGGTTCGTACTGAACAACGTCACTAATCACAAGACGCTTGAGCGTGGCACTGCGACCTTTCTTTTTAAGGTATTCCCAATCGTAGTACCCGATGAGGCATCTAGCTTTGGAACCATTACCCACAACGACTCCTGATTCTGGGTCATCTGTGTCATCTCGTGGTGATCGTCCCTTGATAAGCAACTCTGATCCATCAGGCTTGAAGGCTCGGTACTTGTTGTTAGACTTACAGGTGATGTAGTTTCCACGCTCATCCCCTTTGTTGTTGATGTTAAGTCCCATGTCTTCCAACGCAGTTACAGCAGCATCAGAAAGATTAGCAAGATCAACTGTGTACTTATTGGCTAACTCATTCTTGTGAGTCAGGTTAGGCCAGAACAAATCACAGTTAACCATTACGTTGGGTGCTTGGTCAGACATATAGCATTCTCCTGCTAGTTAAACTTACCATAATATTATACCACATAAAATAGAATTGTGCTAGTGGGTATCTGCCCAACTATTACCAACTCTATACTCTCCGTCCAACGGACAGTTCAGTTGCAGGAGTTCACCTGCGAATATCATTGAGTTGACGCACGACTTACCAATGAAGTCTGCATCTTCTGGTTTACATTCTATCTGCCACTCATCATGTACTTGTGCTACCAGCTTGAAGTCAACACGTTCCAGTAGGTCATACAAGATAACGATAGCCTGCTTCATAACCACAGCACCAGCGCCCTGCAGTAGTGTGTTCAATGCGGCGTGTTGTGATCGTACACGTATGCGTCTACCATCTAGTCCAGTTAGAAACCCTGTCTCTGCATCAGACATAACCTCTGAGCGTAGCTTTGCCAGCGCGGGTGTGTTCTTTAGGAACGCTGCCTTGAGTCTCTTACCGTGCGCGGCACTACCACCTACGACACTGCCTATCTTGGCGTCGCCTGCACCGTACAGGAACGCATAGATAAATGTCTTAGCTTGATCCCTTGTCTCTAGTCCTGCGGCTGTCTGGTTAGCTGTGTGTATATCACCTGATAGTATCTCGTTGGTGTAGGATTCATCATCCATGTAGTGTGCAAGCATACGTAGCTCAAGACCGCTGGCATCAGCACCAACCAGAACACGGCCTTCAGGTGTGGTGAACAGCTCACGACACTGCTTACCATACTCAGCCCTTACAGCAGGTATCTGAGCCATGTTCGGAGAGGAGTGTGCCATCCGTCCGGTGACAGCTCCGATGTGCCTGACGCGTCCATGTATTCTGTTGTCTTCGCCCACTGCCTTAATCCACGAGTCAACTTGTGACGCTCGCTTTTGACAGAGAAGATAACGGAGGATAATCTTTGCCTCGGGAATGTGAGTCTGCTTTTTAAGCGTAGCCTCATCGACCTTCGGTTTTCCTGACGGAGTGAGTTCCTTCCACACTGCACCTTTGCTAGTAAGACGATCTGCGATTTGTTGTCTACTACCGACATTGAACACCGTAACTTTGTCCTTGAGTCTCTTCTGTGTTTTATCACTGATCCTCTCCTCTACTATGGGTGGGAACACACGCTGTAAATCCTGTTCGATCCTGTGCATACGGGTAGTTAGTTCTTCGTAGAGTTTAACCGCATTCTCTTTATCAAACTCAAACCCGTTGTCCTCTTGGTCTTTACATATCCACGCAACACTGTGCTCCAGATCAACGCAGTGCTTAGTAAAACCAAACAGTTGCATCTGTTGCATCAGTGCATTGTGCAGTCGTTCTGTTACGTCAACATCTCTTTTACAGTATTCAACCATTTCATCTGATAGTTCTTCCCATTCGCTGTGTTCTCCTTTAGGGAAACCAAGCCTAGTTCCCCAAGCAGCAAGGCTGTGACCACCGTCCAAGTCGGGATGAAACAAACGAGAAAGTACCAGCGTGTCCACAACTCTGTATTGTGGTATGCGTAGACCCCAGAGCCGGTGAAGTACAGGAACATCATACCCGATAAGGTTATGCCCACATAGCGGTCCACCTTTTGCCAGTTCATCCATCAAGCTCCGTCTAGATAAGTGGATCAAGTGAGCTTCGTTCGATCTCTTTGTAACCACGCAGTGTATCTTCGTAGGGTTCAGGCCGTCTGCCTCTATGTCTATAAACACAGTATTGGTAGTAGGCGATATCAAGCTCTTGTCTACTTGATAGTTCATAACCATTCTCCCTCATCTCCATATTCTGTTCCTGCTCCATAATCCAACGACTCATCTTCGACATCTTTTATCTCCTCAAGATCATACAGATCAGCATAGTCTATGTTACCTACTGCTGTCAAGTTGTCATCAGCAAGGAACCGACTACACTCGTTACACATATCAACAAACTCACCACTACCACTAAACTTCTTGGTTAGTTCGTAGTTACTTAGTATCTTATCGCAAGCAACGCACCTCATTCAAATACCTCAGTGAGTCTCCCCGTATCTTTGTTATACATTAACGATGTAGCTGGCCCTGTCATACCGCTAAACCGATTCTTCAGCACACGCACGTTGGTGGTGTTACGCACCATTGGATCCTCTGCCTGTGCATTACGCTCTAATCCTAACACGATGTCACTGAGTTGAGCAATGGCGGCACTACCACGTAGCTGTCCAAGGCTGGTGTATGCACCGTCCTCATGCCCCTTGCCTTCTGGTCTGCGTAAGTGTGACACAATGAACATACACACGCGCATCTCCTGACAGAACATACGTAGCTTAGTCATGATCTCATCAATAGCCTTACGCTCATCTCCATTTTCCTGATCCGATACCAGTATGGAGATGTGATCCAGCACTATGTACTGCACACCAAGTACCTTGATCTGATACCTGAACCGTGCCAACACGTTCTCAATCTTGTTGGAACCAAACGTATCCCACAGCACAACACGGTCATCAAGGTTGAGGCTATCGAACACTTGGTCTACCTCTGACGGTGAGTAGTCACAGCCCGGAAGATGGATAGGCTTGTTGATCTGTAGTCCAACCAGACCACGCGCTGTCCTGTCTGGTGTCTCTTCAAGGAACGCTAGTCCCACCCTGTCAGTAGTCTGAGACAAGATAGAGAACACTAGCTCACGCATGAACGTAGACTTACCAAGACCGGAGCCAGCACAGATGGTGACTAGCTCAGTAGGACGAACACCAAACGTCATGTCATCTAGTCCCTTGTATGGATAGCGTACCTCTGCCTCCTCCAACGGTTTCTTCAACGCCTCACGCAGAGAACCCAGCATCACCATGCCATCAGGTGTGTAGGTCTTCGCCGCCCACCACCGCTTAACAAAGTCATCCTTGTCTGCGTTCAGTAGGTAGTCACACGCATCCTTGTGCTCACCATGATGGAAGATGCGAGACTTACCACCAAAGATATCAGCACACTCTAGAGCAGCAGAGCGGCCATGATCGTCGTTGTCAAAACAAAAGATAATATGATCGTACTGATCCAAGAAGTCGTAAGACCTGCGGCAATCAGCAGCAGCACCTTGGGCACCATTACGAATAGACACAACAGGATACTTGCCACCAAACATTTGATAGGTTGCCAAGGCATCGAACTCTCCCTCCACTACGGTTATGTACTGACCACCACTGGGGAACAGATGCTGACCATACAACCCAGCCTTCTTCCAATCCCCACCAATCTTGAACTGCTTGTCTGGATACCTAGTCTTCACCGCCACCAGCTCACCAACAGGATCATGATATCCAAACAGAATGTTGCCTGCCTTCTGCTGTGCAGAGTACGCCGCCATAGTATCAGCAGTTAGACCCCTGTCCTGATAGCCCCTGTATGGCTCTGTGAAGGCCGCTTTGTCGAACCCTGATGCTGGTACTACTCGCTCTTTAATGTTGCTCACAGACGCTCCTGTGGCCTCTGGTGGGGTGTATTGGGCACAGGCAAAGCAATAACTAGACCCATCCTCATTGTAAGACAACGCATCACTAGAACCACAGTCATCGCATTGCTGGTGCAGCTTAACGAACGCCATCAGTGTATAGCCTCCTCAGTTCCGAACACCATATCATACTTCTGTTGTATTTCTTCCTCGGTATAGTGAGTGTCCAACATATCTTTATACTTAGAAACAAAAAGCCCTATCATCTCAACAACACTGAGATGGTGTAGCTCCCACTCGGTTAACTCTTCAATCATTTCTTCCTTAGTCATCATCCCTCTCCCATAACTCACGTTGCACCGTTTCCCACGCAGTGAGTATCTCATACTTCTCATCAACTGTGTACTCAGATGAACCCTGTACCTTGTGGTACATAACAAAATCAATCAACTCTTCTGCATCAATCAAATCATCCTGATCGAAACGTAACCACCACGGTTTGCTTCCATCGTTGAGGCTAATTTTCATACTATGTAGTTCCTATGTATTAGTAATAGTATTAGTAATAATATTAATACTTAGTTATCTATATAGTTTATATTACCACACTCAGTGCTGAAGTGTGAACCTGTTTTCTCGGTCTTTTTTCGCATTAATCAGACGTTCATTCAACTCGTCACTATCCCACGAGACAGTAGTACAAGGAGATTCAAACACTTCTACCTCACCATGTTGGTACAAATCAGGGTGCAAGAATACTTCGTTGATGGCAAGCATATATTCTGGTGTTATGTCACACCACTGACACCCTACCATCTCAATCTGGTATCCTTTGTCCTCATATATCTCAGAGAAACTAAACTCCATGGCACCACTGTCACCGTCTGTGTATAAAACACTAACAGATGTATACGACTCAACCGCATCAGCTTCATCTACGATGTCACCGTCATCGTCCACGTAGTCAGTGTGTTTACGTACCATGAACTTAGCACCAGACAAATACTCTGTGAACTTGTGAAGATGGTTGATGTCATCAAACGAATACCTCTCCACTATCTTTAACTTCTTGCTGTCACCACTCTCCATGCTTGATCCTCCTACTTTCTTCACCGTAATACTCCTTGACTTCCATGTCAAGAAGACAAAGGAACTTGTCCAGTTGACCTGACCGCTTGAGTTTCCACAGCGCCCTGCGTTCGATGTTGCGTACTGATTCACGCGAGATGCCCAACACCTTTGCTATCTGTGCGTGTGTCATACCGTCTCTCATGTTAGAACCTCATCATTGATCTGTCTTTAAGCTTGACTAGCTTACCATTCTTACCGCAGTACAGGTCAACAAAGAAGTCAGTCTGCATTGCCTTCTTACTCTTGAAGACCATGTATTCCACTCCGTTGTCTGGTCTGAAGTCACGCAGTCGTTTGACCACACGATAGATAACCATACGTCCCGGCTTCAACTCTTCAACTGGCTTGATGTAATAACTCATAGCTCAATACCCCCAAAGGCTTCGTCTAGTTTACGGTACACATTCTCTGTCCACTCGTTGGCGCTGTAGTCAGAGATCACAACCATAGGCTCCTGCTCTGACCCGTTGTTGTAGATCAACGAGAACCAACCACGGCAGTTACCATCCTTGTCGTATGCCTCAAGCTGATCCATCTCAGTCTGCGACAGGTTCTTCAGGATGTGTAGCTTGTCAGCACACCCATGCACAGACAGCTCCTCTCCGTCCCATACTGATACCTTACCGTTATCCCACAGGCACAGATCCACCAGCTTCTGAAGTACAGGCCGTTCACACGGTGCTGCATACTCTGGATACTTGTTGTCGAATACTACAATCATGCTCTCTCCTCCATGTCATCTGCAATAAGATCATAAATGTAAGACGAGTTGAACCAATCAGTAACAGGCTGACCACGAACTCGTATGAAGTAATCATCAACCATACCTGTTGTCTCGTCAAACGAGTACTTGATCGTGGCACATACTGTCATCCACGGGCAGTCAAACTCTGTGTCAAACGTTCTGTGTATCATGTGTAGTATCCTCCTTTGTCTTGAGTGCTAACAGATCGTCAACCCTCTGCTGTAGCTCAGTGATCTGATTTCTCAGCGCCTGATCCTTACTGTCACGTACATCGTGTCCGTAATGATAGATAGATCTCACCAGATCCAGCGCACTGTCAACGTGTAGTACGTCGCTTAACTTACTGAGCAAAACAGAGTTCTCCATATTCTCAAGCATATGCCCTAAGATGTCACCATCACTGTACCCCCACCTATCCATCATCTCCATAGCGTCGATGATGTTGTCAGGCTCCACGTAATCCATGATCTCATCGTCATAGTCATCCAGATTAATGACACTTGTTACTTCAATTTCACTACTTCTCCAACCCATGATACTTCTCCTTAGTTAAATGCATTTAACATTAATGATGTGTGTAACTAACATTTGGTACTGCACTATCCCAACACGCTCGACACTCACCACACTTGTTGTCCTGCTTAGGTGCGGGGCATACGAACGAGTCAGTAGGGATTCTATCCTTGTGTACTGTGGATGTCAAACGGAACCTCTTTGGTGGAGGCCCATCAACCATAGCCGCAGACACACGCACAATCAGATTGTCTGGCATCTCACCACTGTACTGCGACACATACTTAGCCTCGCGTGTGGGCAACCAGTGCTTAGTCTCAGGTGTACGCTTCGCTACCTCCACGATGTTAGACAAATGCCACACACCTTGGATGTCACCTGAGTCATGCCACCTAAAGTACGGCGCTTTGTTGATAGCTATCGCCATGTTCTCCACCCAATCAGGATGAGAAAGAGCATCAAGTCTACGCTTCAACGC
>Ga0129345_1000827_pt1 | contig 11554 bp, 15 predicted proteins | sample CPBDNA_FD_94425 | JGI IMG/M metagenome (GOLD analysis project Ga0129345, IMG submission 94425) | Freshwater to marine salinity gradient microbial communities from Chesapeake Bay, USA - CPBay_Sum_20_0.8_DNA | ecosystem: Environmental > Aquatic > Marine > Coastal | place: USA: Chesapeake Bay...
ATCAACTTAAATGTTCTTGATGAACAACATAAGTTGAACGAAACCAAGGGTGTAAATAAGACTAAGATTTTCTATTCTGGATCTGCTTGTATGTATCCAGAGCACAATCAACTGGATCCTGACAACCCCGACTGCCGTGAAGAATCCGCCTATCCTGCCAACCCCGACTCCGAATACGGATGGGAGAAACTATTCTCTGAACGACTTTATTTTGCATACAATAGGAATTATGGTATTCCTGTTCGTGTTGCCAGATATCATAACATCTTTGGTCCCGAAGGAACCTGGGAAGGTGGAAGAGAGAAGGCTCCAGCTGCAATCTGCCGTAAAGTCGCTTACCTCCCAGAAGATGGTGGAGCAATCGAGGTGTGGGGAGACGGTTTACAAACTCGTTCCTTCCTGTTCATTGATGAATGCATTGAGGCAACTCGACGGTTGATGGACAGTGACTTTATGGGTCCTGTTAACATTGGATCTGAAGAGATGGTCACCATCAATGAACTGGTAGAGACTGCTGCTAAAGTTGCCGATAAAGAAGTTCAGAAACTTTATAAACTTGATGCACCTCTTGGTGTTCGTGGTCGCAACTCCAACAATGATCTGATCCGTAAGGAACTTGATTGGGATTACTCCCAGACATTAGAAGAGGGTATTCGCAAGACTTATAATTGGATTAATTCTCAAATTGAAGATAAAAACTATATCCCATTTCATCATCCAGTATGAGTAAACTAGGTCCGTATGCTTCCTACAGCAAAGAAACAGGTTATGCAACGTGGGATCATCCTACATCTGAGTATGTTGGTATCTTTGAAAGAATAAATGTTGATATCAAAGGAATCTTACATGTGGGTATGTGGGATTTCGTTGAACATGATTGCTACACTAAGTTAGTGGGCACTAACGTTATCGGAGTAGAGGCAAATAAATTTGTCTATGAAACTATTTCCAAACCTGTTGCTGACAGATGTGGATATATGTCATTCAACGAATGTGTTTATAGTGAAGATGGTTTAAAAAAACAATTTTATCTAGCAAATGACTCGTCAAGTCTGTCTCCTGTTGGTAGTAACTCAGTTACAGTGGTGACTAAAAAGTTATCTACACTCGTCGAAGAAAATAACATTGACATGAATCAATATGACTTTCTTAACATCGATGCTGAGGGTGCAGAACTTGAAATTCTAAAAGGTTTTGAAGATCATCTCAAATATATTAATGTTATTGATTTAGAAACCTCTTACGATGATCGCAATAATACTGGAGCATCTCATGATGCAATAGTTGACTGGTTAGCAGAGAGGAATTTTTCATTGGCAGAGATGTCGGATTCATATAACTATGAGAGATGGGGTGATTCTGTATTTGTGAGAAATAATAAGGAATTACCACCTTACAATAATGACAAATATTTACTGAAATAAAATGAAAAGAAAATTTAATCTGGTGGGCAATACATTTACTCACCTTACAAATGGTAATAAAGGATATTCTGTTCACGGTAAAGAATCCAAATATATTGAATGGGTCTCTGATGGTGGTGATGCCACTTTCTATATTGATGATACAATTAATAAAGGAATCAATGATGTAAGAAAAGGTCCTAAGTATCTGTGGCTTCTTGAGTCAAAGTATATTAAGCAGGGTTTGGTTGAAAGTATTATTGCTAATCAGCAATTGGTTGAAGATACCTATGACACTATCTTTACTCATGATCAAAGACTTCTTGCTCTGGGTGATAAGTACAAGTGGGTTCCTGCTCAAGGATTTTGGATTCAAGAACCAAAGATCTATGAGAAATCAAAAATGATTTCTATGATTGCATCAAACAAAAGAATGTGTGAAGGTCACGTTAAGAGACTTGAATGGGTGGAACGGATTGGTGATCAGGTTGACTTATATGGTCGTGGATTTAACGAGATTGAACTGAAAGAAGAAGGACTGTGTGACTACATGTTCTCAGTTGCGATTGAGAATGGTCAGTATGAAACTTACTTTACCGAAAAGATTCTTGATTGCTTTGCGACAGGAACTATTCCTGTTTATCTTGGTGCTCCTGACATAGGAAAGCATTTTAATATGGATGGTATTATTGTACTTAGTGATGAGTTTGATGTATCCGAAGACATCTATTACAGTAAGATGGATGCAATTAAGGACAATCTTGAAAGAGCAAAAGAAATGGAAATTCTTGAAGACTTCATTTACTTAAATTATTTGAAATGAAACCCTGTATTATAAAACAACCAGCAGGAATAGGAGATGTATTTTTCTGCCAAAAGATTGCTAGATTAATGATGGAACAGAAATATCAGATTATTTGGCCATTAAGATCTGATATTTCTTGGATTGGAAAATATATAAAAGATATCTATTTTCCAACAATTGAAGATAGTTTTCCTGGAAAAGACATATATGATGATGTTTCTGGATATGTTATTGAAGAAAACGGTGCTTTTATTAGCACAGCAACAGCAGATATGACACATAATGATGGAAAGATTATGAGTTCCAAGTATTCTATGCTTGGATTGGATTACGATGATTGGCAAGAATATTTTAAATTCGATAGAGACCTTGATAAAGAAAATGATTTATACTATAATGTATTAGGTCTAAAAGATGATAGTGAATTTATATTCATAAACAATCTTTATAATACAGATATCAAAGATAGTAAATTATTATCCAATGATCAATTTAATCTTCCTGCCGTAGAACTTAAGATTATTGATGGATTTACTTTATTTGATTGGTGCAAAGTCCTTGAGAAAGCAAAAAAGATTCACACTATCAATACTTCCATTAATTATATTATTGAAGTCCTTGATACATCATATGATGAGTATGTAATATATGCTCATGATGAAAGGAATAAATCTGAAATTGATTATCTATTTAAAAAACCACACACAATGCTATGCAAGTAATAGAATATAAAGGAGACAAATATCCACATTTCCAGAGTATTGGGAATGCATCACAGTTTGCTATTCCTTATGCAAAACATTTTTGTGAGGGAACTGGATATGACATCGGATGTATGAAATTGGAATGGGCATTTCCTGGTGCCACTGCAATTGATTTAAATTTTGATGATCCATGGAACGCAAACAATCTTCCAGATGGAGAAGTTGATTATATTTTCTCCAGCCACTGCTTAGAACATGTTCTTGACTGGGTTGGTACATTGTTGTACTGGACTGAAAAAATTCGTAGTGGTGGAACTTTGTTTCTCTATCTTCCTCATTATGATCAAAAGTACTGGAGACCCTGGAATAATAGAAGACATGTACATGCCTTCTACCCAGAAATGATAGTTGATTTTATGCAGGACAACGGTTATACTAATGTCTTTAGTAGTCAAAGAGATTTAAATCATTCCTTTATTGTAGTTGGAGAAAAAATTTAATGGGACAACTGCAAGAAGCAATTCAAGTCAAGAATGTTCTTGATTTTTATCATATCAATAACTTTATTGAGACTGGAACTGGCGCAGCTGAAGTTGTCAGATCTATTTCTAGTATTGATAGTAATATTAAAATTCATACCATTGAGATAATTGAAGAAATTTACGAAAAGAATAAACTTTCATATTCTTATCTAAAGAATGTAAATTGGCATTTAGGACAATCCTCTGATGTTCTTCCAAAGATTGTTCCCACATTAGATGGAAATACTTTGTTTTGGTTGGACGCACATTTTCCTGGTGCTGATTTTGGTATGGCATCATACGGTGATGAACCAGATCTTGATAAAAGACTTCCTCTTAAAAAAGAACTAGAGATTATTGTCAACAACAAAGACGTTAAGAACGATGTATTTGTGATTGATGATCTTCGCATTTATGAGGACGGTCCTTTTGAAGATGGATCGTGGGCAGACAGGAAGAAGTATGGTGGTGATGGTATTGAATTTATTGATGAATTATTTGATGAAACTCACTATGTCGTGAAGTCATATAACAAGCAGGGATTCATTATTCTTTTCCCACTTTCTAGAAATATTGACGATGAAGCACAAAATCTTGTAGTTGGATCAATATCATAATGACTAAAAAAATACTTATTTCCACTTGGTGTACTGATGATTATGCAGAATTGCTTGGAGTAGAAAAGTTAGTAAACTCTGTAAAATATTTTCATCCTGAAGTTGATCATGTCATCTTTAATACTGAGATGACAAATGAAGTTTACGCTAAGTATTCGTGGATGCAACCCATTTGGATGATGGCACCAACTTGTCTTCCATACGTTGAAGATTATGATATGGTTATTCATCTTGACGCTGATGCTGTTGTTGTTGGTCCAATGGACGAATTATTCAATAGCACTGCAGATGTTATTGGTGTTAGAAATAATAACAGCCTTAATCAAGCAGGTGCTCATGGTGGAATAACCATACCACTTTATCCTCCGTTTGGTGATGGAAAACCCATTCCCGTGCAAGGATTTTTGAACGCTGGGTTAGTTGCAGCAAACCGAAAAGAATTTTGGTATGATTGGCATAATGTAAATGAACATTCTGCTCACAATAAAAGGCATGGATTTGGTGATGAAAATGATACTCTAAATCAATTATTCCATTGTGAAAAATATACTTCAGAAATAGTTGATCCAATTGGTAGTAAAGTTTCTTATGGTTTATCGAATGTTTGGGGGACTGGAAACAATCATTGGGAAAGTTGGTTGAAAATTTACGTAAAAGATGATAGACTATACCTTGACGATCCTAAAACAGGAGAACCAATGTGTATCAAAGTCATGCACCAAGCTGGTGGACATGCTGCAGCACAATTAAATAGAGGAGCAGGTGGATTTAGAAACTGGTTGTCCTCTGTTGTATCTGATGAAGTTAATGACTACTTGAATGAGGTTCAAAATGGTTGATATTGAAGCACTTCTTGAGGGTGTAAATCCACCCTACTTTGCTAATAGTAAGTGGGAACCAGGTAATCCTGTATATTATTCTGGTCCTTACTGGGATAATCAAGAGTTGGGAGCAGCTGTCAATGGACTTTTGAACGGTAAGTGGTTGGCATCTGGTGAGAAGGTATATGAGTTTGAGAAGAAGTTCTCCAAACAATTCAATAAGGGTCATTCCTTGATGGTGAACTCTGGTAGTTCTGCCAACTTGGTTATGATTGCTGCCCTAAAGAAACGATTTGGTTGGCAGGATGGTGATGAGATCATCGTGTCATGCGTTGGATTTCCCACTACTATTGCACCCATCGTTCAGAATGGTCTGAAACCTGTCTTTGTTGATATTGACTTCTCTGATCTGAACTGGAGTATTAATGAGATTGAGGAGAAGATCTCTACCAAGACTCGTGCCTTGTTTTCCTCTCCTGTTCTTGGTAATCCATATAACTTGGATGATGTTCTAGACATCTGTGATCGTAATAAGATTATGTTGGTCTCAGACAACTGTGATAGTTTGGGTAGTAAGTGGAATGATCGTTTTCTCACAGATCATTCTATTGCTGCATCTTGTTCCTTCTATCCTGCTCACCACATCTGCACTGGTGAAGGTGGTATGATTTCCTCTGATGATGAGGAACTGATCAACATTGCCCGTAGTCTGGCATGGTGGGGTCGTGATTGCTATTGTGTAGGTCAGCAGAACCTGCTTGCTTGCGGTACTTGTGGTAAGAGATTTGATAAGTGGATTGAACACTATGATGGTATCATTGATCACAAGTATGTGTATTCTCAGATGGGATACAATCTCAAACCCATGGACTTCCAGGGTGCTATTGGCACTGTCCAACTAACTAAGCAAGATGAAATTCATCGTCTGCGTCGTAAGAACAAGATTCTGATACAGGAAATCTTTGAACGTATTCCTGGTGTTCGTAGTGTGGATGAACTTCCTGAAGCAGAGACCAGTTGGTTTGGTGTCCCTATTATCTGTGATAGTGCGGATACTAAGGTTAAACTGACAAAGCATCTGGAGGACAATAAAGTTCAGACTCGCAATTACTTTGCTGGTAACATTCTGATGCACCCTGGATATCGTCATTTGGATTACTATCGGAACTATCCAAACGCGTGTAAGGTTCTTGACCTTGTATTTTTTGTCGGTTGTTCTCCTACAATTACTGAAGAGATGATTGATTATGTCGGAAGTGTTGTTGATTCTTTTGTAAAATGAGAGTTGCGGATTATGTAATTGACCAGATCTACAAGGCAGGTTGTGAACACATCTTCCTTGTAACTGGTGGTGGTGCTATGCATCTTAATGATGCTGTTGCAGCACATGGTAAGATTAAACCCATTATCAACCATCATGAGCAGGCATCTGCCATGGGTGCTGTGGCATATGCCAAGTACAATAATAGTCTGGCAGCAGTCAATGTGACTACAGGATGTGGTGGCACAAATGCTATCACAGGACTCCTAGACGCATGGCAGGATAGTGTTCCTGTCATCTTTGTGTCTGGCAATGTAAACCGCCATCATATGGCACCAGAGGGCAGCAGGAATCTTGGTGTGCAGGAAGCAAACATCATTGATATTGTGAAACCTATTACTAAGTATGCAGTGGTGGTCAATGATCCCCAAGATATTGATGAGGTAATGAAAGATGCGATTCGGATTGCTACTCACGGTCGTCCTGGTCCTGTATGGATTGACATTCCTATGGACGTACAAGGGGCTCAGTTTACTACCGTTTCTGAACTGATTTGTAAAGCAGAACGTCCATTGATTCTTGCTGGCAATGGTATCAACTGCGCTGATGCAAGAAAAGAATTCGTTGATTTCGTACAGTCAACAAACATTCCTGTAGTTACCACATATAATGCGGTTGATATATTCCCATCTTGTTATGATAATTTCGTAGGTAGAGTGGGTATTAAGGGAACCCGTGCTGGTAACTTTGCCATGCAAAATTGTGACCTTCTCCTTGTGATTGGTTCTCGACTTCCTGTTCCAGTTACTGGATACAACTATAAAACATTTGCCAGAGAGGCAATGGTTGTTGTGGTTGATATTGACAAAGAAGAGCACTCAAAGAATACTGTTGAAATTGACTGGTTTATCCATCGTGATGCTAAAGACTTCCTCACTCTGAATAAGTTTGAACGTGATAAAAACGACTGGAATGAAATCTGTCGTCTGTGGAAGAAGAAGTGGCCTGTCTGTCCTAGTGAGAACCCATCAGAAAAAGTAGATCTTTACTACTTTATGAAGGTACTGAATGAACGTAAGCGTATTGATGATGTGGTAATCTCAGATGCTGGTTCTGCATTTTATGTTTGCTCTCAGGCAACAGAGATCAAAGGAAAGCAGAGATATATTACTTCCAGTTCTCAAGCAGAGATGGGATTCACTATCCCTGCATGTATTGGTGCAGCATTTGCTAAGGATGGTGAAGTGATTGGTGTGACAGGTGATGGTTCTTTTATGATGAACTTACAAGAACTGCAGACTATCAAGCACTATAATCTACCCATTAAGTTGTTTGTATGGAACAATGATGGTTATCTTTCTATCCGCACCACACAGAAGAAGTTCTTTGAGGGGAGAGAGATTGGAACAGATGCTGAGAGTGGTGTATCCATTCCAAACATCCGTAAGGTGGTAAAGAGTTTTGGTATTGAGCATGTATATGCTGATGCAAAAGAACTAGACCATGCAGTCCGAACCACACTTGACCATGATGGACCTATTGTGTGTGAGGTCCTTTGTGAAAAATGGCAAGAGGTTGTCCCTACAATGCAAGGTAGGAAAAATGCAGATGGTACAATTAGCGCACCACCTTTAGAAGATATGTATCCTTTCTTGTCGAGAGAGGAATTTCATGATAACATGATCATTAATCCCTTAGACTAATATGCCTGCTGATAATAAAGACAAGGTAACTATTCTAAAGTTACGCAAACAAAAACAAAACAAAGTTAAGACTGTTGGTGTCACTGCCTACGATTATCCTCAGGCATTAATGGCAGACAACGCTGGTGTTGATTGGATTCTGGTTGGTGACTCTCTTGGTATGACTACCCTGGGATACAAAAGCACCATTCCTGTTACCATGGATGATATGCTACGTTCTGCCAGAGCAGTTGCGAGGGGATCGAGTCGTGCATTCACTGTTGGTGACTTGCCCTACATGTCCTACCAGGTTTCTAATGAAGAAGCAGTGAGAAATGCTGGTGACTTCATTCAGGCTGGCATGGATGCCGTCAAGGTAGAGGGTTGTATGGTAGAACGGGTCAAGGCAATCTGTGATGCTGGCATCATGGTGATGAGTCACCTTGGATTGACCCCACATACCCGTGCTAAACTGGGTGGATATCGTGTCCAGGGTAAGACTGCTGACCAGGCAAAGGTCATTCTTGATCAGGCACTGCGTCTTCAGGATGCTGGTTGCACGTTCCTTCTCCTTGAGGGTATGCCTAGAGAGTCTGCTGAAATGATTGCAACTAACCTAGATATTCCTGTATATGGTATCGGTGCTGGTGATAGAGTTGATGGTCAACTGGTCATTATGCATGACTTGGTTGGACTCTTCTGGGAGTTTAAGTCCAAGTTTGTGAAGAGATATTGTGAGGCAGGTCAGATGATTCAGTCTGCTCTGACCGAATATGTGAATGAAGTCCGTGATGTTAAGTTTCCATCACAGGAAAACTTCTATGAGATCAAGGATGAAGAACTTGAAAAACTTTTAGGACAAGGAGCAGGTTGGAAACATGACAAGTAAAAAGATTCTTTTCACTGGTGGTAATGGTTTCATTGGTCGTCAGATTATTCCCTTCATTCAGCAGGCAGGATATGAGGTAGTCAGACCCAGATCATCTCAGGTTCGACTTGAAGTTGATGAAGAGGTTGCAACTCTCTTTACTGATGGTCAACACTATGATGCCATTATTCATGCTGCTATTGTTGGTGGTCGAAGAGACTCCGATGATGATTATAGAGTTCTTTATACTAATCTCAATATGTTTGAGACCCTGTATAAGTATATTGATCACACCGATATGTTCATTAATCTGGACAGTGGTGCATCATATGGTCGTCCTGCTCCAGTTGAGGAACCATCACCAGAAGATTTTGGTAAAGTAATCCCAGGCGATCCATATGGGTTCTCTAAGTACATCATTGCAAAGCGTGTTCTTGCTGATCCAAAGGGTGTGAATCTTCGTATCTTCGGATGCTTTGGTGAACACGAAGAGAGCACTCGATTTTTTAGTACAAACATTAAAAGATATATCAATAAAGAACCAATTCAACTGATCAAAGATCGAAAGATGGATTTCATCTATGCTGATGATCTCTATAAGATTATTCAGTATTATCTTGATGGTAATGATGGACCAAGAGATACAAATTGTGTTTATGATCAAAAGTATATGCTCAGTGATATTGCTGAGATTATCAATCATCTAGGACCTTACAAAGTTGATATTCAATCTGAAGGTCAGTATCCTATATTCTCATATATTGGAAAGGTAAATGATTTACCTATTGAATATGATGGTTTATCACATGGAATTCGTAAAGTATATGAAGCATATCTTTGTCAACGGAACGTTTGATATCTTACATCGTGGTCACCTTGAACTCTTAAACTATGCAAAAAGTTTAGGAGACTTTTTATTAGTTGGGATTGACACGGACGATAGGGTAAGGGAAAAGAAAGGTTTTACCAGACCAATACATAGTCAGGAAGAAAGAAAGTTTTTTCTTGAAAACTTAAAAGCAGTTGATGCAGTCGATATCTTTTCTTCTGACGAAGAGTTAGAGAGCATGATTAAATCTTACAAACCTGATATAATGATTGTAGGATCTGACTGGAAAGGTAAATCTGTGATCGGATCTTACTATGCTGCTGAACTTAGATTCTTTGATAGAATAGGTGATTATGCCACAACAAAAACAATTCAAAGTATTATTGATCGGGGATAGTTGTACCGATGAATATGTTTATGGTACATGCGAAAGACTGAATCCAGAGGCTCCTGTTCCAATACTTAAGTATGGCAGGAAAGAAGTTAAGAAAGGAATGGCATGGAATGTCAGAGAAAATCTCATGGCATTTGGAATGAATGTTTATATTCTTACCAATCAAGAAAAGATTGTCAAGACTCGATATATTGATGAAAAATATAATCAACAAATTTTAAGAGTTGATGAGGAGAAAACTCTTAAGTCAATGGAGTCTTTGGAATACGAAATGCCAAAAGAAAAATATGATGCAATTGTTATTTCAGATTATGATAAGGGATTCATCACTCAAAGAAAACTATTCGAAATAGTTTTCAACTCAAGATGTCCTGTTTTTGTTGATAGCAAAAAAACCAACCTTCCAGAATCCAACTGCTACATTAAAATAAATGAAGCAGAATCTAAGTTGTTAACCAGTAAACATGACAATTTGATCATCACTAAAGGATCAAAAGGTGCGGAGTATGAAGGTATTAATTATCCAGGAGAGAACGTTAGTGTATTTGATGTAGTAGGTGCAGGAGATACTTTTTTGTCTGCTTTGGTTTATTTCTATCTGAAATATGGTACAATAGAGAAGTCCATACCATATGCTAATAAAGCAGCATCTATTGCTGTCTCTCACTTTGGAACTTATGTACTGACTGAGGAAGATGTAAATGAGATATGTAGTTGATATTGATGGCACTATTTGTGTGCCAGGTTCTACTGAAGAAACAAGATACACAGAAGCAGTACCAATTCCCGATAGGATTGCTAAAATAAATAAACTGTACAATGAAGGTCATTACATTGTATATTTGACTGCCAGAGGTATGGGTAGATTTCGGAATTCCCGAATGTTATCCCATAAAACATTTTACAATTTTACTTACGACCAATTAAGATCTTGGGGTTGTGAGTTCCACGAATTGCATCTTGGTAAACCCTCAGGTGATTATTACATTGACGACAAAGCAATCAATTCTGATGAGTTCTTCTGAAATCAAACATGTCCCTAAAGGATGGGGATATGAAAAATGGATAGTCAATACTGAGGAGTATTGTGGAAAACTTCTTTTCTTTAATGGGGGGAAGAAGTGTTCTTGGCATTATCACAAACTCAAGGACGAAACCTTCTATCTCCAGAGTGGTCAAATGCATTTGACTTATGGAGAATCAGATGATATTACAGAAGCGAAGACAATCATTCTGAGAGCAGGAGATAAGTTTCATGTTCATAGGGGACTTAGACATCAAATGTCTGCAATAGTTGATTGTGAGTTGTTTGAATTCTCAACACAACATTTTGATGAAGACAGTATTAGAGTAAGGAGAGGTGACTGATATGAAAGTTGTTATTCCCATGTCTGGCATGAGCCGTAGGTTCATGGATGCTGGTCACACCCTTCCAAAATATTTGTTAGAGATTGATGGTTCACTTTCTATCTCTGGTGGTCTCAACTCACCATGGAGAGTTGATCTAAATAAACTATCCAAAATTTTAGAAGTATGGATGATCTGTTAGAATTAGCACATCTTGTCAGCCCCTACACTATTTGTGGTGAGGGGAACGTATCTAAGCGAGATGGTGATAATCTATTTTACATTAAAGCAAGTGGAACATC
>Ga0129345_1000832_pt1 | contig 11520 bp, 5 predicted proteins | sample CPBDNA_FD_94425 | JGI IMG/M metagenome (GOLD analysis project Ga0129345, IMG submission 94425) | Freshwater to marine salinity gradient microbial communities from Chesapeake Bay, USA - CPBay_Sum_20_0.8_DNA | ecosystem: Environmental > Aquatic > Marine > Coastal | place: USA: Chesapeake Bay...
GCTGGACATACTCTAGAACAAAGGCCACAAGCAACACATCTTTCTTGTCCGTTTTCTTCAACAAGAACTGGACGACCTCTATAAGAACCAGTAGGTTCCCATCTTTCTTCAGGATATTGACGAGTGAATTTAGGCTTAAAAATTTGTTTTAAAGTAATACCAAGACCTTTAGCAATTTCAGGGAGATACATTTTTTCCCAAAAGGTAAGTCTTTCTGCTTCAGTATTTTTAGTATTATTCATTTATTTCCTTTCAAATAGAATTATTACATATCAAATATAGCAATACCAATTGCTGTAAGTAAAACGTTCACAATAGCGATAGGAAGCATAATTTTCCAACCAAGATTCATTAGTTGATCATATCTAAATCTTGGAATAGACCATCTAACCCAAATAAAGAAAACAATCCAAAAACCTACTTTAGTAGCAAATGCACCAAATTGTAATAATGATAAAAGTAATGAACCTTCTTGTAAACCTAATAATGAATTATCAAAAGGTAATTGCCATCCACCAAAATACATTATCGAAATAAATGCTGATGCAGTTGCCATATTTGCATATTCAGCAAGGAAGAATGTTCCAAATTTCATTCCAGAGTACTCAGTATTAAAACCACCAACAAGTTCAGGTTCTGCCTCAGGTAAGTCAAATGGTGCTCTGTTTGTTTCAGCAAAAGATGAAGTTAAGAATATAAAGAATCCTATTGGTTGATACAAGATATTCCAATTAAGAACTCCTCCAGCTTGATTAGCAATAATATCATTAATTGATAATGAACCTGCAATCAAAATTACACCCATTAATGATAATCCCATAGCTAATTCATAAGATATCATCTGAGCAGCAGATCTTAAACCACCTAAAAGAGAATATTTACTATTTGATGACCAACCTGCTAAAGTAATTCCATATACACCAATTGAAGTCATAGCAAGTATAAATAAAACACCAATATTAATATCTGGAGCTAAAGCCCATTGTATATCCCTAGTTTGACCAGCAATTTCAACAGTTGTATAACTTGAATAAGGAATAACTGCATAAACAGCAATTGCGATAGCTAATGATAGTAAAGGTGCTAATCTATGAAAACCTTTATGAGCAGCATCTGGAACTAAGTCTTCTTTCATAAATAACTTAACTACGTCAGCTATAGGCTGAAGTAATCCAAAAGGACCTACTCTATTAGGACCTATTCTATTTTGAATCCAGGCTGATATTTTTCTTTCTAAATAAACTTCTACGGAAGCAAGCACTAGTATTATATTTACTATAATAAATGCTTTTATTCCTGATTCTAAAAGTACAAATTGAAATTCACTCATTTAAATAATAACTCCAATTAATGTGCATTATAAGTTGCGTAAATAAATTGATTTTCATCATTTTGTGGTTTTAACTTATGTGAAGTATAATTAATAACCACTGGATCTGGATTAGCTGCTTTTCCTAATTCAACACCTTGGTGTTTATCTAATAAATTATAATCCATAGAATTGAATTCAGAGATATTTTGAGCTAATTCATTAAATACTTCTTTACTTTTTTTGTAATCCCAATCTTTTCCGTATTGTTTACCTAAATCAGAAAGTATTTTCCAAGATTGTCTGCAAGATCTTAATTCGTGTTTAGTCCATCTATCATTTTTCTCACCAAAAGCATCCCATCTACTTAATTTCATACCCATAGTTCTTAAATTTTCTTTAGTAACTAATGCAGGTTCGAAATGTTGAACTCTACCATGAATGTTAGTATAAGTCCCTTCAGACTCTGCGTAAGTTGAAGCTGGGAATACTATCTCTGCTTTTCTGGTTAATTCTGTATCATTGTAAGCATGAACAATTAACATATCTAATTTATCAATAGCGTTATAAATTTCAGGATAACCATCTAAATCTTCTTCCATTAAGTATAATACTTTAATTTGACCTGAATTAATTTTTTCAACTAAATTGTCTTTATTAACAGGTCCATTATTTCTTAAGCCAATAGTTTTAGCTCCTGTTGAGTTAGGAGTTCTGTCAGCACAACCTAGGAAATCATCCTCCATTCCTTTATCTATGTGCTCTAAGAAGTCAATATTTTTAGTTTTTAGAACATCACTTGCGAATTTTTTAAGCATATAATTAGACTCATTTGTAGCTTTACCAGAGCCAAGAACCATAATGCTTTCAGGTATAATTTTAGATAATTTTTCTTTGAAAACTGAGTAAGCGTCTTCCCAAGTTGTTTTCTTAAGAACATTATTAACTCGAACCATAGGTTCTGTAACTCTATTTTCATTTACAAAATGATAATGATTTAATCTAGCATCGTCAGTTAACCAATATTTATTGACATGCATATTTGTTCTTGGTTGTATTCTAAGGATTTTATTATTTCTAACTCCTAAGAATGTATTAGAACCAGAACCATCAGCAAAAGAGATTGATGGATTAAAACTCATTTCCCAAACTCTTGATTTAAATCTAAAGTCAGGAGAAGTAAGAGCACCAACAGGACAAATCTCAATAACATTCATTGAATAAGGATTATCCCAAACTGTTCCATCGAATAAATCAATTGAAACATGGTCCCCTCTTTGCACGAAAGTTAAAACATCTTGTTTAGCAACTTCTTTGGCAAATCTTATACATCTTGAGCATGAAATACATCTTTCAGCATCAAACATTACATTAGGACCCCAAACTTGTCTTTTAGGTTTGTGGTTCTTTTCCTCAATGAATCTACTTTCACCTTTTGAGTGATTGAAAGCATACTCTTGAAGTTTACACTCACCTGCTTCATCACAAATAGGGCAATCTAATGGGTGATTGATTAGTAAGAATTCCATAACGGCTTCTTGAGCTTCAACTGCTTTTTCAGAAACTGATTTAACAACCATACCTTCTGAAACTGGTGTAGCACAAGCAATTTGAAGTTTTGGAATAAACGCTATAGCTGGATTTCCATTTTCATCTTTTTCAATATTTCCATCTCTATCTCTTTTTGGATTTCCAACTTCAACAAGGCACATTCTACAATTACCAGCTACTGATAATTCTGGGTGCCAACAGAAATGTGGAATTTCAATACCATTCTCGTACGCTGCTTCAATTATGGTTTTACCTTGTGCAGTTTCTATTTCTCTACCATCAAGAATAAATTTAGGCATAAATCTCCCTCAGGAACATTTTTTTTTATTTAATTTTCAATTTTGTAAAATTAAAAAAAAAGTATGAAATAGCATATAAAAAGATTAAAATGTTTATTATTTTTGGGCATGTTTCAAACTTAACCTAATAAGTTCTTCTACTTTAATATTAGGATTGTTAGCTTCTTTGTAGGCATTTGAAACAGATTTTTGTGAGAAAGTATTTGAAAATCCAAGAGTATTTAAAGCAGAAACTGCTTCATTAATTACAGTAACATTGTTATTTTCTAAAGAGTTAGCAATTCCGATTTGATTAATTTTATCTTTTAATTCTAAAATTATTTTTGCGGCACCTTTTGGACCAATACCAGGTAGTTTTGATAAAGCTACCTGGTTATTAGAAATTATAATATCTTGTAATTCTGCAGGAGAAATTGAGGACATTATACCTAAAGCGATTTTTGGTCCTATTTTATTTATTGAAATAAGTAGATTGAATAATTTTTTTTCTTCTTTCGAGGAAAATCCAAATAAATTAATTAAATCTTCTCTTACAATTGTTACGATAAAAAGATTAACATTAGCACCAACTGAATCATTTTCAGATAGAGTATTTGTAGGTAAAAATACTTCATACCCTACACCGTTGACACCTAAAGTAATTTTAGTTGCTTCTTTTTCTAAGATTTTTCCTGTTAAAAAGGATATCATCTTGTAATCCCTATAGAAGTAGTATATTCAATATTATCAATTGTTAATTTTAAAATATAAATACCACTACTTACATTATCAAGATTAATTTTAAATTGATTTTTAATGTTTTTATTATTTGAATAAACTAAGTTACCATTTGTATCAAATATATTTATTGAATTAAGAACTTGATCATTTTTCAATTCAATTGAGAATTCACCATTTGAAGGATTTGGATAAATACTTAATATGTTTGATAATATAACAGAGTTTATATTGTAAATAAATTTATCAGAAAACTCTGAACAACCACCTTCACGAACTTCAACAAATACTTCTCCATCTAATTCTGGTTTGAAAGTAGAGGAATTTGCACCTTCAACAAATTCACTATTAAAATACCATTGGACAAATTTATCAGTATTAACTTGTAAAACTGAGTCAATTAATTCAATTTCAGGTTTTTCTAAAATTCTTTGAGAAATTGTTATTGTATCATAACTGTAACATCCGTTGTTATTTAGTACTTGAATTGTATATGTACCAGGTTCTTTTACCCATTTACTTAACCCAGTTGAACCATCAAACCAAATATATTCTTTTTGCCCGAAATTAGCCGAAAGTCTTGTTGAATCACCAACACAAATAGTGTCGCCTTTTGAAGATCTTAAATTTACATCTACAGTTGATCTTAGATTTACTTCAATAAAGTTTGATTTAGCTGTACAATTTTCGGTTACTTTTCTGGCAACAGAATATGAGCCTTGTTCTTTTACCCAAATAGAGACACCTTTCTCACCAGTAGACCATAAAATCTCATTAGGATAATTAAAACTACCTTTATAAACTAATTCAACTGAGTCTCCCCTGCAAAATTCATTTTCGCCGTTTATATCAACTTCTAATTTTGAATAGTTACAATCAATCAAATCAGCAGACCAAATACCTCTTCCATAAGAAGAAATATATATTTTGTTTTCATTTTCAATTAATTCAATATCAGATACAAGAGTATAAGGTAAACCTTTTCCATATCTCTCCCAATATCTTGAGTTGTAATCAGAATAATATACACCAATGTCAGTACCAATAAAAATTCTATCGGGTGAGTCCTCTTGAATTTTGATAGTATTAACAGGAATATTAGGTAAATTTCCAGTTAAATTATTCCATTTTTTTAAAGTTGGATCATATTCAAATACTTTATTGGATCTATTATAGTTAGATATAGTAACGTAAATTCTTTCTGGATTAGTAGGGTGAACAGTTATATCTGAAATATTACCACCTGGATTAGATAAAATATTCCAATTTTGTCCACCATTAGATGTATATCTTATTGAACCACCTTCGGAACAATAGATATAATCTGAATTACTTTTAGCAATAGTTAAAATTTGAAGTGAAGAATTTGTACCAAAATCAGAAATTTTTTCCCATGATGATGATTGACCGTGATTTGTATTTCTCCAAACATTATAATATCCTACATACACATATCCAGTTTTTTGAGGATCTACTGCAAATGGAGTAACCCAAGCACCTTCTTCACCGTTGGTGTTAAATCTACTAATAGATTGTCTGAAATTATCGCCACCATTAGTTGAATAACCAAAGTTTCCATTTTGAGATGAAACATAAACATATTTTGGATCTTTAGGGTCAAAATGGCAATCCATTCCGTCACCACCTCTAACATTATACCAATTACCGTTTGCTCTTTTTAGCATAGTATTGTTATCTTGAGCACCTGCAACAACCATATTAATATTTTGATTATTCACTGATAATTTATAAAATTGAGTTATGTTCATTCCTTCGCCAACAAACTCGATTTTACCTGTAGATGGAATATATCTATAAATGCCACCATCATTTCCAATGTAAGCAGTGTCACCAGAAGGTGTATATTGAATATAATGTTGATCAACATGATAGTCATTGACAGTTTCTTCAAATGAGCCACCAGCATTTTCTGATTTCCATAACCAAATACCACCTGTGATTACTTGATCAGGGTTTTTAGGATTAATCGCAACACATAAGTCATACCAACCTTGATCTGGAAGAGATGTGTTTTGGCTAGGATAATCACCATTATTTCTACCAAGAATGTTAGGATTTGTAGAGTCAGACATTACTTCCCAAGTATCTCCAGCATCATCAGAAAGATTTAACGAGTGAAAACTATATGGAAAATCTTGCGAAACAAGAGATACAATTCTGTTAGGATTTGATTTAGTGACTGCAATTTCAGCTCTTATTGCATTACCATAACTTTGAACTAAAGTCCAAGTCTCCCCTGCATTTGTAGATTTATAAACTCTTGCAATTTCTTGAGATCTATTATGAGCAGAAATATAAACTAGATCAGGATTTGTTGGATGAAGTTCTATATCTTTAACAAAAAATGCAGGACCAGTGTTTTTGAAAGATTGTCCTCCATCAGTAGATTTGTAAACTCCATTATCAGTACCAACCCAAAGAGTATTATCATCTTCTGGATGAATAGCCATTGAAGTTGTAAATACATTCTCATCTAATGTATAAAATTTATTAGTTGGAAAAAATGACTGGCCTCCGTTAGTTGATTTTAAAATTCCAACTCCATATACTGGGCCATTAATTCCATTGGCTGCATTTGCATCTGAAGTAGACAAATAAATTATATTCGGGTTTGTATTTGATATTTCAATATCAGAGATTGATAAACTTAGATAATCAGTTGTTGGTAATAACTGCCAAGTTTTAGCATTATCGTAAGATACCCAAGCACCACCAGTTGCAGCACCCACATAAATGATTGAAGAATTTTGCGGGTGAAATTTTATTACATTTATTCTACCTAAACCTTCATCATTTGCAGGTGAATTGAATGGACCAAAGGGCTCCCAAATAATATTTGAAGTTAATAATTGGTTGTTTCTTTCTTTTTTTTCTTGGATTTTTATTTCGTTGTATATCTCGTTAATATCAATTTTACCTTCGGCATTAATACGATTGCCCCAGAAATGATTCCAACGATTAAAATGTTTAAATCTATAAAGTTCATCATCATTTAGATTGTACAATTTCTTGAACTCATCAATTGACTTTTGATATTCTAGAGTGTTTACTTTGAATTTTTCATTTTTAACTGTGTTGTTATTTTGTGATATTAATTCTCCAAAAGATATTAATATTAAAACTGAAAGAAGAAATTTTTTAATCATTATTCTTTTATTACTTTTTGTGATAAAATACTATTTTTATATATAACATTGAATAAGTATGTATTCCTTGACAAATTTGAAATGTCTAAAGTTTCAAAACTTGGCTTATTATTTATTGTTATATTTTTCCTTAGGACGATTTTTCCTTGTAAATCGCTTATTTGAATATCTAAATTATCAATGTTGTTGAAAAATAACTCAATATATACAATGTCGCTAGTGGGATTTGGATAAAGTTTAAAAGTATTTTCAGGATATATTTCTACTGTATCAGAAATTGATTTGCAATATTCATTTTTGGAAATACAATAATATTTTCCATAATCTACTATTTCTAATTTAGGAGAATTTTCTAAAATAAGTTTTCCATTTAGATACCAATCAACATTATTTTCAGAAATGAGAAAATTATATTCTTTTGATATAATAGGTTTTTGAGGTGAAGAATATTCAATAACTTCTATTGTATCTGAAATTATTTTACATCCATTTGAATCAATAATTGATGCCCAATATTTACCTTTTGAAACTTCAATAGTTTTTGATGATAAACCATTATTCCATGTAACATTTTTATTGTTTGTATTTAATAGAATTTGAATTTTTTCATTAGGACAAACAAAATTTCCTTCAGGAAGAGATATTTTTATTTCATCATTTTTGTAATCTTTTATATAAATAGGTTTTGATGGCAATTTAAAATTATTATCAATTAAAGAGACATAATATATTCCCTCAGCACTTATCTCGTTTGAGACTCCAACTACATTATTGTTCCATATATATGACTTCTGTTCTTCAGAATTAGTTACATTTATTTTGATTGTCTCATTTTTACATTTATAAATTGTATCACTATAGTTCAAAATAGGAGTATTATTTGATAATAAAGAATCTGAAAACTTGAAAAGTCCATTTGAAAATGTTGAAACAAATATTGAATTTGTGTTTTTGTTGTGTGTAATTCCTGTTATTACACCTAGATCTATGTTTTTATTTTTAATCCTGAATGTTTCATTCTTATCAGGGTTAAAAAAAAGTAAACCATTTTGTGTTCCTAAAAATAATTCATTATTAATCTTACAAAATGAATTTATTGGGAATGAAATGTCTAAACTATCTAATTTATTGTTTAAAAGATTATATTTAAAAAGTGAGGTTTGACTATTTTTTGATGATGAGATATATAGATTATCATCTTCAATTAATATATCACTTACATATCTATTTATATTAGTTAATTCCTCTAAATTTTTATCAAATATGTTGTACTTAAAAATCTTACCTTTTTCATTACTTATATATATATTTTCATCATCAAATTTATATCTTGTTATAATGTTATCAGAGACAGTAACTTTATTCAATGAATTATTATTTAAATTTTTAATTATTAAATTGTTATTGAAGTAGTACAATAATGAATCTTTTATTAAATAATTTGTATAAAATGGAGTATTTTCATTTTTAATAATTTCATCAGATAGTAATTCTGAATTACCATTATTTAAATTATTTTTAAAGACTGCTCCTCTTTGATATGAAGTAAAAAGGATTGAATCATTTAAAAATTGTTGAGTCATTCCATCACCTGATCCTATATATTGCCAATTATATCCGTTATATAGAAGTGAACCATTATCCATCGTTCCAATTGATATTAAGTTTTCGTTATCCATGTTAATATCGAAACTAAAGATTTGAGAAATACTTAAGCCAAATGATTTGAATTTGGTTTCTTTAAAATCTGAAGAAATAATAAATAAACCACCGTCAGTACAAATATAGATTTCATTATTCAATGGATGGAATTTGATAGAATGAACATCTACATGTATATTTGGTAATTCGGTAAATGAGTTAAAGCCATCTGTAGTATATTTGATTGGTACCCCAGCAATTAAAGCAATATTTTTTGAATAGGGTGAAAAAGTGAGTTCTAAATTATAATCAAGTTGGTTATTAATAATATTACTGTTTTGAATTAAGGGTAAAAGTTTATCATTTTCAATTATTCCAAAATCAAAAACATCTAAATTTTTTTTAGCTTCGATGAAATATATAATGTTTGGATTAGTTTCTGTATATCTTAGTTCTATTCTTGAATTTTCGGATTGGTATAAAATATCTAATTGTAAATTATTTAAGTTGTATTTATATATATAGTTAGAATCATTATTTGTTAATGTAAAATATATACAGTCTTTAAGATACACTAATGATCTTGAAATTCCATCTAAAGTATTTGAATCTAGTATATTTTTAATTTCTGTTTTATTTAGTGTAAAAATACCTTTATTAGTAGAAATATATTTTATTCCATCGACATCTATCATAGAGGTCAACAAATATTTAGAATTTATTTCAAAATCTATTTTATTAAAAGTAGACAGATTATCAGAAGAATATATTAACCCTCTTGAATATGAGTTTGTTAATGATGGAAGTTCTGAATCACCGGTTAGAATCCAAATTGTATCACTAAAATGATATAATTTTGAAACTCCGAATGATTCATAATTGGTTTTTAAGTATTGCCAATCATTCCCAGAATTGTTTGACATCCATAGTCCTCCAGCTGCAGTTCCAATTAATAGTTTTGAAACATCATCGGAAAATAGTAAAACATCGTTAATTCTACCTAATCCTTGGGTTTTGTAGTTTTGAATAATTAAACTATTAGGACCTAAATTATCGAAATTGAGAATTGTGTCTTTTAGGTTTTCTGTAGAGTTATAAATTTCGTCTTGAAATGATTTTAAATATTCTATTCTATCTCGAAATTTTTGAGATAATGTAATTTGATAGAATACCAAAAACAATATGAAAAGAATTATCTTCATAAAAAAAAAGAGGAGTTTAAAACTCCTCTATTTTAATTTACCTATTTAATAATAAACTTAGAGTTAAACTCATCGTTTCCAATTCTCATTATAATAAAGTATGTACCATTAATTTCTTTCAAATTAATGTTTAGTATATTATTTCCGGAAATAATATTTGTATTATTGGTATATATTTCTCTTCCATTAATATCTATTATTTTAATATTTCCTAAACCTGAAACATTAGAGTTAAATGTAAATTTAAACTCTCCATTATTAGGATTTGGAATTACTGAAATTTGGTTAATATATGTGTCTTCAACTGAAAGCCATGACACTATAAATTCTTCAGAAGTTGATGAACAATTACTGCTGTTTGTAACTGTAACAGTATAAACACCATCTGTTGTAGGAGTATATGTATCTTTAACAGCTCCAGTAATTCTCTCACCATTAAGGAACCATTGGAAAATACCAATAGAACCAGTAGCTTTTAAATTATCTCCTTCTCTTTGAACTGTTGGAATTTCAGGAGCATCTCTAAAACTTAAATTAACAGATTCTGATCTATATGCACAATTTGTTCCAGCTTTAGTGAATTCAACCCAATATTCACCGCTTTCAGTAACAGTAATATTTCTAGTAGTTTCTCCATTTGACCATTTATATTGACCAGTTCCTATTGAAAGAGGAAGATTTAATCTTACTTCTTCACCTTCACAATATACAGTTTTGTTATCAGGAACATTAATAACTACATCAACTTTAGGAGACACAGTTACCTCTACCGGTTCTGATTGAGCAAAACATCCTTTACTGTCATAAATAGTAACATAATAATTACCTGCTTCAGTAACAGTAATTGATTTGTTTTTAGATCCTGTAGACCATTCAAAATTTGTATAATTTCCTTGTAATGTTAAGACAACAGATTCGCCTTCACATAATTCAAGACTACCAGAAGCAGATACTTGTGGAGTAGCCAATTGACAATCTAGTAATTCAACTTCCCATATTCCTCTACCATAAGTAGCAGCTCTTAACTTCCCTGTTGATTTTTGAATTTCTAACTCAGATATAACAGTTGTTGGTAATCCTTTGTCAAAAACTGACCAGCTATTTCCAGATTTAGTCATTTTATAAACACCTGCGTCCATACCTACATAATAATCACCTGTAACTGGCTGTTGAATTATGGTATTGCATGAGAAGTTAGGTAAATTGTAAGTTAAATTAGTTGGTTGACCATTTTTAATTTTGATTACTTTGTTTGAAGATGAAAAACCTCCTAAAGTAACATAAACTACACCTTTTTCTAAAATATCTACAAAGATTGAGTTAATGGGAACTGATCCAGATGGAGATTGATAAATAATAGACCATTGGCCTGTTGACTTATTAACTTCAATAAGGTTATTAGAAATAGAACAGTATAATTTATTATCATCATGAGGAGATACAGCAATGTATCTAACAACAGATCCGGCGTTAAAGTTTGTTAATTTTGTCCATGAACTACCTACACCTCTATTATTTGAAACAAATATGTTTTCATATCCTACATAAAGGTTTTGAGGATTTACTGGATCAACTTCAAAAGGTGTTACCCAAAATGCATTTTCTCCTGATCCATATTGACCTGGACCTATAAC
>Ga0129345_1000834_pt1 | contig 11518 bp, 7 predicted proteins | sample CPBDNA_FD_94425 | JGI IMG/M metagenome (GOLD analysis project Ga0129345, IMG submission 94425) | Freshwater to marine salinity gradient microbial communities from Chesapeake Bay, USA - CPBay_Sum_20_0.8_DNA | ecosystem: Environmental > Aquatic > Marine > Coastal | place: USA: Chesapeake Bay...
CTATGGGCTCTTCCTCCTTTTTTCTCTCTAACTCCCGTCTGCAGTTGATTGTTAGTCGGAATCAAGTTGGTCTAGTAAATATACTCTTTTCAAAATTCATGTCAACACTTTTTTATAAAAAAAGTTAATTAATTTAAAAAAATATTAATTAGGTAAATTAATATATAAAATATATAGATATTATGAAAACATTTCTGCCAACAAGAGACCCTTTAAAGGGATACATTACCAAGTCAAAATCTTTAGAACGTTTATCTGTTACCGCTGCTGAGCTTCCGAAAACGCTTCTTACAGGAAGAGTTCGGCAAAATATTGATTCATTGAATAAGAATGCATTATCAGTAGACCTTGTAATAAAAAATAATAATATTAGAGAAATAAAGCTAGCTATGTCTCATTTGAGCTTTATTGCACATGCTTATATCTGGGGTGCTAAGAATCCGTCAAAAGTTTTACCTGAAGTTATTGCTAGGCCATGGGTTCAATTATCTAATATTTTAGGTAGGCCTCCAATATTAAGTTATGCAAGTTACTGTTTAGATAACTGGTATAGGATAAATCCTAAAGAAGATATATCACTTGAGAATGTTGGTTTATTGAATAATTTCTTGGGAGGGGTTGATGAAGATTGGTTTGTAACAATACATGTCTGTATTGAAGATGCAGCTAAAGATGCTATTCAATCTGCAAACGTTATTTCAAAACTAAATGAAATGAATTCAATCAAGGATTTTTCAGATAATCTTAAGAAAATAATATCTTCATTAAGAAAAGTAAATTCAATCTTTTCAAGAATGCCTGAAAAATGTGATCCATATATTTATTATCATAGGGTAAGGCCATTTATATTTGGAACCAAAGATAATCCAGATCTAAAAAAAGGCTTAATCTATGAAAATCAATATTCTAATAAACCTCAATATTTTAGAGGTGAAACTGGAGCTCAATCTAGCATTATGCCTTTTCTTGATGGCGCTCTAGGAATCTATCATACTCAGGACCATTTAAGGCATTATTTAAATGAGATGCGTGAATATATGCCTCCTGAACATCGAAAGGCTATTGAGCTTGTTGAAAAAAGATCGAAAGCTAAACACTTAATCAGCAAATCAAAACAGCTTACGTCAGAATATAATAAATGTTTAGAAGAAATAAGAATATTTAGAGCTCAGCATTTAGAATTTGCTGCAACTTATATACATAAACAATCCCAAATAAAAAACCCATTTGGTAGAGGCGGTTCAACTATTACTGGAACTGGCGGAACGCCATTTATGAAGTATCTAAAAAAACATAGAGACGAAACTCAAAAACAAAAAATTAATTAGCCTATTTAGTTTCTTGTTTTAAATTTTATATAAACATTCATAACTCTAATAAATAATTTAGTAATTAAAGCTATTAGCTTTTTAATGAATATTAAATATATTTTCTTCAGTAAGTTCATAATTTATTACCACATTATAAATAAAAAAGCCGGCATAAGCCGGCTTTTAGATATATAGATATAAGAGTTAGAACTCGTATTGAAGTCCTACAAACATTCTTCTACCAATAACATCCCAAACTCCTGGTTCAGTATTAGCATTGAAATTACTATGGAAGTAAGGAGGTTCTTCTTCAGTAATATTGTTAATACCAAAACGGATGGTTAGTTGATCACTCTTGGTCCAAACACCAGTAATGTCATGATATGTCATAGCCTCAGCAACAACATCAGCACTAGATGAAGGTGTTCTGTAAGCATCAACAGTTTCATCAAGAAATCTAACATTCCATGATAGTGAAAGATTTTCATTAGAAACAGATGCCGTTAACCAGTATCTTAGTTCAGGATATACTCCAAAAGCATTAGCAGTGCCAACTGAGTCAAACGCAGAAGCAGCTCCAAATCCTGAAACATATTCATCATGCAACATTGCACTCCAGTCTACATCAAGTTGGTTAAAGCCGCCTATTGAAATATCTTGAACATATCCAACATTGAAATCCCAGCCAGATGATTCTGTGCTGCCCAAGTTACCATAATCTAAAAATGCATCTCCTGGATATCCAAAATAATTAAATGGATCAAAGAGTTCACAACTTGGAGCATTTAAAGCAGCACCTGAAGCAAGACAATCTCTTACTAGTACGTTGATATCTGGGTAGCCTATTAAGTTATCAATCTCAATTGACCAGTAATCAGCTGATGCTGACCATGCTCCATTTTGATATACAACACCTAAGTTTAGATTTGTTGACTCTTCAGGTTCTAAGTTGCCAGTTGAAGAATACTCAACATATGACTGCCATGCAAAACCATATTCACCTGCATCAGAAACATCAAAATCTGCTGCAATACATCCATCAAGAGTTGCCTGGCTAATTTCACCAGCATCGAATCTTCTTTGTCCAAACTCACAAGGTAAGTCAACAACAGGGAAATCTGCACTTGTTGTTGTATTTAATTCAGCTACAGTTGGAGCTCTAAAACCAGTTCCATAAGTTCCTCTTAATCTAACAGTATCAGTAAGTACATAGTCAGCACCAACCTTATAAGTTGTAGAACTTCCTACTGTGTCATAATCAGAATGTCTTATCGATGCATCTATAGATAAAGAATCTGAAACTTGTCTATATATTTCACCAAATATTTCGTTAACACTAAATCCACCAGATAGCGGTCCACTAGCACCACCTGTGGTTAATCCTTCAGATAAAAATTCATCAGGCTTATATTCTCCACTTTCAGAACGTTTCTCAAAACCCGCATACCATTGAGTTGAATCATCAAAACTTCCAGAAGCATTAAAACCATAAATTTCTAAATCATTAGTACTTTGATCTTTAAGAGAATTAGTTGACAAGTAAGCCATTTGTTCAGCTGTTATTGAACCAAAATCACCAAAAGGATTTAAAACACCTGGACATGATGCATTAGCAGCACAAGCTACTGGATCTACAGCTATAGCCCATCTGTCAAATCTTCCATAGTTTCTAGTTTCATCAACCTCATTGGTTTCTCCCCAGGTCATAAATACTTGCATATCTATATTGCCAACAGAAAAATCAAGGCCTTGGGTGACAGTGTATTGATCAATATTTTGTACAAATAATCTACCACCAGATTCTTCAAACCTTCTATTCACTCTAACATCTACACCACAAACTCCTGCATCATTAGCACAAGCAACGCTGCCAAATGGGTTATAAGGGTTATTAGCAGGAACAAAAGTATTGTATTGAATTCCATTATTTGGGGTTTCTACACTACTTGATACTGTAAAAGATGCATCGGGTGCAAGTCTTTGTAATGAGTCTCTTTTATTGTAAATAGCATCAAAAAAGAATGTTACTCCTTCTGCAACCTCAAGTTCACCAAGAACCGCAAATTGCTTTCTTTCATTTGGAGTTACTAATGCATTTACTGGAGCATAATTGTAAACATCAGACGCAGCAAATGTTCTTGCCTTACCTTGCGCTGTGTCATAAATCCATGAACCAGAAAAATCATCAGAATTGTTAGCAGTAATCTTTCTACTATTTGAAGATCCACTACCAACAGCTTTAAATGTTCCATCGCTTTGAAGTTGCGGATAAAGTGCATCATAAGCCCAAGGTTGCTCTGCTTGCTTCATTTCTTTTTGTGATTTCACATTGGTAGCAAAAACAACTCCACCTTTTTCACCTTGAAGACCAGCTACAAAACCAAAATCATAGTTAGATGCCTGGCCATCTTCCATACCTTCACCTCGTGAAGCTGTAAATTTCAATCCTTCAAAATCTTTGTCTAATACAAAGTTAACAACACCAGCAATGGCATCAGAACCATATACGGTTGAGGCGCCATCCAAAAGAACATCCACATTTTTAACAAGGTTTTCAGGGATCATACCCACATCAACAGCACCTGATCCAGATACGTCACCAATCGTTCTTCTTCCATTAATAAGAACAAGTGTTGATGTTGCTCCCAGACCTCTAAGAGAAAGTTCTCTTGAACCATTACCACCATTGTTTGTAGTTGTCCCTAACTGATAACCAGTGAAAGCAGGTGTAAATTTTAAATATTCATCTATACTTGCAGCACCACTTTCAAGAATTTCTTCAGCTGTTACGATGTCTAATGGACTGGAAGATGCAAATTCATCTTTCGCAATCTTAGAACCTGTAACAACAACTTCCTCAACATTATCATCTGATTCGTCTTGAGCAAAAACATTAGTATTGAAAACAATCAATGAAAGAGCTAAGGCTGAATATAAATAGCTTTTTTTATTTAACATACAATTCCCCTGTAGTTATGTTTATATTTATTAATACATATATAAAATATATATGTATTGAACATTTGTTATTGTGAACGCTTTTTTTTAAAAAGCAAAGAATTTACCTTATTTTTTTTTAAATTTATAATTAATTATAAATTTTTAATATAACTTTAAATTATAGAAATCCTATTAAATAGGATAAAAATTAATTTTTCTTTTACAATACGGTATTAACTAAAATAATAAAGATATGTTGCTTAAAAATAAAAGAATTCTTATAACTGGTTTAGCTAATAAATACTCTATTGCTTCCGGTATTGCAGCTGCAATGCGAAGAGAAGGAGCAGAATTAGCTTTTACATACCAAAATGAAAGACTGCTTAAAAATTTAATACCCCTGGCAAAAGAATATGGTTCAGATATATTAATTGAATGTGATGTTTCTAGTGATGATTCTATTGAGAAATCCTTTGAAGAACTTAAAACTTATTGGGATTCTTTTGATGGGTTTGTTCATTCAATTGGATTTGCGCCTGCAGATCAATTAACAGGCAATTTTGTAGATGTTACAACTAGAGAAGGTTTCAAAGTAGCTCATGATATAAGCTCATACAGCTTTACAGCATTGGCAAAGGCATCAAAAAATATGTTAAATGACAGCTCTGCCCTTTTGACATTAACTTACCTGGGAGCTATGCAAACTATGCCTAATTATAATGTCATGGGTTTAGCTAAAGCTAGCTTGGAAGCAAATACAAGATTTCTTGCAGCATCATTGGGTGCAGAGAATATCAGGGTTAATGCTATTTCAGCTGGGCCAATTAAAACTCTTGCTGCTTCTGGTGTTAAAAATTTTAGAAAAATGCTTTCTCAGCATTCATCACGAGCCCCACTTGGAAGGACTGTGACAACTGAAGAGGTTGGTAATGTGGCTGCATTCTTATGCTCAGACTACGCTAGTGGTGTGACTGGAGAAATTACCTATGTAGATGCAGGCTTTAATACTGCTGCTATGCCTCTTAATGATTTTTCTGAAGATTAAATTTGGGTTTATATAATAAATATATTCTACCAAAAGTTCTTAACTGTGCTTGTGGCTCAAAGCCTATTAACTATCAAAGAAATAAAATAGTTCCATTGGCAGAGGGTGTTGTTCTAGATATTGGGATTGGCTCTGGTTTAAATATACCTTTTTACAATAAATCTAAAATCAAATATTTATATGGATTAGATCCTTCAAAAGAACTCATAGAGATAGCTAAACCTCTTGCTGATAAAAATCGATTAAAAATTGAGTTTTTAGAATGCGGAGCTGAGAATATCCCACTCCTTGACAACTCCATTGATACTGTTTTAATTACATACACTATGTGCACAATTCCAGATGTTACTTTATCTATTTCAGAAATAACGAGAGTCCTAAAAAATAATGGTAAGTTGCTTTTTTGTGAACACGGGCTAGCACCAGATCCAAATATTGTTAAATGGCAAAAAAGAATTAATCCTATATGGAATAAAATTGCAGGTGGTTGTAATCTTAATAGAAATATTCCTGAACTCATTACCTCGTCTGGTTTTAAGATTTCTAATATGGAAGAAATGTATCTTCCAAACACCCCTAAATTTGCAGGCTATAATTATTGGGGAGTTGCTAGAAAATAAATATTAATTCAAATATATAAGGAAAGATAATGTTTAAAAAATATAATTTATTCATCTTGATGTTTTCAAGCATCTATACATTAAATATCTATTCATCATCTGTTGAACAGATTATTCTCAAGCATAAAGATCGTTTTTCAGATGTGGCGCTAAAGATATGGGACCATGCTGAAATGGGGTATCAAGAAATTAAAAGTTCAAATTTACTTGCAACTGAATTAGAAAAAGAAGGATTTAAAATAACAAGAAATGTTGCAGGCATACCAACTGCCTTTATCGCAGAATATGGTTCTAATGGGCCAATAATAGGAATATTAGGTGAGTTTGATGCTTTGCCAGGGCTCGCTCAATCAATATCCCCTTTTAAGGAGGTTATTGATAATGGAACTGGTGCAGGTCATGCATGCGGACATCATTTATTTGGCGCAGCTTCAGCTTGGGCAGCTGTAAGCATAAAAGAGTGGTTAGAGACTAATAATATAAATGGAAGAATAAGATTTTATGGAACACCAGCAGAAGAAGGAGGTTCAGGTAAAGTTTATATGGTTAGAGAGGGATTATTTAATGATGTAGATATTGTTCTTCATTGGCATCCTGATGACACTAACTCTGCAAATTTAAGAACTTCAAATTCAAATAAATCTGCAAAATTTACATTTACTGGTATTTCAGCTCATGCCGCAGGTGCTCCTGAGAAAGGAAGATCAGCTCTTGATGGGGTTGAATCAATGAATATGATGGTAAATATGTTGCGTGAACATGTGCCTCAAGAATCTAGAATTCATTATGTAATTACAAAAGGAGGTTTGGCACCAAATGTCGTTCCAGATCTTGCAGAAGTCTACTATTATGTAAGACATCCAAAAATGCACATGGTTGAAGAGCTTTTTCAAAGGGTGGTAAAGACTGCAGAAGGAGCCGCAATAGGAACGGATACAAGTATGACTTATGAAGTTATGCATGGAAACTATTCACTGCTTCCAAATGATGTTATTCAAAGAATTATGTATAAAAATCTAACTTCCTATGGTGGTATTAAATACTCCAAAGAAGAAAATGAATATGCTAAAGCAATCTATAAAACTTTTTTAAAGCCAAGTCTTGAGATAGGTTCTCAAGAAAATATTTTAGAATACAAAGAATCACACAGTTATGGATCAACAGATGTTGGTGATGTTAGCTGGGTTGTGCCAACCGCTGGCATAAGAACTGCGACTTGGGTGCCCGGAACAGCCGCACATTCATGGCAAGCAGTTGCATCAGGTGGAACATCCATTGGTATTAAAGGAACCGAATTAGCAGCAAAGACTATTGCCGCAACTGCTATTGATATATTTAGCGACCCTTCTATAGTACTAGCAGCAAAAAATGAACTTAATCAAAGAGTTGGTGATGATTTTGTTTATAAAGCTTTACTTGGTGATAGAAAGCCTCCCTTAAATTACAGAGTTAACTAGTCTAATTGAGCTGCAACAGATGCATTGGGTCTTCTTAAATCAGAGTAACCATATTTTATTCCGTCAACTATATGAATACTTTGAGTGCTGCCCATTGTTTTATTTGAAGATGTTTTATGACCAATCCTATTGAGGCTTTTAACTATGTCTGAACTTAGAGTTTTTTCATAATCAATGCCTTTATATGGCCAGTCTTTATGAACTCTTGGTAGCATGGTTGCTTCACCAATATTTAGATTAAAATCAATGACACCAGTGACAACCCTAAGTATTGCTCCAGGTATATATGAGCCACCTGGTGAACCAGTTATCAATGTTAATTCATTATTCTCATTAAAAATCATAACCGGAGCCATTGTACTCATAGGCCTTTTGCCAGGCTTAAATCTATTTCCAAGACTTACCCTTCTTCCTTCTTTTTCAACATCACCAGACCTATACGTTAGATTATTCATCTGATTGTTCATAAGTATGCCTGTACCAGGTATCGTTACCCCTGAACCAAATGAAGCACCAAGGGTATATGTGTTTGAGACAGCATTTCCATCTGAGTCAATAATTGAATAATGGGTCGTGTCCCTGCTTTCATTAATAACAGAAAGGGGTTTTATTGAGGTTGTGTTAGAGGCTTTATTAATCTTTATGGTTCTGGCTAAATCTTTAGTTCTTTTTTTAGATAACAAGTCATCTACAGGCACGTCATAAAAAACCGGATCTCCAACTTCGGACGATCTATTATTATGACCTCTTCTAAGAGCTTCAGAAATTATATGGTAAGTAGTTGTGGAATTACTTTTGTATTCTTTTAATTCAAAGTGGCTAAGAATGTTAAGGGCTGTTAGCAACGTTATCCCTCCGCCTGATGGTGGTCCGGATGTAAAAACTTTATTGCCTCTATACGAAGTTGAGATTGGAGCTCTTAAATAAGCTTTATAGTTGTTGAAATCATCTAAAGTCATGAGGCCATTGTTTGCTTTCATTGCTTTAACAATACTTTCTGCTGTCTTTCCTTTATAAAAACCATCCCTTCCGTGCTCACTTATCAAGCTTATTGTGTTAGCAAGATCAGGAAATTTTATTACATCATTTTCTTGAAAAGGTTTATTGTTCTTAAAATATAACTTTCTTGATTCTGGATCTTTGTATAATCGTTCAGTGCTTTCAATTGCTTTATGAAGGTCATAAGAGACTTTTATACCATTTGTAGCTTGTGCAATAACAGGCTCAAGAATCTCCTTAAGACTTAACCTTCCAAAATTTACATGAGCTTCAAGTAAACCAGCAACAGTTCCAGGAACAGCAGATGCTTTATATCCTGTTTTTAAAACGTCAAACTTTTTTTTATCAAAATCTTCAGGAACTACTTCAAGTCTATTTTTGTTATTACTAGCAATATTAAAAATATTTTCTAAACTTGAATTAAGTGGTGAAGTGCTCCTGTAATCAATATAAAAAATTTCATCTTTTTCTTTAATATAAACCAGCATAAACCCACCGCCACCAAGATTGCCGGCTCTAGGTAGAGTTACAGCAAGAGAAAAACCAACTGCGACAGCAGCGTCTACAGCATTGCCTCCTTTATTTAATATTTCCAATCCAATGTCTGATGATAAAAAATTTTGACTCACCACCATTCCAGAAGTGCCGACTACTGGATGGTAAGGAGACTCGTAATCTATGTAGCTGCGAGAAGTTGCATCTAAAGAAAATAAAAGTACAAAGAAAATATAAAACTTATTTATCATTAAAATATTTTTGGGGCTAAGAAATATGCAAAAAATGTTACAACAAAAATACCAATAATATTTAAAGCAAATCCAGCCTTCATCATTGTTGCGATAGTAAACTTACCCGATCCATAAACTATAGCATTTGGAGGTGTAGCAACCGGCAGCATAAAAGCACAGCTGGCAGCCAGACAAACAGGCACAGTAAGAGCGACAGGAAGAACACCTATGCCTACAGCTACTGCACCAAAAACAGGTAAAAACGTTGAGGTGGTAGCAACATTAGAGGTAATTTCTGTTAAGAAAATTATCAAGGCAGCGACAGCAAAAATTAAGAAAATTGGTGGCACAGTACTCAGTACACTGAGCCCTTCTCCAATCCAAATACCCAGTCCACTTGAATTTATTTGAGCAGCAATGGACAAGCCTCCCCCGAATAAAATTAAAAGACCCCAGGGTAATTTATTAGACTGATTCCAGTCTAGTAATTCGCCTTTAGATGAGCTAGAAGGGATCATAAATAATAAAATTGCAGAAATTATTGCAATACCAGCATCGGTTAAGCCTGAGAACATATCAAAATTATCCAGAACCGTTCTAAACATCCACGCAAAAGCTGTAAATCCAAAAATTACAGAAATCTTTTTTTCATCTGCAGACAGAGGTCCTTGTTTAATAAGCATTTCTCTTAATTGTAATTTAGTCTCATTAGAGGTCTTGAATGAAGTTGGAAAAACATACTTGGTTAATATAACCCATGCTGAGAAAAGCATAACAACAGCTAGTGGGACACCCAAGGTCATCCATTGAATCATAGAAATTTCTATACCATATGTTTCCTGCATAAAAGCACTGAAAACTATATTCGGTGCCGTTCCAACTAGAGTTGACATACCCCCAATAGTTGCAGCATATGCAATACCAAGCATCAAAGAGGTATCGAAAAATTTGATCTCTTTATCAGTGAGATTTGGAATGGTATTAGCAATAACAGAACAAACTGCCAAACCTATTGGTAAAAGCATCAAAGTTGTAGATGTGTTCATTACAAACATGCTTATCAAAGCAGCTATTGTCATAAATCCAGCAATTAATTTTGGTCCGCTAGAGCCTGCAGCAATAATCATATGTAAAGCCATTCTCTTGTGAAGCCCAGATCTTTCAATAGCTAAAGCTAATATAAAACCGCCTAGAAACAAATAAATATTTGGGTTGGCGTATGGAAGTGCTGCATCTTTGAAGGAAGTTACACCAACTAAGGGAAATAAAGCCAATGGCACTAATGCTGTTACAGGCACCGGGATGGCTTCAGTAGCCCACCATACTGCCATTAGCGTAACAATTGCAGCAACTGACCAGCCGGTTTCACTTAGCCCAGATGGTGCCGGAAGTAGAAGCATTACAACAAAGGCAGCTAATCCAATTAAAAAACCTTTCTTTTGATATGCGTACATTTAGATATATTAACTTGAAACCTAAAAAAAGGGAGCCAAAGCTCCCTTAAAATTTTTGTGAGCTTTTTTAGAACTTCTTATACAATTCTAAAGAATAGCTCTTACCATAATCCTCATGTTGATCAGCCACAAATGCGAAAGGACTTTCATCTGCTAGAGGAGCTCTTTCATCACCAAGATTCCTTACAGTGCCTCTTACACGAAGGCCGTTTTCAAACCTATAACCTACAGTCAAGTTAGTAGTTCTCATAGCATCAACTTTCCAATAGTCACCACATCTTGAATAACTAGTGTCATATTCATCAGTGCCAGAACATGCATATATACCCCCTGAGGTTGCATTATCATTAACTGCTGTGTCAAAAAAACTGCTAACTCGCGAGCTAGACAGATAGGCATTCCAAGGACCATTTCTCCATGACAAGCTAAATGTATTTTTAGTTTCAGGATACGCTCTACTATTGAAGGTGCCAAGAAGATCACCGTAACCAGCTGCTGGGGCCAGGCCTTCTAGCACACCACCAGGAGCCGATGCTGCAATGATCCTCAAGCTATCACCAGAGGCTTCTTGCATAAACTCATCAAACTGAACGCTCATTGCCTTTGCTGAAAAAGAGCCAAGACCTGTTTCAAATGAATATTCAATTGCATAATCTGTACCTTTAAGAGTTCTGTCGTCTAAATTTACGTATACATCTTCGACCCTTTGAACCATGCCAGCTTTACAAAAACCAGAGTTCCAATCACCGTTATAGGTTAGAGATTCTGGATCCATATCCGCAACAAAATCACCTCTAATTACTCTTGGGTTACCGGTACATTCTGAAGATCCACCCTCTGCTCTTATAAGAGTATCAAGTAAGATATGATTTCTTTCACCAAATAATCCGACGGTGTTTTTTGTTGCAATTTCCCACTTATCAACCGTTACTATAAGGTTATCCAGAGGTGTTAACACAATACCA
>Ga0129345_1000836_pt1 | contig 11515 bp, 9 predicted proteins | sample CPBDNA_FD_94425 | JGI IMG/M metagenome (GOLD analysis project Ga0129345, IMG submission 94425) | Freshwater to marine salinity gradient microbial communities from Chesapeake Bay, USA - CPBay_Sum_20_0.8_DNA | ecosystem: Environmental > Aquatic > Marine > Coastal | place: USA: Chesapeake Bay...
CATTTCTCATCAAAATTGATGAATTATTACTAGAAGGAGGTAAGATATGAATACATCATTAAAAAAGACTCGCAAAAGTACTTTGAACGGAAACATTTGCGAGCCAATACAAACAACAGCTTTTGCCGTCGATGTCTCATAGAGACGAATTTTCTAATATTTTATTAAAAATCGGAATTTTAAAATGAAAAAAATATTAATTTTCTTTTTTGTTTTACTTTTTTCAAGTATATGTTTATACTCTCAAGATACGATTCCATATCAACCAGATATACCATGCACATCAGATTCATCATATCCAACTGTTGGATGGCTAGGTCATCCAACAAACCCATCACATCCTAATTTAATTTTTATCGAATGTGGTGGGTGTTATTATCTTGTTGAATGGTGGTATAGACAAACAGGAATTAGAATTGAAACTCAAATTTCTAAAGTATCTAAAATTGGTAATTGTAGCCCAGGTTGTTCATTTTCAGATGTAAAAAGGTTTGCATATATGGATATATGGGAACATTTACATTATTATGAAGATGGAGAGTTTGTTAATTATGATGAATATGGACTCCTTCCATATCCTGAAGAGTATGGATATGCTGTTCAAGAATCCCAGTGTCATCATATTGGTATAGCACCACCAAATAAAGTTGTTATGGTTGATGCATCTTATGTTTTAGGGGGTACATCTTTAACATTAAGTTCTCCGTTTATTAATTTAAATTCTGGAATTTATTATATAAATTTATTTAGTGAGTTACTACCTTGTACTGATATTTGTTGTAGGATGTTTTACTATGTTGAACGTGATTCTACAGATAGGAATAAAATTGTTGATGTTGAATGGACTGAGATTGGTGGATTTAACTATTTGGATCAAGAAGAATGTGAAACTCCTCCTGAAACATGTACAAATACTTGTGAAGATTTAAGATGGAATTGGGATGAAAGTAATGGAATTTACTTTGGAGAACATTTAGGAAAACTGAATTTTGACATAGAGAAAAATTTATTCGAAAATGAAATTAATTTATCTCCAAACCCTGTAATAGATGAGTTAGAATTTATAATTCAAAATAAATTTAATGGATTATTTAAGGTTTCTGTCTATAATATATCAGGCATTGAAATTTTCTCAAAAAGCTTTAATAAAGATTTCTACAAATACACTTATAAATTGGATTTATCTAACCTAAATTCTGGATCATATAATTTAGTGATTCAAATGGATAATTCTAAATTTACTGAAAAATTTATAATTGTAAAATAAGTAACAATGAGATGCAATTTTATTGCATCTCTTATTTTTTTAGGAGACTGATATGTTTTTTGTAATACTATTATTGAATATTTGCTTGCAAGGTAGTGAATATAAATGGGAAAAATTTATACATAAAGATAGTATTAATAAGGGAGTAAATACACTTAGATTTATAACAGATGGTGACTATTATTATAATTATTGGACGATAAGTGAATACGACCCAGAATTCTTTAATATTTTATCTAAAAAAAGAAAAGGTATATCTTATTCTAGTGATAAAGGTAAAACTTGGAATATCATTATGGAGGATTTATGGGAAATAGACAAAGATAATCCAATCGAAAGTTCTAAATATGCTAATGATAGTTTGAAATCATTTTCATTACCTAATATATTACCAAATGATAACTTTATTGTACAATACGAACAAGGATTTTTATTAAAAACTTCAGATTTTGGAAAAAGTTGGGACACAACACATTTAGGTACAAAGGATGATAATGGACAGCCAAAAATTATTAATGCAAGTAAAAATTACACTATAGATTTTAATGAAAATTATAACTTTGGAATTTTTAGATCAACAATAGGATATAATATATTTTCATTTAAAATGTACTATACTGAAGACACAGCTAAAACCTGGAAAGAATTTGATTTTAAATATGAAAATTTTGATACTGGAATTCCAAAAGAAAGTTTTGAATTAACAGACATAAAAATTATTGATGAAAATCAGTTACTATTTAGAATAATTGATAATAGGTCTAAATTATATAATGGATATAGGGAATTTCATATTTCACAAAAAGGAGAAGAAAAATATAAAAGAATTTTTATTCCTGAAAGTGATTTTGAGTTTCATCATGATCTAAGAATAGTTGATAGTATTTATTTTTTAGATGGGTTTTATGAATTTCATCCTGAATATAATAATGAAACATTTTATATTTATAGATCTTCTAATAAAGGAGACACTTGGAATAAAGTATATAATTCGATATGGCATCCAACGTTAACGCAAAATTATATTAAGTTAGATAATAATGATATAATTTGTACCTCATCGTATAAGATTTTAAGAAGTACAGATAATGGTTTTTCTTGGAAATTAGATGAAATTGATAAAATAGATAGTTTAGATAAAGTATTTGCTTATACTATGTGGGTAGATAAAAAAAATGGGCAAGTTATTGTAAGTAGCAATAATGATTATTATTATGTTATGACTAAAACAAGTTCAGTAGAGATCAATAGTATGAATCATTATTTCAATGTTTATCCTAATCCAATTAATAATAATGAAAAAATCCAATTTGATTTTGTTGATGACTATCCAGTTTCTATTGACATAATAGATTTGAAAGGTAATATATTAAACAATTTTAAATTAAGTGAGATACAAAATGGAATAACATTGAATAATTTATCACAAGGTGTTTACTTTATTAAAGCTAAATACAAAGATCAGAGTGTTTTGAAGAAGTTAGTTATTGAGTAAGGGTTAATAATTATAAGGCATCAAAAAAAACCGAACTGATGTTCGGCTTTATTTAATTATGCGGCTTTTGTCTTTCTCTTTTTTGCGTAAGCTTCTGCTGCCTGCCTTACCCAAAGACCTTTATCGTGTGCGTCTTTTCTTGCTTGAACTCTTTCTTTGTTCATTGGTCCGTTTCCTTTGATTACATTAAAGAATTCGTCCCAATCTAAGTCTGAGTACTCGTATCTCTTCTCATCTTCGTTCCATTTTAAGTTCGGGTCAGGAATTTTTAATCCTCTTGCTTCTGCTTGCGGAACTGTCATATCAATAAATTTTTGTCTTAAACTTTCGTTTGTTTCACGTTTGATTTGCCATTTTAATGCTTGATCAGAGTGAACTGAATCATCGCCTTTAGGTCCGAACATCATTAATGCTGGGAACCACCATCTGTTTAATGCTTCTTGTGCCATTTCTTTTTGTTCTTCTGTACCAGCACAAAGTGCTGCTACAATTTCATAACCTTGACGATTATGAAATGCTTCTTCTTTACAAATTCTAACCATGGCACGTGAGTAAGGTCCGTAAGATGTACCCATTAAGCTAACTTGATTAACCATAGCTGCACCATCTACAAGCCATCCAATCATTCCCATATCTGCCCAAGTTAGAGTAGGGTAGTTGAAGATTGATGAATACTTAGCTCTACCAGTGTGAAGTGCATCTAACATTTCTTCACGAGTAGCTCCAAGAGTTTCAGCTGCTGAATATAGATACAAACCATGTCCAGCTTCATCTTGAATTTTGGCTTGAAGTATCATTTTTCTTCTAAGGTTTGGAGCACGAGTTAACCAGTTTCCTTCCGGCAACATTCCCACAATCTCAGAGTGAGCATGTTGGCTCATCATTCTGATTAAGTTTTTTCTGTATGCTTCAGGCATCCAATCGTTAGGTTCAATTTTTTCTCCTCTATCGATTTTTGCTTGAAACTCATCTAATAATTTTTGATCTTCCATAGTTTTCTCATTTTTTAATTTTTTATACTTATTTGATGTATAAATTAATAAATTATTTTATTAAAATCCATTTTCATTAAATGTTCCCATGATTTTTAGTAACATATCTGAAACATGAATTCCATAATTTCTAAATTCCCAATCTTCAATTACAATAACTTTATCGTTTTGACCAGGTTTAGTTTTTGAGAATATTTTTAATGTTTTTTCATTACCACCTAAATCTTTAATCAACTTATCAGTAATTATAATCACATCTGGATTTAACTTATTAATTTCTTCGATAGTAATTGTTTTCCAGTCATCAATTTCTAATTTCAGTGTATTCCCAGCGTCTTTAAGAATTGCATTAGGAGATGTATTATTTCCTGCAATCATGAATGAACCTTTATAATTAGACTCTAGATAAATAACTTTTGACTTAATCTTGTTGTTATTTTTCATCTCTAGATATTCTGCATATTTTTTTCTGAATCGTTCTTTAGAATTTTCAATTTCACCAGTTTTTCCAATTAACTTTGCAATGGCTTTGATATTTTCTTCAACTTGATTTTTAGAAAATTTATTTGCTAAATAATGAACCTTAAGTCCTGTAGCATTTAATTTTTCTTTATTACCAAATTTAGAAAATTCAGCATCTACTATAATTAAATCAGGTTTAAGTTCTTTTAATAATTTAAAATCTATTTTTTCAAGTGGCCCTAAGTCAACTGCCATTCCAGTACCTGTAATACCTTTGCTCCAAGTATCACATCCAATTATTTTGCTTTGATATTTTAGGTCGGTAATAATTTCAGTTGGGGTTAATCCTAATGAAATTATTCTTTTTGCTGATAAGGTATTTGAAAAAATAATTAATAGTATAATTAATAAATATTTCATTTTAAATCCTATAATTGTTGAAATTCAAAAGAGATATATCCTCTTTCTCCTCCATCTTTACTAAAGAAACTTATAAATCTGAATTTATAAAGCAGTCCATCAGTATCTTTAACTATATATATTTTATTTGGGTCAACTGCATAAACTTCGCCTTGAAGGGAGAAATTCTTCCAGTCATAACCTATAACATTTAATTCTTTAGATAGATTTAAAGAAATAACATCATCTCTGGTAATCATATTGAAATCTAAAGAATCTAAGTTTTCATAAAGTATGGCCTCAACATTGTATGGGTTGAGATAAACTCCTCTTACTTGATATGGAATTGCTTCTGAATCTTCAGATGTGCCAATTGCATTCAAAGGTACATACTCAGATTTTTCTGTAAAAAATAAGTCCCAAGAATTTTTATGAGGTTCAACTTGAGTTAAAGTAGAATCATCAAAATTGAAATAGACAAAATTATAATTTTGATCACGGTATATTTTCATTTCTTGGATTGTAGTATCATTTATATTAGCATATCTAATAGTATATGACTCCTGATCCCAGTCTATTACTTGAAGTTTATAAGTACCTAGAGGTCTTCTTCTCTCATCTCTACCTCTATCAAGATAGAAGATTTTACTCTGCTTGATTTCATTTCCGGTCTCGTCAATCCACCATCTTCCCATAGCTGAATTGATTAAGTCTCCGTTTGCTTCATCAATAAATAAACTATCTGGAGTATATTTATCATCTGACAGTTCAAAATTATTAAAGTCGATAAATGCACCTTTGACCGGTCTGGCACCGTTCATAATAATAAAATTATCATTGCAATCAAAAGCTATATCCCATGAAGTTTTAGAATTAAAAGAAATGAATTGATTTGTCCCCAAGTCAAAGAAACCTTGATAATCATATATTGACTTATCCATATACCCAGATTCTAAGTCGCCTCTATCTTTAGGCACTACAGGGTCTTCTTCAGGGATACAAGAAATGAATAAAGGAATAAATAGTAAAAAGAAATATTTCATAGTACAAAAATAATGTTTTGTTGTTTAATAACGAATATAATATTGTCTCATTTTTGTTTGAAAATAAAAAAAGACTACCAAATTGGTAGTCTTTTTAATAATTTTAACTAAGTATAGAAAATTATGATGCTTTTACTCTTGGTCTTGCAATAGTACAAACAACTGGATTTTCTTTGATTGCGAATTGTAATTGAGGGTTTGCCTCTTTTAATTCATTCAATCTGATTACTTTTCCTATGTCTAAACCAGAAATGTCGATTTCAATAAATTCTGGTAAATCTTTAGGTAAACAAGTTACTTTAGTGTTTTGGATAACTGGTCTGAATAATCCCCCAGACATAACACCTTTTGCTTGACCTTTGAATTTGAAAGGTACTTTAACAGTTACATTATGACCTTCAACTAGACCTAACATATCAAAATGGATAATTTGGTCAGTAATTGGGTGGAAACTGATATCTTTCAATACACAATCTTTAACATCACCATCGATATCTAATTTCACAACTTTAGTTTGAGCAGTGTAAACTATTGGTCTCAAAGCTAATGGATCAGCTGTAATTGGAATACCTTCACTTCCTTTAACATAATAAACACCAGGAATTCTGCCAGAGTTTCTAACATCTTTAGAAGCTCTTCTTCCTGTAATTCTTTTTTCTACTTTTAAAGCTACTTCAGCCATTTTTAACCTCGAATTGGATTATCTTTCTATTTCAAATAGTGAACTAATTGATCTATTGTCATGAGTTCTTAAAATTGCTTCTGCAAGAGTATCTGCAACTGAAACTTGTTCAATTTTAGATGATGATCTTGCTAAAGGAATTGTATCAGTAACAAACATTTTGTCAATAGCATCTGATTGTTCGATTTTCTCAAGTGCATTCCCAGAAAATACAGGGTGAACACAAATACCGGTGATTGAATTGGCTCCTCTTTCTTTAAGAGTAGCAGCACAATTAACAAAAGTGCCACCAGTGTCGATCATATCGTCAACGATCACTATATCTTTACCTTCAACTTCACCAATAATATTAGTGATTTCAACTTTATTATGCTCTGGTCTTCTTTTATCAACTAAAACAAGTCCAGCATCTAATCTTTTTGCATAAGCTCTAGCTGTGCGAACACCGCCAACATCAGGAGCAGAAAAAGTTAAAGGTACGTTTTTATAATTTTTAAGAGCTTTGATTAACACCGGTGAAGCATACAAGTGATCTAATGGTATATCAAAATAACCTTGTATTTGAGCAGAGTGTAAATCAATAGTTATAATTCTATCGGCACCAGCACGAGTAAGCAAATTAGCAATTAATTTAGCAGTAATAGCAACACGTGGTTGGTCTTTTCTATCCTGACGTGCATATCCAAAGTAAGGAATAACAGCTGTAATTCTTTTAGCAGATGCTCTTTTTGCAGCATCAATAAGAATCAGCAACTCCATCAAATTATCAGAAGGGGCGAATGTAGATTGTACAATAAACAAATCAACACCTCTGACATTATCCTCATACTTTGCCCAGATTTCACCGTCACTAAAATTTCTTATAGTTGTATTGGCTAGGTCTAAACCAAGAGAGGTAGCTACTTTTTGTGCGAGATCAGGGTTAGATCTTCCTGAGACTACTGTAAATTCAGCCATAAAAAAGTAAGTCGCCGAATAAAATAAAAAAAGTTGGGATGGCAGGACTCGAACCTGCGAAATGTCGGACCCAAAAACCGATGCCTTACCACTTGGCTACATCCCAATCAGAGTATAAACTCAAAATTTTAGAACTTTAAACGATTATTTTTTCAAATCGATTTTAAAGAGTTACAAAATTAAGAAGAAAATATTAAAATGCAAACAAAATTTAATTTTTTTTGTGGGAAAAATGTATTTTTTCTTTTTTATTCATTTCAATTTTAAAAATGCCGTAGAAGAGTACCAAGATTAATTATTAACCAGCTACATTTATAAGTACTTTACCTACTTGTCCGCCTTTATGTATTTTTTCAATTTCTTCGATTATGTTATCAAATTTTACTTCTCTATACATATTAGAAAAGTTTTTTGGTTTCCAATGTTCAGTTAGTTTCAACCAAATAGAAAGCTTTTGTTCTAATCCTCTTTCGGCGGAATCAATACCAATTAGTTTTAATCCTCTCAAAATAAAAGGATAAACTGTAGTTGAAAATTTGTCGGAAGATACTAAACCAACGCTGCAAACTACACCATGATGTCCAGTTGTTTTTAGTAGATTTTCTAACATCAATCCGCCTACATTGTCTATCGCCCCTATCCATTTCGAAGAAAGTAAAGGTCTATTACTTTCAATTAGCAATTCTTCTCTAGGAATGACTTCATCGGCTCCTATAGATTTCAACCAGTCAATTTTTTCTTGCTTCCCACTAACAGCTACTACTTTATATCCAAGTTTATCTAATATTCCTATTGCCATCGTTCCTACACCACCGGTAGAACCTGTAACTACAATTTTACCATCTTGAGGTTCTATGTCAGATTTAATTATTTCATTAACGCAAATTCCGGCGGTAACTCCGGCTGTACCAAAAGCCATTGCTTCTTTTAAAGATAGATTGATAGGGCACGGAACAACCCAAGATGATGGAACTGAAATATATTCCGCAAAACCACCAGGGGTATTCATTCCAAGATCATGACCAGTTACGATAACTTTTTCGCCTACTCTGAAAGTTGGGTCGTTTGTTTCAACTATCTCACCTGCTGCATCTACTCCCGGAATTGTTGGATAGTTTCTTGCTATACCTTTGTGACCTTTTGCTACCAAGGCATCTTTATAGTTGAGAGCTGTATAATGTACTTTTATCAATACATCATTTTTGGGCAGAAAGTCGAAATTCAACTCTTCAAATCCATAAGAAAAAGTATTATCAGAGTTTTCTCTTGATACTATTGCTCGAAATTTTTCCATTTTTTCATCTCCTTAAGTTGTTGTTAAATCTACAACTTTTATGCCAAAATAATTTAAGATAATTTTGTCCGAAAACTTGCTTTTTATTCTATTAAACCCTAATTTTGCAATATGATTTTAATATCGGCAATATTATTAGGTTTTTTAGGTTCTATGCACTGCGTAGGGATGTGTGGCCCTTTGGTTATTGCTATTCCTGTCAAGTCGCAGAGTAAACTTCAAGTCCTGATGAATGGATTAAGCTACAATTTTGGTAGGGTAATATCATATTCATTTATTGGACTCATTTTTGGTTTACTTGGTGAATCTCTGTCTATCATCATGTTACAATCTCAATTATCTATTGCTCTTGGATCAATTATACTTTTATATTTAATTTTACCAAAAAGTATCAAGTCAAAATTAAAGTCAAATGGTAAATTTACTTTGCATGTTGGAAGAATGAAAAGTAAAATGGGTGCTCTAATATCACGAACTACTTTATCTGGATCCACATTCCTTGGTGTTTTAAATGGATTCCTACCATGTGGACTTGTATATGCAGCGGTTGCCGGAGCTGTTGCTACTGGTAATATTTTTGATTCAGTTATATACATGGCTTTATTTGGTATTGGTACTATTCCTGCTATGGCTACTTTGTATTATTTTAAAAATCAAATTGATTTACAAATCAGAAGAAAAATCAATAAATTTATTCCTTATGGAATTGCTTTAGTTGCTATCATAATGATTTTTAGAGGGTTAAACTTAGGAATACCTATGTTAAGTCCTGATCTAAATAAGCATACTCACACTGAAAAAGCTGAAGCCTGTTGTGAACCTTCTGAAAAATTCAAATAGTCTAATTAACTTTTCATTTAATGATTGTTGTCACTTGGAGTTTATAAACTTAGCAATTAAAATCCTTTTTAATTTATTTTTTAATATATGTTAAATCTATTTTTCTATAGATTTGTACGTTTTTTTGATTTCCCAATTTTTTATCCTCGTCGTATCTATTTTGTTTTACAATTAGTTATATATTATAGTTGTGTTTGCTAACGATAAGTACGTATAAATCTATGTTTGCTTTGTTTTTGCATGGTTTTTAATTTATGTTTTCTTTTTTTTCGGTACTTCGACTTATTTCGACTTCGCTCAATACAAGCCGCTCAGTGAACTTATTTAAGACACGATAAATCGTGTCTCTACGATTATTTTTGAATGAAGACAATACAAAAAAAGGGGAAGTTCATGAACTTCCCCTGCAGTTGGATTTTTAATTTCAAACCTTCCGAAGGATTTAAAACCTTCGGAAGGGGCGTGTTTTTAGGCTTTTTTTGTGCTTGTTCTTTTTTTCATGTGTTTGTCCCAATCTCTGAAGGCAATTGGTAGTGCTTCCATTATGTGTGCTACTGGGATAATTTCGAGTTTCTCTTTTACTGTTTCTTGTACTTCTTCGAGATCTCTGACGTTTTCTTTTGGTATGAAGACTGTTTTTATTCCAATTTTAGATGCGGCCAGTAGTTTTTCGTTTAAGCCACCAATTGGAAGTACATCTCCTCTTAGGTCGATTTCACCAGTCATTGCTAAATCGCCACGTAGTTTTAATCCTGTAGCGGCTGAAATTAGAGCTAATGTCATAGTGATACCAGCAGAAGGTCCATCTTTTGGAATTGCTCCTTCTGGAACGTGGATATGGATTTCTTTTTTCTTGTTGAAAGTCTCTGGTATTTTGAATGAAGCAAGATTTGCTCTGATAAACGAGAGTGCTGCATAAGCAGATTCTTTCATTACATCGCCTAATTTACCTGTGAGAGTAAGTTTCTCTGGTCCAGGCATAATATTTATCTCGACTGGCATTGTATCTCCACCAACTGAAGTCCAAGCAAGACCAGTTGCAACTCCAATCTTATCATCAAGATTTTCTGCACTCTTTCTAAACTTAGGAATTTTCAGATAGCTTTCAACTTTATCAGCAGTAATTACATAACTTGCCTTCTTCATTGATTTTTTGAAATAAGGATTATCGACAAGAGCTTTCTTCCTTGTAGAATTTGACTTTCTAGTTTTGTCATATTCTGATACAATGTCTTTAGCAAGTTTACGGAATACTGAAGCAATCTCTCTTTCGAGATTACGCACACCAGCTTCTCGAGTGTATTCTTCGATGATTTTCATTAAAGCATCATCATGGAATTCAATATTGAAATTATCTAAGCCGTATTCTTTTTTTAATTTCGGTACAATATGTTTTTTAGCTATTTGTAGTTTATCAGGGTCAAGATAGCTATTTAAGTCAATAACTTCCATTCTATCCAATAATGGACCTGGGATGTTATATTTTACGTTTGCAGTAGTGATGAACATAACATTGGATAGATCATATTCTACTTCTAAGTAGTGATCTGTAAAGTTGCTATTTTGCTCTGGGTCTAATACCTCTAGTAAAGCAGAAGATGGGTCTCCCCTAAAATCCATGCTCATTTTATCAATTTCATCAAGAAGAATAACTGGGTTTGTAGTTCCAGCTTTTTTCATTGATTGGATAATTTTACCTGGCATAGCACCGATATAAGTTCTTCTGTGGCCTCTGATTTCAGCTTCGTCACGCACACCACCAAGGGAAAATCTAATGAATTTTCTGCCTAAAGCACGAGCAATAGATTTAGCTAATGATGTCTTACCGACACCTGGAGGTCCTGCAAGACAAATGATTTGTCTTTTTAGAGTGCCAGCAAGATTTAGAACTGAAATAAATTCTAAAATTCTTCCTTTTGGCTTTTCCATATCATAATGATCTTCATCTAATATGGTAGCAACATGCTCTATATTTAGATTGTCATCTGTTCTTTGGTTCCAAGGTAAAGAAGTAAGTACCTCAAGATAAGTTCTATTTACAGAGAATTCAGGTGACATTGAAGGAGTCTTTTTGAGTCTTTCGA
>Ga0129345_1000837_pt1 | contig 11497 bp, 14 predicted proteins | sample CPBDNA_FD_94425 | JGI IMG/M metagenome (GOLD analysis project Ga0129345, IMG submission 94425) | Freshwater to marine salinity gradient microbial communities from Chesapeake Bay, USA - CPBay_Sum_20_0.8_DNA | ecosystem: Environmental > Aquatic > Marine > Coastal | place: USA: Chesapeake Bay...
AGAAACTACAATACTTGCTTCTGCAACATCTAATTTACCACCTGCTTTTGCAACATTTGTTACAACTGCAGAATAGTCGCTATCAGATAAATTAGCAGCAAATGACTCTACAGCAGCGTCATTATCAGATGTTTTGTTAGCTGTGAATACGTTTGGTCTCAAAGAGTATACTTGTTTAGCAGTTTTAATTTTTGCATTAACTTGAGCTTTACCAGCGTAAACTGGTTTAGTAGCAACAATTCCACCTTCATTTTTTAATGCAATTACATCTGCGATATAACCTGCACCGATTAAGAATGATGTTCTAGGAGCTAAATCTTTACCTGAAGAACTAGCAGCCATTAATACGATATCTGCTGATATGCTTTCTGCTGCTTGAGCTATTACTTTAGAAGTAGCAACTGAAGAATATTTATCAGATTTAGCTACTAATACTTTACTTGCACCAAAATTACCTGCTTTTTTAGCAGCACTTTCATCATTTAAAATAATTCCAACAACTGTAGCACCTGATGTTGCAGCAAGATTTGATGCCGCTGTTAATGCTTCATTTGAGTATCTTTTCAGATTTCCATCTTGAGATTCTAAATAAACTAAAATATTTGACATTTTCATTTCCTATTATTAATATTATTAAAACTTAGATTACTTTGGCTTCAGCGTGAAGTGCATCAACAATAGATTGAATTTCAGCATCGCTATCACCAACAATTTTACCAATTCTTGAACTTTGAGGAATTTCTAAAGATAAAATTTCAACTTTAGAATCAGAAGAAATACTATCTTTTTCGTCAATTGGTTTTTTCTTAGCTTTCATAATATCAGGTAATTTAGGATATCTTGGCTCATAAATACCTTTTTGAGTTGAAATAACACAAGGTAATGAAGTTTCTACAGTCTCTTTACCACCTTCGATATCTCTTTCACAAACAATATTATTTCCGTTTATATCTAATTTTGAAACTACAGAAACAGAAGGTCTGTCTAACATAGCCCCAATAAGTGAAGACATTTGAAGTGAATCATAATCAATACTTTGTCTTCCAAGTATTACTAAATCAGCATTTAGTTCTTTAGCAGCAGCTGAGATATTTTCAGCTACAATATAAGAGTCATAATCATTTGCTTTTACTAAAATAGCATTATCAACGCCCATAGCTAAAGCAGTTCTTAAAACATCAGAAGACTCTGCATTTCCAACAGTTATTGCTGTAACTGTTGCTCCATTACTTTCTTTTAATCTAATAGCAGTTTCTAAAGCAAATTCATCATAAGGATTTACAATAAATTTAACACCTGCATCTTTGATACTCTTACCATCGTCACCAACATTAATTCTTGCGGCTGTATCCGGTACTCTAGACACACATACTAAAATGTTCATTAATTCTCCATCAAAAATGTCATAAAAAATTTTACAAAAATACTAAAATGATATTTGATTAGGAAATGACGAATGAAATATATATTTATGTTTATGTAATATTAAATTGATTTTAGTTAAAATTGAAGTAATTTTGTATTTTTAAAATTATCAAAATCAAAAATGAGAATTACAGTAGATATTTCAATGTACCCACTTACTGAAGAATACGTCGGTCCAATTAAGCAATTTATTGAAGCTATTAACTCAAACCCAAATATAGAAGTAATAACAAACAAAGTTAGCACTCAACTAAGAGGTGAACATTCTGAGATTATGCCGCTTCTGACAAATGAGATGATTAATGTGTTTGAACAAATTAGAGCTTCTTTTGTGATTAAAGTGATAAAAGGAAAAGATTAATGGATTTTTTTAAAAGAGAATTAGATGCAGTAGCAATAATACCCGCTAGATTAGCCTCAACTAGATTTCCAAATAAGTTAATTCAAGATTTGAATGGAATGCCTTTAATAATTCATACTGCAAAGAATATTTTGAAATCTAAATATTTAAAAAGAATTGTTGTAGCTACTGAAGATCAGGAAATTGTTGATATATGTTCTAAATATGAAATTGAAGCAATACTAACTCCTAATACTTTTAAGTCTGGAACTGATAGAATAGCTTGGGCATATAGAAGATTAGGCGAGGATTATGATTTAGTTTATAATATTCAAGCTGATGAGCCATTAATTGATTTTCAAGAAATTGATAAACTACATGAAAAATTCACAAATTCTCTATCTCAAGTTGGTACTTTAATTAAAAGGATTGATAATATTGATGATATTTTAAATCCAAATATTGTAAAAGTGGTAATCCAAACAGACAACACGGCTCTATATTTTTCTAGAAGTCCTATTCCTTATCAAAGAGATGTAAAACAAGAAGATTGGCTTAAAAATCAAATTTATTGGAAACATATTGGGGTTTATTGCTACAAAGTAGAGTCACTTGAAAGATTTGTATCAATCGAACCTACGGACTTAGAAATATCTGAAAATCTTGAGCAATTAAGACTATTGCAGAATAATCATAAGTATTTTTGTTGTGAAACTGACAAAGATTTTATTGGAGTTGACATTCCAGAAGATTTAGAAAAAGTAAAAAAAATTCTTAATGCAAAGTAAAAAGAATATATTATTTATAAATACTATCAAGGGATGGGGTGGAGGAGAACATTGGCATTTCGACTGGGCTTCAAGACTTCAAAAGGAATATAATGTATTTGTAATTGGTAATATCAATTCTAAGCTTAGCATAAAAGCAAAAGAAAAGGGATTAAATTTATTTGAAATAAAACTTACTAATTTCAGTATATTTAATCCATATAAATGGTTTTTAGCTTTTAAAATTATTTCAGAAATCAAACCAAACTCTGCTTTATTGAATTTATCTAGAGAATTGAAGATATTTACTCCAATTCTAAAATACTTCAAGACTAAAAAAATTATTTACAGGAAAGGTTCTTCTACACCAATTAAAAATAACTTTGGAACAAATTTAATTTTAAATTATTTTGTGACTGATATCTTATGTAATTCTTTAGCAACTGCTGAAAAATCACTTATAAAGTTTAGTAATAAAGATATTTTAGCTAAAATTAAGATTATATATAACTCACTTGATATTGAAGTGTATGATAATATAAAGATCAAGAATTTACCAAAATCTGATTCTTTTATTATTAAATCTATTGGTAGATTTACTCCTGAAAAAAACCAAATTATTTTCTTTGATTTAGCAAAAAAATTAATAAATAAGAATATTAATTTTGAAATACATATTGCAGGAACAGGTGCCGATTTTGAAGCCTATAAGGAAAAATTAAAAGAAGAAAAACTTGAAAAATATATAAAACTTCACGGTTTCGTTGAAAACACAAAAGAATTTTTATCTAACTGTGATGTTTTTATATTGCCTTCTAAATGGGAAGGATTTGGCTTTGTAAAATTAGAAGCAATGGCTATGAGTATTCCAATTATTGCTTTTAATAATTCGAGTAATCCTGAAACTATAATTGACCATAATACAGGTTATTTAATTCCTGAAAATAATTTGGAAATTATGGCAGAAAAAGTAGAATTGTTATGTATGATCCTGAATTGAAAATAAATTTAGGAAAGAATAGTAGAAAATATCTAGAAAGAGAATTTGATATAAAAATTAACAAAGAAAAAATTATTTCATTAATTGATTAAACAAATATGTTAACGATAAATAACTTAACCATTCATTTTGGAGGTCGAACACTTTTTGATAATGTTTCTTTTGCTGTAAAAGAAAAAGATCGAATTGGTTTGATTGGTAGAAATGGTAATGGAAAATCAACATTATTAAAAATAATTGCTGGGGTTCAAGAATCTTCTAAAGGTTCAGTAAGTATCCCTAATAATTATGAGATTGGATACCTACCACAGGATGGAGGTGCTAACTCAGATTTGTCTGTATTCGAAGAAACTATGTCAGCAATGAAAGAGATAGTTGATCTTGAAAAAAGGATAGAAGAAATAAATCACGAATTGACTGTCAGAGATGACTACGAGTCTGATTCTTATATGAAATTAATAGAAGAATTGACTGATGCTCATGAAAGGCATCAAATTTTAGGTGGAGGAGCTTCTGAGGCAGAAATTGAAAAAATACTATTAGGATTAGGATTTGAAAGAGATGAATTTACTAAAAAAGTAAAAGAATTCTCTGGTGGATGGCAAATGAGAATTGAGCTTGCTAAAATATTACTTAGAAAACCGGATTGTATTTTATTAGATGAGCCAACAAACCACTTAGATATTGAATCTATTTTCTGGTTAGAAAACTTCTTAAAAGAGTATCATGGTTCTATAATGATTGTTTCCCACGATAAGAGATTTTTAGATATAGTTACAAATAGAACAATTGAAATTTCTCTAGGCAAAATTTATGATGGTAAATATCCTTATACTGCATTTATCGAAAATAGAGCTATGCAGAGAGAAACTCAAATTGCTTCTGCTAAAAATCAACAAAAGAAAATTGAACAAATGGAAAGATTCGTTGAGAGATTTAAAGCTAAAGCTACATTTGCATCAAGAGCACAATCTAAACAAAAGATGCTAGATAAAATGGAAGTTATTGAAATAGAAGATGAGGATATGTCTGCTATTAAATTTAGATTCCCAGATGCTCCAAGAAGTGGTAAAGTAGTTGTAGAATCTAAGAAACTTACTAAATCTTATGATGGGGTAAAACAGGTCTTAAAGGGAATTGACTTTGCTTTGGATAGAGGCGAAAAGGTTGCTTTCGTTGGGAAAAATGGTGAAGGTAAATCTACTTTCTCAAAAATTCTTGCTGGTTTGGAAAGTTATGAAGGTGAGTTAATCGAAGGTGCAAATATATCTCTAGGTTATTATGCTCAGCACCAAGCACATTTACTCGAGGGTAATCAAACGGTTTTTGATGTTATAAATAATTCAGCTCAAAATGAGATGAGAACTCAAATCAGAGCTTTGTTGGGTGCATTTTTATTTAGCGGAGATGACGTATATAAAAAAGTGAGTGTACTATCTGGTGGTGAGAAGAGTAGATTGTCTTTAGCAAAGTTATTATTAGAACCAATTAACTTTTTAATAATGGATGAGCCAACTAATCACTTGGATATGGTTGCAAAAGAAGTATTAAAAAATGCATTAAAAGATTATACTGGTGCAATGATAATTGTATCCCACGACCGTGAATTTATAGAGGATTTAACAACAAGAACTATAGAGTTTAAAGGTGGATTTACAAGAGAATTTCCAGGTGATATTAGGGAATTTTTGGAACATCAAAAAATGGAAGCTCTTCACGAGTTAGATATGAATAAAAAGAAATAAAAAAAAGGGCTTTAAGCCCTTTTTTTTATAATGCCAATAGATTTGCAGTCATTTTTTGCAAACTTGCAATTGCAGTTTTGTAGTCTTTATCAGAAACTCCAGCTTTAGCTTGAGCAATTGTTCTTTCTACAACAGGTAAAATCTTTAAGTAAGCTTTTTTACCCTCTGGAGTAATTTTGACAATTCTGTTTCTTTTGTCTCTTTTGTCAATAATTCTCTTAATTTGCTTTTTTTCCTCTAAAACATCAAGTAATCTAGTTACTGCAGTTTTATCTTGCATCAATAAGTCACCAAGTTGGATTTGATTCTTATCGCTATGTTCATTCAAATAAGCTAGTGTTATCCATTCTTCAATCTTAACATCCAACTTACTTTCTCTAAAGTTATTTACTATTTGAACTTTCAATGCTCTATTGAAATTTCTAACGTTATACCCTATAGAGTCATTAAGACTATATATTTCTTCACTCATACCATTAACTCCTTAGTTTTTGAAATTTTAAATTTTTCCAGTTATTAATTTCATGTTTATTGTTCGGTATTATTTTTTGATTTCTATTATTGTTGTACATAAAGGCAGAAATTAAAGCAATTTCTTTATTTTTTTTAGACTTAATTGATTCTACATCGTCTGTATTATAATATTTGTCTATAAATCCAGTATCAAACCACTCTTCTCTAAATATTTTATTATCCATGATATTTATCAAAAAAGGAATAATATTATTAAATCCAACAATCTTATAATTTTTTAATGCTGTTTTCATTTTGTCTAAAGCTTCTTCTCTCGTTTTAGCAAAAGTAATAAGCTTAGAAATCATAGGATCAAAATGAATAGATATTTCATCGTTTGATTCTATACCACCATCAACTCTAACACCATTTCCAGTGGGTGTTTGTAAGTAATTTATTTTACCTATTGAAGGTAAAAAGTTATTTAAAGGGTCCTCAGCATACATCCTACATTCAATAGCAAACCCATTAATTTTAATATCTTCTTGCTTGAAAGATAAAGGTAAACCAGATGCAACTCTGATTTGTTCTTTAGCTAAGTCAACCCCTGTGACCAATTCTGTGACAGGATGTTCTACTTGTAGTCTTGTGTTCATCTCTAAGAAATAAAAATCTTTATTTATATCTAACAAGAACTCAATAGTGCCTGCTCCCTCATAATTGCAGGCTTTTGCTGCATTTATAGCAACTTCGCCCATTCTATTTCTTAAATCTTCATCTAAAACAGTTGAAGGTGCTTCTTCTACAACTTTTTGGTGCCTTCTTTGTATTGAGCAATCTCTTTCTCCCAAATGGACATAATTTCCATGTTGATCGGAGATAATTTGAATTTCTATGTGTTTAGGATTTACTATATATTTTTCCATATATACTAAATCATCTCCAAAAGATTTCATCGCCTCTCTTTGAGCAGCCTCATAAGATGGGATAAATTCATCTTCATTATTTACAAGTCTCATTCCTTTTCCGCCACCACCAGCAGCTGCTTTTAGTAAGATTGGATAACCAATATTTCTTGCAATTTCTTTGGCTTTATCAAAATCAACAATTCTTTCTTTTGTACCAGGTACTATAGGAACTCCCGCTTTTTCCATTAAAATTCTAGCTTCGGTTTTACTACCCATTACTTCGATTGAATGTGGTTTTGGACCAATAAATTTTATATTGTTATCAATACAAGCTTGGCTAAACTTAGCATTTTCAGAAAGGAAACCATATCCTGGGTGAATTGCTTCGGAGTTTGATTTTTTTGCAACATCAATTATTTGATTAATATCTAGGTAAGCTGCCTTTGGAGTATCACCTTTTAACTCATAAGCAAAGTCAGCGTTCATTACAAAAGGCATCTTTTTATCTACTTCATGAAATACAGCCACAGTTTCAATATTTAATTCTCTTGCTGCATTTATTATTCTTAAAGCAATCTCGCCTCTATTGGATATTAATATTCTTTTAAACATAAAAATATATCTTAATCATTTTGCAAAAATTCAAATTGCTATAATAGCAAAAAAATAATTAAATAACAATACAATTACATAAAAAAATAAATTAAATCACATAATAATTACGCATAGATACAATTATATTAAATTATATTAATTAATTAGAAAAAAGATTTATGAATTATTACATTAGTAACTATTTTAAAAAGTCACTTACTTTTGTTATTTTAAAATCATTTCCATCGAAATAACCAAAAGTTGGAGTTTTAAGCCATTCACCTAAATTTATATAAAAGCCATTGTTGTGAGGTGTCTTATCAAATTTGTGCCTATGACCCATAATTACATAGTCATGTCCTTTGTCGATTGTTTGAAATGCAAAATCTCTCATTCCGTCTTCGCTTCCATAATCTTTTTTGTCTGTGTGATCTCTTGAGGTCGATGAACTAGATTTTGCAAGTTTTATACCTAGATCAGGATGAATAATTCTAAATAAAGAATTTGATATTTTACTTCTTAATATTTTTTTTAAAATCAAATACCCAAAGTCATTTTTACTTTTACCATCACCATGAGCTATGTAAAATTTCTTGTTTTCTATTGTTCTTGTTATATCTTCTCTTTCAATATTTATTCCAAACTCACTTTTGAAAAAACTCTTGTGGCCAAAATCATGATTCCCCATGATATAAGTGATTTTAATGTCTTTTGCGATTATTTCACCAATCTTTGTAAGAGTTCTATAAAAAGGTGCTGGAATTACTTCTGAATACTCAAACCAATAGTCAAATATATCTCCGACTAAAAAGATTTCTTTAGCATCAAGCATCATTTTATCGAGAGTTTTAAGCAGTAAATCCTCTCTCTTCTTATCTTCTTCTCTGGCCAACAAGCCTAGATGGACATCTGAAATAAAATAATACAATTTCTTAAATATTTTGTAAATTGAAAAATATGATTTACCAAAAATAAGAAAATATATTAACTATGAAATTATCTTATCTATTATTAATTCTTTTTTTAACGTCATGTATTGGAATTCCAACTGAATATCCAGAGATTGAGTATTATTCTCTTAGTCATATTGACATCAAAGAAAATAAAGATTATTTATTTGATTATTCTATAAAATTAGAAGATGTAAATATTCCTTCAGAATTTGAATCATTATTTATTCTGGAACAAAAGGATAAAAATCAAGTAGAAAAGTATATTTATCATAGGTGGTTAAATACTCCTGATGTATTGTACAAAAACTACTTAAATAGCTATTTGGCAAAATCAAATATTTTTAAGAGTATTTTATTTGCTGAAAATAGATCAATAATTCCTGATATTACAATCAATGCAAATATTGTAGATTTTAAGGCTAATAAAATTGATAATAATGTTTATGTAATTATCAATTTTGTAGTTACAAAAAACAATCAAGATAATTCTGCAGAAATAATATTAAATAAAAACTATGAGCACAGAGTAGAAAGAGAAAACAACAAAATAAGAAATATTCCTGTTGCTTATAATAAGGCAATCAATATGATTACTAATAGTTTTATTAATGACTTGATAAATAGTATTAAATGATCGAACGATTTCATTTTAAAGAAATTAGTTCTACTAATGACTATGCTAAAGAACTAATAAAAGATAAATCTTTAATTGCAGTTTCTGCGGACTTCCAACTTTCTGGTAGGGGTAGAAATAGTAAAGTATGGGAAGGTGAGGCTTTTAAAAATATTTATTTATCATTTGCAATTAATCATAAAAACCATAAATCGTATCAATTTCCATCAAGATATCAGGCCTTAGGTGCTTTACTAGTCTTCAATGTTTTAAGTAAATACATTTCTGAAAATAATATTAGAATTAAATACCCTAATGATATTTATTTGATGGATAATGGATTTAAAAAAGTTTCTGGAATATTAATTGAACATTCTATTCATGGTAAAAATGCTGAATATTCAATAATCGGAATTGGAATTAATATTTCTCAAAATAAATTTAGTGATGAAATTAGAAACAATACTACATCTCTTAATAATTTAGGATTTGAAGTTAATTTGAATACAATCTATGATCAATTAATTTTAGAATTTGAAAAATTAATTTTTAAATCAGAATTAGAAATCTTTATTGATTGGAGAGAAAAACTAAATATTATTAATAAAAATGTATTCCAAATTGGAAGAAATAGATATGCATATATTAAGCATATAAATGATGATTGTTCTTTACTTGCGTTTGATGAGAATAATTTTGAAATTAGAGTTGATAATGGAGATTCTATCAGATATGAGCTTTAACAATATATTATCTGAAAATAATATTATTATTTTAGAAATTGGAAATTCTAGATTAAAAATTGATAATGGTCTAGATATAGATTTTTATGACTATACATATTCTAATAAGGATATTGATGAAAAGAAAATTATTGAGTTCCTTAATGAAAAACTTATAAAATATAAACCAACAAAAATATACTATTCTAGTGTTAATCCAAGCATTGAAAATTTACTTTATGTCAATTTTGAAATAAAGAATATCAACAATTATTTATCACTAAGCGGGATAGATTTTTCAGATATAAGTGATATGGGCATAGATAGAAAACTTGGTTTAATTGCTGCAAATGAATTGTACGGTAGTTCAATTTTAACTATTGATTGTGGAACAGCTCAGACTTATAATGTTTCTATAAATAAAAAATGTTTAGGTGGATATATAACTCCAGGATTTAAAACAAGACTAAAATCCTTATTCGAAAACACTAATATTCCTGAAATTGAATATGATGAAATATTATTTTCAAATGAAATTGGTAAAAATTCTAAAGATGCAATTATCAATGGTATTTATCAAAGTATGTTGTCTGAAATTAAGTATTTTATTGAAAATTTAAATCCAAAATATGTGGATTTGCAAATTGTGCTTACTGGCGGTAATTCCTTTTATTTTTCTAATCTTTTGAAAGAAAATGATTTTTCTTTAATTTTGCATGAAAATTTAGTTAATGATGGGATAAAAGTAATTTTATCTAAAATATATGATAAACAATAAAAAAGTTGTAGTAGTACTACCAGCATATAATGCTGAAAAAACCTTAGAAATAACCTATAATGAGATTCCTTTTGAAATAGTTGATGAAGTTATTTTGGTAGATGATGCATCAAGAGATAATACTACTAAACTTGCTAAGAAATTAGGAATCCACCATGTAATAAGACATGAGAAAAATAAAGGTTATGGTGGTAATCAAAAAAGCTGCTACAATAAAGCCATCGATATTGATGCTGATATTGTTATCATGGTTCATCCAGATTACCAATACACTCCTAAATTAATAGCTTCTATGGCTTATCTTATTGCAAATGATGTATATAATGTAGTTTTGGGATCAAGAATTTTAGGAAAAGGTGCATTAAAAGGTGGAATGCCTTTATATAAATATATTGCAAATAGATTTTTAACTCTTGCTCAAAATATCCTTATTGGACAAAAGCTTTCTGAATATCATACTGGGTATAGAGCTTTTTCTAAGAAAGTATTGAAAGATATTAATTTCAATGCTAACTCTGATGATTTTGTATTTGACAATCAAATGTTATCTCAAATTTTTTGGGCTGGTTACGAAATAGCTGAAATCACTTGCCCTACAAAATACTTTGAAGAAGCATCTTCTATAAATATTCCTAGAAGTATTAAATATGGATTAGGTGTTTTAGGAGTTAGCTTCAGACATTTTATTCAAAGACTTGGATTCCCTAAATCTCCAATTTATAAATAAAGGCTATTAATGTCTTCTGAGGAAAGAGAACAAAAATTAATTGAATATGAAAAAAGAATTAATAATCTTACTCAAGAAGAATGGGAACCATTATTAAAATATATACCTTTAATCAAAGAAACAAATTACTTTGGAGAAATGGTATATGATATTTCAGATGCAGAGGTTAAGCAATTTCCCTTTTCAAAACCATCCGAACTAGTTTCAAACTTTGTTGATGATTATTATAAATTTCAATTTGGAGTGCCTTTTGATTGGGTTAAATGGGTGGAGCAATTTAGAGAAATGGAAGAAAAATTGGACTTCGATACATTGGACCTAGTTAGCAAGACAAAGTATATTTTTGCTTTAATAAGACAGGATAGATTTGTAGATAATCTTTTAGTGAGTTGTTTTCAAGATGGACTAATATTAGAAATATTAGAATCTATCAAAAAAGATGTAGATAAGAAATATAAATAAAAAAAAGCCA
>Ga0129345_1000840_pt1 | contig 11479 bp, 11 predicted proteins | sample CPBDNA_FD_94425 | JGI IMG/M metagenome (GOLD analysis project Ga0129345, IMG submission 94425) | Freshwater to marine salinity gradient microbial communities from Chesapeake Bay, USA - CPBay_Sum_20_0.8_DNA | ecosystem: Environmental > Aquatic > Marine > Coastal | place: USA: Chesapeake Bay...
AAGCTGCTGGTTTCGTTGTGGTAGATTATCAGTGTGTCACTTGGGAGAAACGACAACCAGCTTAATTACTTCCAGCTTACCCTCTTCTTGCTTGTCTTCCGTTTCATTGGCCCCTTCTTACACTGAGCCATTGTAGGGCGACAAGCAGGGTAGGCACCTTTAGTTCTGTCTTTACGTCCACAAGGCCCACCTGTCTTACAGTTGACCCATCCTGTGCCTTTGTTCTGAGAGAACCAAGTCCTTAGAGAATTTTTAGTCTTAGCCATTTTATTTCTTTTTACTCTTATTGCCCCAATTCTTAGCACCTACTTTACGACACTGAACAAGAGCACCACTAGCATAAGCTGAGGGCCAAGTACCACCGTTGCGTGTGTATCTGGCCTTTACTTTTTTGTAGCAAGCATCACGCTTAGGTTTCTTAGCCATCCTTCTTTCTCTTTGCCCCTCTTTTCCTGTAGCCCGAAGCATATACAGCACGTCCTTGTTTCTCTGCTTCGGCTTTGGTTCTATAGACTTTTCCTGTCTTACCCCAACGGTACCCACCTTTCACTTTGTATACTGGCATTTACCACCTCTCTAGATAGACACCTAGATAGTATATCCCAAGGACACAGACAGTGACCGCTAGGAGTATACCAGATGTTATCTGTATCTGTTCCATTCTCTTTTCGTAGGCTTTCTGTGCTGCTTTCTTAGCTTCCTGTCTTCTCTTACGAGCTTCGACCTGATAGCTTTGCCACCTCGCCCAAGTCCCAGCGGGAGCATAGAGTCTGCACCAAGACTCCAATTCACGACGTTGTTCCCTGATGCGTTCTAATGCTTGGAACTCTTCCCAGTCCCCTTCCTGACCACCTGTTATAGCTGTAATAGGACTATTCTTTTTCTTCTTGACAGCCTCTTGTAACTCTTCCTCAGCGGTCAGGAACTTACCCACCTGACCTACCATATCCTTTACTTCTCTGCCGTTCTCTAGACACTTACGTATGACACTGTAAGCAGCGTTAGCGGCAGCAATGGTTTCTAGGATTGGCATATCACCTGTCCCTTAGGCTTTGCTCTATGTTGTCTAGTTTATTAAAGATGGCCTTGATAGTTTCCTTCATCTCTTTCATCTCACGATCATAGGATGTCTTAGATGCTTCTAGTTGTGCTTTCAAGACAGCAACCTCAGTTGAGAGTTTATTACAGGAAGTAAACAGATACCAGACAACAAGTGCAATAGGTGCAACAAGCCACTGCATGACCAAATCAATAGTATCCATCATTTCAATCACCACTTCTTACAAGACCAGTAACGAGCCGTGAACTTATCCTTGGCTGTGTCACACTTGTGTCTAGCACGAAATGACTTTCGACGCTTAGGGTTTGACTTCTTGATAGTCATGTTAGGATCACCGAAACGGATGATCTTTTCTTTGCCATCTTTACAGGCTTTGACAACGAACTTCTTCGAACCCCCTGAGGTACGTTGAGGTGAGTTGCACTTCATTCTTGATTTGTCTGCACGTTTAGCCACGGTACCGTCCTAGTGTTATAGTCTTTAAGAAACCCCTCCAGATTTCATTAGGGGAAGGTAGCATCCAGCCTAAGATTAGCAGGATTATAACCCATGTCGGTATATCTTGGTTCATAACCTTAACGGATTCTACGGCACCTCCTACAGAAAAAGCACCTGATGATTTATCTACTGTTACATTCTCTCCTGATATGTCAGAACTTTGGTCAATGACAGACTGATTATTCTCAGCACCTGCCTGTACGTTAGCATTTACCGTTGGCCCTTTACTTCCACCACCTAAGAGTGATGATGCTGCGCCTAGCATACCACAGCTACTTAGGGATAATGTTAGGAGAAGGGCCAAGAAGATACGCATTAGTTATTCTCTGGTGGTGGGGTTGGAGCTTCTGCACGTAGTCTATCAAGAAGTGCTTCTGCCTCTTCTGCAGTGTGTGCATTAGCAGTGTTACCCTCTGGTTTATAATAGCTTTCACCACGTCTGATAAGCACACCTTTGCGTGTTATGTCGTAAGGCACAGGAATAGATGCCCACTCTTTAGCAAAGGCCATTAGTGCTTCGTCACGTGTAACACCTTCAACACCTCTTAACCAGTCACGTAGATCAGGTCTTTTATCAGCAGCTAGGTATTCTATGGCAATACGATCCTGTAGTTCTTGGTTGAACACTTCATTACCTGTTAAACCAAGAGCAGTGACAGCTTCGTTAAGAGTATCAGGTATAAGTTGATAAGCACCTACTGCGAAGACTTCACGTGTCCCATAACCACCTGATTGAATGTCTTGTATTTCTCTAATTGTAAGCTGGTCTAAAGGTTTATTGTAACGATCAGAGAAGTAACTATCCATCACACCCCATTGTGTGCGACCATTACCATAATCGTTAGCTGCTCCGTAACCTCCACTTTCACCTTTACCTATGAAACTTAGAAGTTCGTTGTTAGAATCAGATATCTCTGGCCTCTTGTCCAAACCAGTCTCTGAAAGTTTATCACGAGTAGTTTGGTCTAACTCACCTGTAACGTCTAAACCATTTTCATACTGGAAAGTTTTAACGGCATTAGATGTGCTTCTTCCACCACGACCATCGACTGTAGTACGATAATAACCTGACTCTTTTAGACGTTTCTGTGATTCGGTAAGAATGTCAGATGTCTCTGTGCTTGTTGTCGTACCCCTGTTTAATGGAAGAGCTTCAGTTTGTTCTTGAGTAGTTTCTTCAGTTCCAAAACTAAACTTAGGTTCTTCATCTAAAGGTGTAACCTCGATATCTTCTTCACGAACCTGACGAGCCATGTCAAACAAAGGTTCAGGACTAGACAACTGGCCTTGTTCTGTGTCAGTAACATCAACCATAGTAGTTGTGTCTGGGCCACCCTTTGCTGTCTGGATAGCTTGTTGAACCTGTTCAGGTGTCTGTAGAGACTGAGTGATCCCTAGAGAATCCCTGATGATAGCCATTTTGTCAGCATCTTCACGGGCAATCTGTTCCATAGTTTTACGGAACTGTTCTAACTCCATTTGCTGAAGATTCTTACCACCACCTTTAGAGACAACCTGTGATCTATTGCCAAACATTCCCATGTTATTGTACCTTTTGTTCGATGTCACCATCAATGTTAATAAAATACTCACCAACAGCAAGGCTTGCAAATAGTTTCTCATCTGCATCTGTTGTATCAGACCATTCTATTCGATATGGATTCTGAAGAGTACCTATATTAACTTCAGCATCTTGAGGTGTTACAGGCTGGATCATAGTAGCTTCAATAGCTTCAGTAGATACCCCAAGTTTCTTCAGATTTGTTACGTAGAACTGTAGAGTATCTGATGTCTTTTTAACCTTACGGTAATCTTGGAAAGCTGTATTGAATTTAAACCCAACATTTTCAACTTGACTACGGTCAAAGGTTGATAAACGGCGACCACGGTCTGCAATCATTGCTGTTACATCACCTCTATAGTACTTAGAAGCAAAGCCTTTAACAAGAGGTAGAACCTCACGATCCATACGAATCTGTCCTGTATCTACACGTGCTTCTAAGTCATACTCAATCTTACCTAATCCTGTGATCTTAAAGAATGATGACTGCATGGAGCCTGATGCTGTTGTGGCTGCTATATTATACTGTGCCTGTAGACCGTCAATCAAACGACGAGAAGCTAGTTCAGCTTTTTGTGGGTCTAGATTACGGATCAATGCAAGTTTAGAGTAAGTATCATCATTGTAGACTTGTGACATTGTTTCTTGCTTGAACAAAATAGGTGATGTAGCAATGTTGACAGTAGCCTGACCAACACCCACAAGGAAGTTCTCACGGTGTTCAGGTTGCTCCATCATAACTGGTTTCATAATACCAATACGTTCGATAGCTGCGAAAGTAACACCATGTCTACGAGCTAAGTCATCACGTTCCTCTGCCTTAGATACTTCTTCAATGTCATGAAGTTCTTCAGTTACGATAGCTGGAACTTCGTTGACGACATCTGAAACAATTTGATCTACTGATGCAGGGTCAACTTGAAGTGCAGGTTTAAACTCAGGTAGTTCAAATATGTCTACGTAGACTGTATCTTCAGCCTCAATAGAGTCTAGTGTCTTTAGAATCTCTGGGTAACGTCCTGATACATATGCTGACCAATCAACTTTGTCTGACAATAATGCAGCTGCAAGTACTGGGTCTGTCTGTCCTAGTTCCTTAGCCTGAAGCATCAAGGATTTAGTGATAGGTTCTAGGATTTCAGCCTTAGTTGCAGCTAGGGTATTCTCGTCGTATTTCTCTAGGGTTGTCAAGAGTTGATCAAGAGTGTCGATCTGTGATTGAATGACTTGCCAGTCACCAGTTTCGATCAGAGGCGGTTTAGTGAACTGTGCCTTGACAACATCGAACTGTGTACGAAGCTGTACAATATTCTCAGGCTTGATATTACCACCCTCAGTTTCGATAGCTAGACCTGCAAGGGCAAGTGAACGTACATTCTCAAGGGCTACATTAGCATTAGGAACGTATGTCTCGTGGAACTCTTGACGTGTGATGTTCTTAGCATTGACAAGATATAAGGCAGATGCCTCACTGCGTTGTACATCAGACATAGCCTGAGATAAGACATCCTCGTTTGTATAGGGTTTCCCTGATTTATCAAGGGTCACACGAGCATTGTATAAGTATGCTGGATTAGCCTGAAGTTTTTCAATAGTCGCATCAATGGCTGCTTGCTGAGGGTTGAAGTTCACAAAGTCAACGTCGATACCTGTACGTTGCTTAATCATACGAGCCTCAGCCTCACCAATATCAAAACCTAGGTTATTGTATTCGGTGATAGCTTGATTAACTAGGGTACGTGTTTGTAAGGGAGAAGCACCCTTAGTCCCATCTAATGATTTAGACAATGCTGAAAAGGCTTCACGATTTATAGCACTCTCAGTTGGCTGTGCTGCACGTTTAGCTGCATCCATAGCATCTAGGGTACGGAAGACACCCCTGCCAAACATTGACAGTCCTTCAGCGGCTGCACCTAATCCTGTGGCACTAGGCATTGTCACACCCTGTGCGTATGCGGTACCTTCATCACCGATGTCTATTGCAAATCCAGCCATAGTTTTTCCTTATTGCATTTGTTGTTGAAGAATCTGTGCATCATAGTCAAGACCGATACGAATAGCATTCTTCATAATATCTGGGACTGAGGCAACATTAACCAGACTTTTCTGAAGGGATGTCTTCAACTGGTTAGATAGGTTAGAAGACCAAATCTCATCATTGATCTCTTCCCAAAGTTTTGTTCCTCTTATGATATCACTTTCATCCCCTTCTGTCAAGAGAGAAAGTGCAAGAGTTGCCTTTTGTTTTAGTCTTGTTGACATTTCACGATACTGAGTATTCTTTTTGAACACCATTTCGTTATAGTCATAGAAGTTTTGTACAGGTGCTGGTGTCGCACCGAATAGGACTGCCGCAGCTGCTTCTGGGTCTAGATCACTGACAACAAGTCTACGTGTACGGCTACGGTAGTTTCCTGATTCGATTAGTTCACGAATCTTTACAGCCTTATCAACAGTCGATAGGTTACGAACTAGCTGTGTCAGGTCTTCACGTACCATCTCAGTACGTCCACCCATCATAGCCCCGATAGCATTAGATGCTACAGCTGCCATATCGGATGAAATCTCACCTGAAGGGCCGAACAGGGTTGTAATGAAACTTTCCTCGAAGAGTTTCTTATAGGTGTCCTGCATCTGACCTAGGGGTGCTACACGTTGAGCATATGCTGTCTCAGTTCCTAGTAGATTAGACAACAGAGCATCGATGGCACCATACTTGATACGGTTGAATACCTTCACAGTATCTGGATCATCAGGGTTATAGCCCATCTGTTCCACGATGTATCCTGCCATCTTACCAGCACCCAAGCCTGTCAACCCGAACATTGGCCCCATGACCATGAACATACGGATACGTTCAGCTGTGGTAAAGTTACGTCCTACAGCAATATTTTCCAAAGCTCTTATAGAGAAGGATAACCACTGAGTAGGTACTCTCATAATCCCTGACTGAGCAAAGCTACGAGAGCTAGTTGTCATACGGAATGTCAAGTCCTGCTCACGGTTGGTAATCCATAGACGTGCATCAGATGAAGTAGGATCGATGTTAGGACGTTTAGCACGATGCTCAAGGAATGCTGTGATGATACCTGTCATACGTGTGACACGTTCACCTTCCTTAAAGAAGATCGTTGACTTGTCTAGGAATGAACCGACAGCCTCTTGTGCCTTACCTGTAAGGTTACTTGCAGCACCGAACTTCTGTGGTGCTTGAAGTTCGATGATCTGTGTGTCAATGATGTTACGACCACTCTCGTCAATGTACTTGACAAGCTGTTGAAGTTCGTCAATCTCAATGCCCGAGGCTTTAGCTAGACGTTGGATTGCCAAGGTTCTTGTAGGACCATCTGTCAAGTTAGCTATGATCATCATTGGGGTTGTCAAACCCATAGCTTTCAAACCCTGTACAGGTGAGATAGCTGTGATGGTCAAGCTGTGTAGAGCCTGAAGCATGAACTGGTCAGGGTTAAAGAAGCCGAACTTAGAATAAAAACCTACCTGAAGTAGACGACTTGCAGGATCAGCCTTGGTAAAGTCAGCCTTGAAACCTGTTCTTTCGAAGACAGCCTCAGTAGCTGATGATGTGAAGCTATCCCACTTGTCTGACAACCATGTTGACTGGTTCATCCTACGTTTGATAACGTCCTGTTGCTCACGTAACTGTGCGGCTAGGTCATTAAACTTACCTGTCTTTGCTACTTCAGCATTCAGGAATCTATTCAGGTAGTCATTCTCAGGAACACCTCTAGGGAAGGTGACTAGACCTTCTGCCTTTTCAGCTAGTTTTACCCAGCCTACAACGGCATTCTGTGAGGCTGCACGGTTAGCATATCCAAAGGCTTCACTACCGAACTGATCGGCAATAGCTGACACAGGACTTGCATTGGTAGCTTTCTTACCACCGAACTCCATTAGAGGTGTGTCACCACGCTTCATGTTCAAGCGAACACCTACAACCTGTCCGAAAGGTTCTCCTACTTTAGCTGGGTCTTCACCTGCTTCACGAATAGAAACCTTTTGGTCACGAGCCTTAGCTGCAAACTCCTCTGTGAAGCGGAAGTTGTATTTAGCAGCTAAGTCTTTCAGGTCTTCTAGGTCAGTTACGTGTTTATTCCAAGCATTGTTAGCTCTGATAGTATCCCCTAGTTCGTCATACTGTGTCTTAGATAAGTTCAGGTTAGCTATATCATCAACACCCATTTCATCCATCAAGGACTTTACCTTACGGTTGATGTTATTGATCTGACGAACAGCTGTTTCGGCTTGGTCTTTACCAAAGGAACCTAGGAGTGTCTTGAACCCAGCTGAGATAGTATTACCTGAGGCTAGTTTCTGTTCCTTAATAGAACCTACGAACCAACGGAACTCAGAGTTAGTACGTGGGCCACCTACGTTATAAGGCATGACATCAACACGTTCTAGGACACGAGTAGAATCTACGTTTGTGACATAGAGGTGGTCAAGGAATGTATTAGGAACTTTGAAGATGGGTGTGTCTGGGTTAAGTTTATTCTTAGGAAGAGACTTACCAGCTGCTATATCAAGGACAAGTTCATCATCAGGTATTGTTGACACACGATAGCCAATGTCACCATACATATCTGTGATGTTGACATAGACACCACCCTCAGCAACTACACGTTTTAAGCGTTGTGATGATTTGATCTGCCATGTTGTGTCACTGATGTCTTGTAGGGCTTCGTATGCATCAAGTACATTCTTAGAAGGTTTCTCTCCGTACATTGTTTTATAGAGAGACTCAAAGGATTCACGAGTAGGAGCCTGTCGTAAGTATGACATCTCACCATCACGTAGCTGTGTCATAAAGTCTGACAAGTTTTCTAGTTCTTTACCTTTTACTTTACGGATTGTCTGTTGGTAAGGCTTGACAAGATCACCGATTAGTGCCTGTCCAGCTTCAGCCTGTAGGAACTTGCCACCTATCTTGTCACCTAAGCGTACAGTAGCAGCACCGAATACTTTGTTGATAGCATCTGAAACAAACGAACCCTTATCGAAACGATCAAGTTCATCAGGCAAACCTAGGACATTGACTCGTTCCTCTGTCTCAATGAACCAGCCACGACCCTCTTCACGTTTGACAACCTTTAGGCTAGGGTCACGTTTAGCAATCTCTTCTGCATCCATCTTACGACGGAAGGGAGCACCTGATCCATCCTTACCTAGACGAACAACAACCTTGAAGTCCTCAGAACCTTCATCAATGACACGACGAGAGTTTACAACTACGTCGTTTACACCTGAGGCAATCCTAGAAGCTATACGAGTAGCTACACCCTCTACAGTTGTACGAGGAACATACTCACCGAATGAACCTCGACGGTTAAGTTCTTCTAGTTTTTCCGTCAGGGTTGTCTTGCGAGAACCATCACGGAAAGCAACACCTGATGGTCTGCTTGTTGGGCCTTTGACAGGGTCTAGTTCTTCAGGTAGTGTACGTCCAGCTGAAATCTCATCTGTCTGAGCACCAGCATCATCTATCAGTTTATTAGCTGCCCTAGCACCTACAACCTCACCATCAACAACTGACACGACATCTACTGGACGACGTGCCTTGTAGAGACTTAGAAGTTTCTGTGGTGCAGATACAGCTGCCTCAGAACCAGCTTTTAAACCCTTGACAGCTGTTGATGCTATCTTAGTACCACCTAAGGTAACTATGTCAGCTGCACCGAATAGGAAGTTCAAGCCAGCCATTGGGTCATCACCTAGATAGGTAGCATCATTAGCTGCCTTATACAGGTTCCATAGGCTATCCTCTGAGAAGATACCTTCAGACTTGCGTTCCTCTAGGTACTCCTTAGCCCACTCCTCGAACTCAGCTGGTTTTAAAGAGTTGAATGCTTCACGAATATCCTCACCCTCACGGTTAGAACGGAAGGTAACATTCTCAAAGGCACCGATGGTAAGTTCACGTAGGACGTTTACATCGAAGAAGGATAGAACTTTAGATATATTCGAGGTGTCGTTAGCTTCTATTTCTTTCTGAAGTATACGATTCCAGATTTCCATGTTTGTCATGGTACGTGCAGCATATGCATTAACACCATTGTCTGACAACATGAGGTTTTGGATTAGCATGTATTCACTAAGGGTCATATCGTCACCCTTAGCTTTACGTTCTTCAATAATAAGAGCTACATCCTCAGCTGACAGACCATCGTTGTATGCCTGATCTATTGTCAAGGCATAATCAAAATTCAATGCATTAGTCTTAGCAGCTGTCTCAGCACTGACATCCCCTACAGCACGTTCAGCCTCTACTTGGTCTACAGGGATATCCGTTGCGATAGATATTTCCTGTGCTTTAGTACGTTCTATTTGGCTGTAAGGATTAAATGTCTCTTGTACAGGCTGAGTTTCTGCTTGGGCTTCTAGGGCAAGCTCATTGAAGATTTTATCTTCGAGTGTCAGAAGGGTAGCCATTATATAATACCGCCTCCAGTTGTACCCATTCCTCTTGTAGATGCTGTTGTAGGAGTTGCTGATTGACCAGATTTAGGAGAACCTGTCATACCTAAAAATTGAAAACCAAGTTGACCAATAGCCTGACCCATTTGAGCACGGGAGCCAAACATCGCAGCCTGTCCTGTTAGGGCTGAGTATTGAGCACCTAGTCCTGATAACATAGTACTAAATCCTAAATTAGCACCTAGCTGTGATGACAAGCCTGTCAGACCGCCAGCTACCATAGATGTATCTGCCACACCTGTCGCCTGTGCTTGTGCTGCTGCCTGTTGTCTTCGTATGATGCTTGCACGTATAGCCTGTCGTCTTTGACGAGTAGCCTGTTGTTGCTGGATACGTTGCTGAGTAGCAGCAGCTGCCCTCTGAGCACTAGCACCTTTCTCCATTTGGGATACAGCATAAGCAGTTCCATACGTAGCTGCCCCTGCGGCAATGGCTGCGCCTACAGAAAGAGTCCCTGTTATAGCAAGACCTGTAAAAACCATATCATATTTCCTTTACATAGGCTGTCTCAACAGGTTCAAAGCCTTTACGCTTGAACAATAATCCAGCTTTTTTATTTAAAAGATTGTCTAATTCTGACAACCTTATGAAGTTACAACCTTTATTAGTAGCCCATTCTACATATTCATCTACTAACTTCAGGGCTGTTCTCCCTATACGATGTTCAGGGTCAATCCAAAACATCAGTTCTTGTGCGAAGACTAAGTCATTAATCGGTATGTCACTTATAACTGCAACTAGAGCACCGACTACCTCGTCATCGTGAGTAACAATCTTTACGAAACCTTGGTCAATTTCTATCAATTGTGTGATAAGATTGTTTACTTTGTTCGTATTAAATTTATTCCAAGCTGGGTGAGGTATTTCTTTACAGAATTGTTTGACAGCGAGGACAGTATCTAATACATCGTCATGGGTTGCATTACGAATTGTATATTCTGTCATTAGTACCTTGGATTTCTTCCTTGAATTATACCCCATCCGACTAGGATGAAGTCTTTACCTTGCTCACTCTCATACTTCAGACGCATTGAACGTCCATGTCCTCGTATTTTTACACGAGATGTTATCATGTCTTCAGGATAAGCAAAGTCTGTCAAGTCACTAGGATTGACAACAACAGGATATTTATGTCTGTAAACCTGTTGGCTAGTCCCGAAGGTGTCTTTAAAGTCCCATGCAGCTGAAACCTTCAAGCCTGACGGTCTTATAGCTTCATACCCATCAGAGTCACTTCCTGTGAAACCTTCTTCTGTTAGGCGACAGTAGGAGATTAGATAGGGTGCATTCTTTTTAGTTACCGCATCACCCATGAAATCATATCCTGTCTCAGCGAAGGATGTGTAGTTCGTATCAGCCCAGTCTAAAAAGGATGTACTTGTGAAACCACCCATAGTAATTTTATTGTCAGAACCGTTACGGCAAATAAGAACGATAGCAGGATCACCTGTGGTAAAGGTGCTAATTTGGGTAGAGACAACATCGTCAAATGGAGAGGAGTTTATAAGACCTGATAAGTTAGGGCTAGATACATTACCTGTAGTTGTAGGAAATGTAGTAGAAACGACTTGAATTGTAACAGAGTCTGAAGTTTTAGAAGTTACCTCCCAAGTTCCTGAGTTTAATGTGTCAAAATCAAAATTAGCCCCATAACTAGAAAAAGTAAGACCTACCACATCTTGAAAGGTTATGTAGTCCCCTACTTCAATACTATGGGTTACCTCTAAATTTAATTTTAAGTCCATTACACTTAAACCTGAGGTTACTTGCATATAGTAAGAAGAAATAAAATTAGCACCTTTTACAACATCATCAACACCTGAGTTAGTAGTAACATCAAGTTCTAATTCCTTAGCACCATAACCTGA
>Ga0129345_1000843_pt1 | contig 11464 bp, 18 predicted proteins | sample CPBDNA_FD_94425 | JGI IMG/M metagenome (GOLD analysis project Ga0129345, IMG submission 94425) | Freshwater to marine salinity gradient microbial communities from Chesapeake Bay, USA - CPBay_Sum_20_0.8_DNA | ecosystem: Environmental > Aquatic > Marine > Coastal | place: USA: Chesapeake Bay...
AGCGATGAATCAAAAAACATTGCAAGCCGCAATTATCGAGGCTGAACGTTTCCTGGATTTGGCGAAAGATCTGCACATGCAATCAGCGCACATCGACTGGATTCACACTCAAGGCACAGCACGCTCTGGCGCCGTCCGCCGCTCATCCATGGATCTAACTCGCGCATTGGCTGATCTTAGGAGGGCGTCATGAGCAACGAATCCAAACTCCTGACACTGCTTGCCGAGCAGCTCGAACACTGCAAAGCGCAGGGATTCACTGACGCTGAAGTAGCTCAGGCTGTAATTGATAGCACTGCCGATTGGTTTGAGGACACCCTCAGCCGAATCGGCATGTCGCCTGTGATGATCCCCGATCTGCTGCGGTGGCAAGCACACCAACACGAGTACCTCCAATGAACGAATCACAACGCACAAGTCGCTTTGTCGAGCTGCGCGATCATGACCACCTAGCGAAGATTGACTCGTTCCTGGAAGTCACCGAATGGAGCAACAGCGAAGGGTTTGACCTGCATCTCAGTCGCGGTGAGCAGTCGATCAACCTGAGCTGGGGCGAGTGGTCAGCATTGCTCGCTGCGCTTGGGGACTGGATTGACCAGCACCAGCCTGAGTCAACGTGCCCACACATCATCTCCACTGACGAAGGCACGAGCTACTGCAAACTGGCGGAATCTACGGCTCAATTGCTCGCAAAGCTGCGCGGGCAAAGCTAAACTGAGCAAGCCATTTGTAACGGTCAGGCATCCCAGTCAGCAGCTGGGTGATCAACCTGGGTAAGGCGCGCGAGCCTCTAGGATTCCTGCTACTCACCAGCCAGGGCTCAGGCCCTGGTTTTTTTGTGGCTGAGCGCGGCCTGCTGCAATAGTTATGATGTACAAGTCGCCGATGGCGATTATGGCAAGGCGCGGCGCGGCTCGGCAGGCTACGGCTAGGTTCGGCGGGGCATGGCACGCCAAGGCAACACGGGCAGTCGGCATCAACCGGCTGCCCCTCTAGACTGTTCTGGAACGGGTCCGTCAGATGTACTCAGGCTTCCGCCACTACGACCGCGCATCCGCCAAACGCGCAGTCACCAAAGTTGACGACCCATGTATCGCGTGGCACGCGATGGAGCCGGCCTGGATCCTGATTGAGGATTTATCCTCAGGCACCACTGCGATGAGGCGGAGGCATCGCACTTATCTTCCGCAGGAGCCAAGGGAGATTGACGAGTCCTACGATGCTCGCCTCGCCCGTTCAACCTGCCCTCCGTATCTAGTCCGCATCGAACGGATGCTGGCCGGGATGTTGACGCGCAAACCGGTCAGGCTCAATGACACCGGTGACACGATCCGCGAGCAGCTGTTTGACGTTGACCTGCAAGGCAATGATTTGAACACCTGGTGCTACGAAACCGCCCGCACAATGATCCGTTACGGTCACGTCGGTGTATTGGTTGATGCGCCGCAAGATGGCGGCAGGCCGTACTGGATTGCGTACTCACCTAGAGACATCCTCGGATGGCGCACCGAACTGCAAGATGGCGTGCAGAAACTAACGCAGCTGCGGTTGCGGGAAGTGATCACTGAACCCGATGGTGATTACGGCGAGAAAGCAGTTGAGCAAGTCCGGGTGCTGACGCCTGGTGCGTATGAGCTGCATCGCAAAGATGATGACACCGGTGATTTCAAGATCTACGACGAAGGTACAACAACGCTCGATCGGATCCCGTTTTCGGTTGCATACTCCGATCGCGTTGGTTACATGGAATCGCGGCCACCGCTGCAAGACATCGCAGAGCTGAACCTGAAGACCTATCAGGTGCAATCTGATCTCGACAATCAGCTGCACATCTCAGCGGTGCCGATGCTGGCGTTTTATGGTTTCCCATCCAGTGCTGAGGAGGTATCAGCTGGGCCGGGTGAAGCCATCGCCTTCCCAGCGGAAGGTCGTGCGGAGTACATCGAACCCGGCGGCAAGAGCTTTGATTATCAGTTCAAGCGACTCGATCAGCTTGCATCGCAGATCAATGAGCTGGGCCTTGCGGCAGTGCTCGGCCAGAAGCTATCAGCTGAAACCGCTGAGGCAAAACGCATCGACCGCAGTCAAGGTGACAGCACGATGATGGTGATCGCCCAAAATGTGCAGGATATGATTGATAACTGCCTGCAGTTTCATGCTGAGTTTCTCAGCACACCAGAACAGGCCGGTAGTTGTTACGTGAACCGCGATTTCCTTGGCACCAGATTAGAGCCTCAGGATGTGTTGGCGTTGCTGCAGGTTTACACCGCAGGCACCATCACGCAGGAAACATTCCTAACCCGGCTATCTGAAGGTGAAGTGCTTGGTGATGACTTTGACATCGAAGCTGAACTTGAAGCAACGCAACCATGATCAACGCATTGCTATGGGCAGCAGCGTGGTTCATCCCATCGGATGAACAGCAACCCATGGGACCAGTGACGGTGTATTGCCATAAGCTACCTGATGAAGTGTTCGCCATATTGCGCGCATCATGGGATAACAAAGTTGAGGAGGTTACTGTTTATGAATCCGAAACTGCTTACGATGACTTCAATGAGATGCTTGTCTGCGCATTGGAAGAAGGTGCAGAGATTGACATACAAACCGAATATCACCCGAACGATATTGGTATCCACGTAGAGCAGTGACGATCCCGCCGAATGTTGATGCGATCTTTCGCAACGCGATCGATCTAAACCAATACAGCAACAGCGTCGCCAGGCGCATCATCAACATTTACAACGACATCATCATCGATGCAGTCAACCAGCTGCAAACGATCAATGAAGCAACAGCACCGGTCAAAGCCGCGCGGTTGCGTGCAATCCTTGCGCAGCTGAAAGAAAGCCTTGCGACCTGGGCGGGTGATGCAACGGAGATCACCGCATTGGAGCTGCAGGGCTTAGCGGAGTTGCAATCTGAATTCGTGGAGGAGCAGCTACGGCTTGCATTGCCAGCTGGCTCCAGAGATATGGTCCGCACCGTTGAGATCAGCCCGCAATTTGCGCAGTCAGTTGTCACCACTGACCCAACGCAGATCAATGTCGTAGCGCTGAGTGATGACCTATTCGCTGCAGTTGAAGGCGCACCGCAAACCTTCAGCCTGACTGCACCTAAGGGCGCGATGATCACATTGCCCAATGGCCGCGTTGTCGAGAAGTCATTTCGCGGCCTAGCGGAATCGCAAGCGGAGCGGTTCAGCAGCAGCGTCCGGCAGGCATTGCTGACAGGTGAGACAACGCAAGAGCTATCACGTAGGTTGCGTGGCACGTTGGAGCGCCCTGAGGACCGGCTGCGATTTGGTGAACCGGCGACTACTGCAGGGCAGCGTCGCGCTGCTGGGATTAAAGAAACCATGGCACGAGGCGGCGAAGCAACGCGAATGGCGAACCATCAAATATCAACCATCGTCCGCACAAGTGTCAACCAAGTGGCAAATGCTGCATCACAGCAGGTGTATGAAGCCAATCAAGACATCACCAAGAAGTACAGATATGTCGCAACACTTGACAGCCGCACAACTGCAATCTGCCGCGCTAATGATGGCCGTGAGTTTGAATACGGCAAAGGCCCAACACCGCCGCTTCATTTTTCATGTCGTTCAACGACAGTCCCTGTCATTGATTACGAAGGACTTGGATTCGATCCGCCGCGGCCCGGTAAACGCGCAGCTAAAGGCGGCATGGTTGATTCTGATATCAGCTATGGCCAGTGGTTGCTGCAGCAAGGCAAAGAACGGCAGCAGGAAGTGCTCGGCAGCAAAGCGCCATATTTCAGGATGCTGGCACGTAAACACGGCGCTCGTGATGCGATGGCGAAACTGGTACGAGAGGATGGCCGGGAGCTAACATTGGAGCAGCTGCGGAGACGTTACGGTGCCACTCCGAAAGGGTAAATCTCAGCTAACGATTTCGCAAAACATCCGTAAGTTAATCAAAGAAGGCTACAGCAGGCAGCAGGCAGCTGCTATTGCTTACTCACAGGCCGGGATGACAAGTAAACGCAAACCTGCAAAACGCCGACGGTAGACTGTCAGTAGCTGCTATTGCGTCATGCCTGGTTACATGAAAGGCCCGAAGAAGCCGCAGAAACCTATGGGCAAAAAGGGAGGCAAGAAAAAATGAAACGCGGCGATCGGGTGAGCTGGACCTATCAAGGTAAACGCACCTACGGCACTGTGACCAGCATCGGCGGCAAACGCGCCACGATCAAGTCACCGACAGGCGGCACCGTAACGCGTGTCGGTACTGACGACGACCCGATCGTGCGGATCAAATCCGAATCCACCGGCAATGCTGTGCTCAAAACCAGATCGCAGCTGCGAGCAGCGCCGAGGAAAGGCCGATGATCGACTATCGCGGTGAGCGGTTCGCTGGCTACAACAAACCAAAGCGGACGCCCAATCATCCAACAAAATCCCATGCGGTGCTTGCTAAAGAAGGCGACACCGTAAAGCTGATCCGGTTTGGGCAGCAAGGCGTCAGCGGCAGCCCACCACGCAAAGATGAATCCAAGGCCGATGCAGCCAGGCGGCGTGCATTCAAAGCGCGCCATGCGACAAACATCCGCAAGGGGAAGATGTCGGCAGCGTACTGGTCAGATCGTGCAAAGTGGTGACCATTATTGTTAGCATGGATTGCACTTAACCCTGCGGGTTATCAATGTCTGAAGAAAACGCACAGCCCACTACAGAGCAGCCTGCGGATCCTGTAGCAACGCCGCCCACACCGCCAGCAGCTGACATCGACGCATTGCAGCGCAGCATCCAGAATTTGGAGCGCAAAAACCAGGAGCTTGCAGACGAAAAGCGTAAACTCCGCAAATACGAAAAGATGGCGGAGACGTTGCCTGATGGAGTGGACATCAAAGAACTCCTTGATTTCAAGCGCAGCCATGAGCAGCAGCAACTTGAATCGCAAGGAAAATATGAGGAAGCACGACAGGCTTTGGAGCAGCAGTTCCGTGAGGCGACATCGCAAAAGGACCAGCGCATCGCAGAGCTCGAATCCAAGGTCCGCGAGCTAGAGCTGCTGACGCCCGCGGTCAGCGCACTGGCCGACATCGTGCATGATCCTGATCTGGTGCTCAAAACCAAGCTGGACAGCAACCAGATCGAACGCGAACCCGATAGCACCGTCGTGGTCGTGAACGGATACCAGCGGACACCCATCACCGAATGGGCAAGGGCAACGCTGCCTGCATGGATGCAGAAAGCGCCTAAGCCGCAGGGCAGCGGCGCACCGATCGGCAGCAAACCATCGGGTGAGATCCCGCCGGGCATCAAAAACCCATTCGCTAAGGAAACCTTCAACCTGACTGAACAGAGCAGGTTGTTCCGCACTGATCGTGATTTGTACGACAGGCTGAAAGCAGCTGCTAAGATTTAATCAACCGGCTGCGCTGGGGATATGGGCTGCGCCCGCTTTGTTAATCCTGAGAACCATTAACCATGGCTACTCTTCGATCGGACATCATTGTCCCCGAGATTTTTACCCCTTACGTCATCGAGCAAACCACTCAACGTGATGCCTTCCTGGCTTCCGGTGTGGTGCAACCGATGGCAGAACTCAACGCCACCGAAGGTGGTGACACCATCCAAGTGCCTTTCTGGAAAGCGAACCTTTCCGGTGATTTCGAGGTGCTGTCTGACAGCTCCAGCCTGACGCCTGGCAAGATCGAAGCTGACAAGCAAGTCGGTGTGATCCTGCACCGTGGCCGTGCATTCGAGGCTCGTGACCTTGCGGCTCTGGCTGCTGGTTCCGATCCCATGGCCGCTATCGGCGCCAAGGTTGCTGATTACGTCTCCAATCAACGCCAGAAGGATCTGCTGTCCTGCCTCGGCGGTGTGTTCGGTTCGCTGAACGCTAACACCAGCAGCTCTGCTTTCTTCGATCTCTGCATCGACTCCGAAAGCGGTGACACTCCTACTGCGCTGTCTCCCCGTCACGTTGCTCAAGCCCGCGCCATCCTTGGCGATCAGGGTGACAAGCTGACTGCTGTGGCCATGCACTCCAAGGTCTATTACGACCTCGTTGAGCGTCGCGCCATTGATTACGTGACCGCTAGCGAAGCCCGTACTGCTACCGACGATCAGACCCCTGATGTGTTCGCTGGCAGCATCCAGAACGCCTTCGGCAATGTGACCGTTCCGACCTTCATGGGTCTGCGCGTGATCGTTTCCGATGACGTAAACGTAACTGGCTCCGGTGCTTCCACCGAGTACGCCACTTACTTCTTCACTAACGGCGCCGTCGCTTCTGGTGAGCAGCTGATGATGCAAACCGAAACCGATCGTGACATCCTCGCTAAGAGCGATGCCATGTCGATCGATCTGCATTACGTCTACCACCCGGTTGGCGCACGTTGGACCAGCGCTACCATCAACCCAGATCGCACTGCGCTGGCCACTGTTGGTAACTGGTCGAAGGTGTACGAGCTGAAGAACATCGGCATCGTGCGCGCCACTAACGTCTCCAACTTCGACTGAGGTAACTAACAATGGCATCCATTTTTGAACTGGAGCAGCCGGTCTTTGACCGCATGAACGCCAGCATTGAGCTGGTTGCTGCCTCTGATGAGGCCACCACCCTGACCGCCGCCCAGTCGGTCAATAGCCTGGTGGTGATGACCCCCACCGCTGGCCGCAACGTGACCACTGCTACGGCAGCTGCGATCGTTGCTGAACTCGGTTCCGGTGTACGTGTTGGCACTACGTTCCGCATGATCCTGCGGAACCAAGCTGCTGCTACTTACGCCATGACCCTTGTCGGCGGCACCGGCGTGACGCTTGATGCAGACAACACCAACACTGCTGCTGCTGCATCTACGCGTGAGTTCATCGGTCGCGTCACCGCTATCGCAAGCGGTTCCGAGGCTATTACTATGTACTCCATGCCCAGCGGCACCCACTGATGGGAATGTTTGGATTCCGGCGACTGCGGGAACGTGAGGCTGCTGCCAAGGCAGCGGCCTCTTTTTCCATTCAGGCAGAGCCAATCGTGACACAAGAGGATTCAACCAATGGCGATCGTGCTAGTGGCAACACCAAACGCAGCCGACGCAAACTCTTACCTGACGCTGAATGACGCGCAGGCCATCATCGATGGCCTTGTGGAAAGCGATGATGTCGTGGCGTGGGGCACTGCTACGACAGATCAAAAGAATCGTGCGCTTTACACCGCAACGCAACGACTGGATCGTGAGCGGTATTTAGGTGCAAGGGCTACTGACACCCAGGCTTTACAGTGGCCGCGTACTGGTGTACGGAAGCCTGATACCTACATCAACACTTATGCGGTTGGGTTTCCGTTCAGGATCACCACTGATTACTTTACGGATACCGAGATCCCGCAACAGATCAAGGAAGCTCAGGCTACGTTGGCGGTTTACCTAAACAACAACAAAGACGGCATTGGGTTGTCAGGATTGGAGGATTACAAAAACGTCAAGATCGGCAGCATTGACGTGACGCCCAATCAATACGGCGCTACTGGCGCTGATCGCATCCCGCCAATGGTTGAGCGTTACCTGACTGGGCTTAGAATAAGTGGACCAGGTAACATCGCTGTCAAACGGAGCTGATCATGGCATATCAGACGCTGATTGATCCGTCTTACAGCATCGGCGCTGAATTTGTCAATGACACATCAGCTTATGCCGGGCGGTGGCGTCGCATCGTGATCCTGAAAAACAACACCAGCTTCGCTGCTTTGACTGCTCAGAACTGGACTGGTAACAGTATCGTAGGTGAAAGCCTACCGGCTGGTTTCGAGATCCAAGGTGTCTTCACTGCCTTCACTCTTAACAATGGCGGCGCTGTCATCGCTTACCACATCTGATCATGTCTAAAGCACGCGGCGGCCACGCTCCAATTGATTACAGCATCGGCGCTGAGATCATCAATGATACAGCGGCGCATACCGGCAAATTCAGCCACATCTGCTTTTACGAAAGCAGCACGATCGATGCCATTCTGAGCAAAAACGTCATTGACAACAACTTTGCCGGTGCGTCAGTGGATCAATGCGCCAGCTTGGAAGGATACTTCACCAGCATCAAGCTGCAGAATGGGGCGTGTATCGCCTACAAAATCTGATGGCACTTGCAGGCTCGCTACGAAAGACCGCCACCAAGCTGATGAGCAAGTTTGGCGGTGATGTCACGTTGCGCACGGTGACGCCTGGCATCTACAACCCAGCGACCGGCACCGCGTCAGAGGCCGCGTCTGACACATCCGTCAAAGGCGTGCTGGAGGATGTCAGCGCTCGTGAGGTTGGTGATCTGATCCAAGCCGGTGACCGCAGGCTGACGATCGCAGCGGCTGATGTCAACGCAGCGCCTACCACCGCCGATCGCATCATCATCAGCGGTGTCACCTATCAAGTGGTTCGTATCGCCACGATTGAGCAGGACAACCAGCCCATCACCTACGAACTGATCCTGAGGGCATAGCAATGGCGCGCAACATCCCGCTATCGCAGATCGGTAACTACATCGAAGGGCAGTTTGAGAAGCTGCTGCGTGCTGCTGTGCTTGAAACTGACAGGCGTGTCAAGGAAGCCAGCCCGGTTGATACTGGCAGGCTGCGCGCCAGTTGGCAGATTGGTGAAAATTCAGCGCCTGGTGGCATCAAGCCCGAGGGGCGATACAATGGCGCCATCACGCCACCGGATCGCACCAACTACTCGCAAGAGAAGCTCGGCAACGTCTACAGCGTTCACAACAACCTGCCATACGTCGAACCAGTTTTAACAGGCAATAACCTGCCGCCATCGTGGAATGGCACTTGGCGATCTAAGGGTAACCAGATCCAAAAGGGTTACATCCCTAACATGGTTGCTAAAGACATTCAAGATTTTATTAAGAAAAATGCTGACCGCATCGGGAGGGAATCGTGAGTAGCACCTACAACGACGTTCGCGCTGCTATCGAAGGCCGCATTGCCACTGAGATGGCATCAGCGCCGTCCTATCCGGTGGCTTATCCCAATGTCCCATTTACGCCACCAAACAACCTGCCATGGCTGCAGGTATCGCTGACGTTTGGTGATAATAGCTATGCCACACTCATCGGTCCTAGCACTGGTTTCAACAAACAAAACGGATTGTTGACGGTCAATACGTTTACGCCTGTTGGTGTTGGTGCAGCGGCAAATTACACCATTGCTGAACGCATCAAGGATTTATTTGATCGTCAAACTGTATCTAGCATTATTTTCGATGCGGCATCAGGGCCAAACGTCATCACACCATCAGAACCAGAGGCGGCCTATTTCCAGACGCAACTGAGCATAACCTTTGAAGCGTATTTAGACTAGAGCTAGCCATTCATTCTTTTCCCTATCATGGCCGTCACCGTTCTGTCCGGTACGTCCGGCGCTCTGTACTACAAGCCCGCAGGGACCACCGGCACGTTCGGTGAGTCTGACGTTGCTGTCGCCGATGATGAAATCACGGTGCAACCTTACCTGAATCTTCAGGTTGGTGATCCTGTGGTGTTCAGCGTTGTCAATTCTCAAACTGGTGGTTCCGGCACTGGCACCCTGCCTTCTGGTATCACCGGAGGTACCACCTACTACGTCATCAGCTACACCGCTTCCACCGGTGTGCTGCAGGTGTCTGCTTCCCTTGGCGGCTCGACCATCACCATCACCGATGATGGCACTGCCAATGCTCCTAACGAGTTCCAAGTGGCCTACGCCGATTACGCTGCTGTCGGGCAGGTGCAAAGCTGGAGCTTTGAGATCAGCCGTTCTGAAATCGACGTGACCACCATCGGTCAGGTCGGTACGCAGTACGCTCCGTTCCGCGCTTACATTCCTGGCTTTGCCGATGGCAGCGGCACCGCTACGGTCTACGTGACCGATGAGGATGCCGCATTGTCCAACCGCATGGTCGAGGATGTGCTGCAGCGGAACCAAGTCGGTTGTGCTTTCAAGCTCTACACCGACAAACAGGGTACCGAAGCTCTGAGCCGCAGCATCAGCATGGATGCCGTGCTACTGACCGCTAGCCTGAACATCAACCCTGATGATGCTCAGCAGGTCGAGATCACCTTCCGTCCGACCGGTGCTCCTAGCTTTGACTTCAGCACCAGCGCTTGATACGCTGTCATTGGAGAGAAAGCAGCCCCGGCAATGCTGGGGCTTTTTTGTTGCTAGAGTAACAACGAACAGGATATTTTTTGAGCATGACCGCAAAGCTGTCCGCATTGGATCGCCTGAAAAAGGCAGCAAACCTTGTCCCCGTCAAAAAAACCGTTGAGCTTAGCAACGGCGATCAGTTTGAGTTTTACCGTACACCTCTAACGATGGCTGAGCGGGAACGCGCTCAAAAGCCTGCCGGTGATGACGTGAATGCCTTTGCGTTACAGCTTCTGGTGCAAAAGGCTATGGACGAAAACGGGCAGCGCCTGTTTCAGGCTGGTCAAATTGCAGAACTGAAAAACGAAGTCCGTGACGCCGATTTGCAAGCACTGATGTTGGCAGTGATCAGCGAGGATACTGAGGACGAGGTAGACGCAAAAAACTGAAACGGGAGCTGAAGCAGGATCACCTGTTGCGGCTCCAAATGGGTGTGGCTAAAGAGCTTGGCTACACCCTTGTCAAGCTGAATCAAGAAATGACGGCAGAAGAAGTCGTGTTGTGGTCAGTTTATTTTGAGTTGTACAACGAAGAGCAAGAAGCGCGGATGAAACGACGGCGGTAGACTGCTGTTAGGTAGTGGTCGCCAGCCGTGAGCGCAGTAGCCAACGTAGCAATCAATGTTGATTCGCGTGGCGCTGTCGGCAAGCTGCGTGAAGTTCAGAATCGTACATCTTCGCTTGACAAGGCTGCGCAAGGACTCACTCGATCTCTCGCTGGGCTTGCTACAGCATTTGGCGCCACGTTTGCGTTGGGCAAAATTATCAATGACGTAGCAAGGCTTGATACGAATTTGCGAAGGCTTGGCACTGTTGGCGGCGATGTTCAAGGACTTAGCAAAGCATTAGATCAAGTTGGCAAAAATGTAGATGGCATTGCGGGTAAAGCTGAGCTTGCAGCGGCAAGTTATCAGGCGTTATCGGCTGGATTTACTGAAACCGCACAAAACGCAAAAGTAGTTGAAGCCGCGACTAAGGCCGCCGTTGGTGGATTGGTTGATGTGACCAGCGTGGTTGAAGTTACAACCAAAACGCTTAACGCTTATGGCATGAGCGGTAATGATGCCATTAAAGTCACGGATAGCATCAGCAAGGCGATTGAATATGGCCAAGTTCAATGGTCCGATTACACGAGCCAATTGGGCCGCGTTGCGTCAATTGCTGCAGTTGCCGGTGTCAGTCTAGATGAAGTCAACGCATTTATCGCGGCTGCAACCAAAAACGGCGCAACGGCTGAAGTTGCATTTACTGGTCTTGGCGCCACGTTAAGCACGTTGCTGCAACCAACTAAGAGCAGTCAAGAAGCCGCTAAAGAGCTTGG
>Ga0129345_1000844_pt1 | contig 11459 bp, 28 predicted proteins | sample CPBDNA_FD_94425 | JGI IMG/M metagenome (GOLD analysis project Ga0129345, IMG submission 94425) | Freshwater to marine salinity gradient microbial communities from Chesapeake Bay, USA - CPBay_Sum_20_0.8_DNA | ecosystem: Environmental > Aquatic > Marine > Coastal | place: USA: Chesapeake Bay...
GAGATTGATGCTGCCCAAATTGATGGTATGGAGCATGGTCAATGGGGATGGGCAGAGAAACAACTTGATAAAAATTGGAAAGAATTTCAGGAGAGTTTTAACAAATGAGTATTCCACATTTCAAATCTAACCACGACTGGGAAGCATTTACTCAGATCTTTGATAGTCAGTGGCATTGTAAGAAAGCACTGCTAGATCGTGTCAAAGATGATATGTTCCCTGGATATGAGTGGTCTACACTTACACCAAAGACCATTGAAGTCATCAACGACATCGTATCTAATCTACTGTATGATGTAGATCGTAAGTTCAAAGAAACACATCAAGACTATAAGACTGATGATGATGAGATGTTCATTCCTTATCGTTCATTCAGAGAGAATGTATTTGATGCATTGAATGAAGCACTCACACCATATGATCTGGTGCATAAGGACAGTCAATGAACTGGTACAAGGGGCGCACAGCGTCCCTTTTTGCTGTATAATTAAGGAAGTTCAGACCACAGCATGACCATCACCCTCCGTCCCCACCAGCAGCGTGCTCTCGACGCGATGACTGATGCCGACAAGGGTCAGATCATCGTCCCTACTGGTGGTGGCAAGACCATCATCATGATTCAGCACGCTATGCAACTGCTTGCTGAGGCAAATCGTACCATCGTTGTTGTTGCTCCTCGCATTCTGCTTGCTAATCAACTGTGCGACGAATTCCTGTCGTTCATTGATACTCGCAACGTGCATGTGTGCCATGCACACAGTGGTGAGACTGCACATTTCAGCAGCACCAAGTCCGACAAGATTGCACTGTTCAATAACACTGCACGGACAGCAGGTGAGTCCTGCATTATCTTCACCACCTATCATACTCTCCCCAAGGTGATTGACAGTGGCATCAGCATCGACTGTGCATACTTTGACGAAGCACACAACAGTGTTGCAAAGCAGTTCTTTATTGGCACTGCTGCAACATCCATGGTCGCTGATCGTTGCTATTTCTTTACTGCTACTCCTCGCATTTCTCGTAAGCATGACCGCTCGATGGGTAATAGTGATGTCTATGGTGGCATCATCTGCAATGTTCCTGCTCCTGAACTCATTGAGCAGGGTCATATCCTCCGCCCCACGATTGTTCCCTTCGAGACAGATCTGACTCGCGACAAGAAGAACATCCATCACGTTGATGCTGACACTGTGTGTGACATCATTGACCAGATCGATGAGTCTCACGCTGCCAAAGTTCTTGTTGCTGTGCCATCCAGTCGTGTGCTTGGTAACATGATTGGTCACACAGATCTCATCGCTCAGTTGCAACAACGTGACTACAATGTCATGCACGTTACTTCTAAGTTCGGTGCAATCATTGACGGTGTGAAGGTATCTCGTGAGGTATTCTTCCAGACTCTCACTGAGTGGGGTAAGGAAGAAGGTCGCAAGTTTGTTGTCTTCCACTACTCTATTCTGTCTGAGGGTATCAACGTCCCTGGTCTCACTCATTGCATCCTCCTGCGTAATCTTAACGTGGTTGAGATGGCACAGACCATCGGTCGTGTGATTCGCCTAGATAAGGATGACGCTGCACGTTTGCAGTCTGGTGAACTTCAACCCCAGCAGTGGGGTTTCTACAACAAACCCACAGGTTTCGTTGCTGTTCCTGTTCACAAATCTTATGGCAAGCATGTCATCAACCGACTCGATAAGGTTGTTGATGCTATATTTGTCAAAGGTATTCCTCCTCTGTCTCTTGTTGCATAATGGGTAAAGTTCAGAATCTATTTCCAAAATGGTACTATCATGGGGAAGTAGCAAAGCATGAGAATCTAAAATCCATGCTGCTGTATGAATTGGGTACAGCACAACTAACACAACCTGCCGAATGGAATTGTTCTGTTTCGTCGTCCTTTGAAAGTGACACGAATCAGGACGATTTTTCATGGCAGATGTTCAACAACTACATTTCCGATAATCTCATGGACATGCACGTCCAACTGGGTGGGAAACCACTCACGAGCATAGAAATGACGGAAGCATGGATAAATGTATATCGCCAGGGGTATTCACAAGAGGTACATACACATTGTGGAGGAGATAACACTGCATTCAGTTGTGCTTACTTCTTACAGTACGATCCTGAGAAGGATGGTAGATTCTTATTCTACGATCCTAATCAGGATGTGCATCATGGGTATTTCAGTAAGCACTACCCATGCAGTAATACCTGGTTCCCAGATGTAAAGGAAGGTGATATAATTATCTTCCCTTCGTATCTACATCATCAGGTATCACCACAACCTGAGAGTGAGACTGCTCGCATTACTGTATCTGCTAATTTTAGACTGACATGAGTGACATTAAAGTAATCGATGGATACTTTCCTGATTGGATTGTAGATGACGTTGGGAACTATCTCTCAACAGATTTCCCATTCTTCTATAACAACACACCATATGGTGATTATAGTAAGGCACGATTCTGGGGCAATACTGTTATCAGGGATAATGAGTTCACTAATGATACACCATGGTATTGGTTCTTTGCATACTTCAATCAATGTATCATGAAGGATATATGTAAGGATCTACCACTCACACATGTGCATAGACTGTTAGTTAATGCACAGAATCCTGGGCACACGTCACAGACACATACTGACTTCAATCGTCCTGCTACGAGTATCATCTACCATGCATATGGTGAGGATGGTGATACTACCTTTGCAAATGGCAAGAGAGTACCATTTAGGCGTGGTAGAATCATTGTATTTGATTCACTAATGGAACATGATGGTGAACCACCGACGAATGACATTCGTATCAGTTTAGGTGCGATCTGTCCACACCAAGGTGTCCACATTTCTTAGTGGCACACTAAATAGTGTCGGGGACACCTCTGCCCCTATAATTACAAAGTAATCAACCAAACCAACCATGTACGGTGTTCGCCCCGCTCGCCTGACTCTCGACGAACTGTTTGCTGAGTCTCGCGAATTGCTTGCCAAAGTATCTCACAAGACCCCACAACCCGAACCGCTGCCCATTGTGTGGTCCTGTGTTGAGGGTCGTTGGGTAAATAACCCTGAGTTTGCTGCATTCAAGCATGGTAAGTTTCAGAAGTAATTAACACTCTTCATTCTTTATTGTCATGAGATTCGCACTTCTTGCTTTCGTTCTTGTCATCGGTGCTTTTATTGGCACCAGTGCAGTAGAGTCTGTCAACAAAATGCAAGACTCTAAGATGTCACGTTTCTGCAAACAGATCCCTGTTGGTGCATCTTACGATGACGTTTGTGCTAAGTATCGATGACAAACTTCTTCACACTAACGTCAGAGAATCCTTACAATCGACATAGATATAAGATATTCTGTGTTGATGGATCTGTGAAGGTTGTTGATGACTACATGCAAGTCATCGAAGCATGGTGGAATTTTCCACAGTATTGTGACCACGTTGAAGTAATCGATGCAAAGACAAAAGGAGGCGGTTTCGCATGACAACAGGGATCGATGTTCGCACCAAAGAATGCTATGTTCTTGAAGATGCCAAGAACAAAGTATTAGAACTCATGACTACATGTAGGAGCGTTAAGAGTGACTATGTGCAAGGATTACTAGACTCATTGTATAACGAATTAGACTACCAACATGAGTTGCTCAAATCCCCACACTTGTCCCAGTTGGCAACAAAGCAACCTAGAAATTCTAAGCAGAGTTGACATGTCTGCTTTGGTAGATTATACTATTAAATCAATCTTATCGGATGAATCTTATGATGATGACCGAACTGCCACCACCGCAGATTGAATGCGTTGGATGCACACCAGCAGAGCAGAAGGTTACTAAATTCCTGCAACAGCGTGGCATTGAAGATAAAAATGCCATCGCTGTTGTGCTTGGTAACATCAAACAAGAGAGTAACTTTAAGCACAATATATGTGAGGGCGGTGCAATCGTACCCTATGATCAGTGTCTCACTGGTGGGTATGGATTGATTCAATGGACCTCACAAAATAGATACGATGGACTAGGTAAGTTTGCCCTTAAATATGGTGGCAGTCCTAATGACTTCGATACACAACTGCGATACATGGTTAATGAACCACAGTGGGCAAAGTTCTCCCTTGTGTTACAAGGACAGGGACAAACTGTCAAGCATTACATGCATCATGCTTGGTACTGGTTAGGGTGGGGAATCCACGGTAATCGTACTCTCTATGCATATGACTACACCAAGAAATTGACCAAGATTAATGTCACGAACCCTGTTCCCAATCAAGTATCACCAAGCACATCTTCACAACCACAGGGAGATATTCGGATCCCTTTTGGAGTCTGCTAGGCATCTCCTTACTGATAGCGAGGGTCGCTGGAATTGTAGTGTTCTCACGACTCATTTTGAAGAGAAAGATGTTGTCCCGCCCGAAGAACTTGGATCAGTCTTAGCACCCTATCTCTATCAGTATTTCCCACCTGATTGTGACATCGAGATCGTCAACAGTTGGTTGAATTTGTATAACTCTGGTCATGCACAGGAACCACATCATCATGTGAACTATCCTGATTTCATCAACTTCTCTGGTGTAATCTTCATCCAGTTCGATAAAGAAAAGGATGGACGATTCTACTTTGAGAACATGAACTTAGACCATACAGTTCTAGGGTACACACATATATTCAGGCAGTCACCTGTGCTTGAACCTGATGTTAGCGAGGGGGACCTGATTGTGTTCCCTTCGTTTGTACGTCATGGCGTAAGAATGCAGAAACATGACACTAACCGATTGACGCTAAGTTTCAATTTGAATGTGACACCTCGCGAAGTGGTCCACGAGTTCTAGACAGACGCTCGTGCTCGTGTATTATTACATTGTTGAGACAAACAACCCATGATTCTCGAAGAGTTCCTTTCAACTTCATTCCAAAATGTTCGCTCCTCCAAGCGTACTGACGAACTGCATAAAGTGCTGCTCGATGAGATCTTGAATGCTAATCCTGACCTCGCAGAGTACACTTGGAAGTTTGAATATCAACTGCAAGAAGATGCCTTTGGTGGCACGTTTGATATTGACATTGCAGGATTTGATGCTGATGGTGACATCCGCGTTGCTATTCTTGCCAAAGCAATCAACAGCAATGTGAACAAGAATATCAAGAACTATGCAAATACCACTATCGGTGAAGCGGCACGTTTGTATTACGCTCCCCGATGCAATTCCATCGAGAAGATTCTCTTCGTTAGTGTTCTCCCTCGCGTTGCACCTCGTTTCAACACAGCAGGCGAAGTGACTGGTTTCGATGATGTTCTGAGTGCTAAGAATCGCACTAAGTTGGATGATGTTCTGCAACGTCAATACCACGGCATTGTTGATACCATTGATCTGTACTTTGATATTGATAACGTGCGCCAGCAGAATAGCAAGGCAGACTATCAAGAAATCAACGTGAGCAATCTTACCCCAGTGCCCATGATCTGGTGACTGTGCCAATCGGATAACCTGCACACCATCGGTTGTGCAGGGTCTGTTCTCGTGTATTATTAAAGAGTCAAAGGAATTCACTTCATGCAACTCACCAATTCCATCTGCATCGTTGACTTCTTCCCTGAGGCATTCATTGCCGAAGCGTGTGAAGAAAAGGGTGTGAAGACTGTTGTCAAACGTTTCATCAAGCGTGTAACTTTCCCCTCTGATTATGGTAAAGCACAACAATCTTGGTCCGTTGTTACTGCTCTCACCTTCTCACATGAGGTTGCTGAGCGTGTTGCTAACGGTGCAGAAGTAACTGGTTTCAATACAGACAAATGCCCTGATTCTTACACTCCTGCATTCTGCTGATGTCGATCACAAAGCAATTCATTCTTAACACTATCAAGGAGACAGCATCATGTCACAAACTTGATAGATTAGAGAAGTTCAATGTCTTCATTAATGTGTGTGATAACATGTTACATGCAGGACAAATCACCAAACAACAACACACTCGCTGGACACAAATCTATTGAACCACGATTACATCTGGACTGCTGAATCTCTTGCAGCAGAGTTAGAAGTTACAGTCGATGAACTGTACGATATGATTGCAACTGGTCCGCTCAATTTCCTCAATGAAAACATTAAGTAAGTCTCTCATTCCTTCCAACAAGACTGTCACCAAGCGACCCACATCTAGGGACTTTCGACGTAACGCAGCACGAAAACGTAACGTCTGGACTGCTACACAAACCATCAAAGGATTTCGCCCACAATGAGCAACACCACTGACAACATCGTGAACCGTGATGAACTCCAAGCAGCATACATTGATCGAATCATTGATGGCATGGACCTCAAAGATCTCATTGCATTAGTGTATGATCAACTGGATGAAAACCTCGATAAGTACACTGTGAATGAACTAATTGAAGAGGTTGAAGAATACTATCCTGATCTCTTGATTGAAGAGAACTAGTGTGACAGTTCCTCAGGTGGTTTCGTGGTTTTGTATCACCACGAACTACCAGCACCACCAGGACCGTGTATCTTAGAAGCATGGAAAACAACGCAACCGACATGACCATCACTCCCGCATTCACTGATGCACTGCAAGGGATGGCAGATTTCTTCTACGAGATGAACCCTGACATCGACATGTGCTACGATTGGGTGTGTGAAATGGCACAAGTTTCCACCTTTGTTCATAACAACGATGCGTGGGATATGTTCTACGATGCATGGGAATCTTTGCAGGATGATGCCTAAGTACGACGCAAACTGGTTTCAACATTACAACAAATCAATGACAAACAATCCTTACGTCAACAACCTGATTGAAATGGGTTACGATAAGCAAGACGTGCAAGTTGCTTCTGAAATGTTTAAGAAGCATGAGTTCCCTAAGTATATCCACGGACGATACTTTGAGTCCGAAGAACAATACCGCGAGGAACTGCACGACTTCCTCAACGGTATGTAATCTCTCCGCATTTCCTACACTAAACTTTCCTCTTTTTCCGCATCATGCTCATCATCGAAGAATCTTCCCGCCGCAATGATCTTTTCTACTATCACGAAGATGTATTCGTGAGCGAAGATTCTGTGTGGACTGGTAACACTCGTCACGCTGCTTTCACTATCACCGAAGATCGCGATGGTCCCCACATTGGTAACGCTATCCCTCCAAAGTATCGTATCAATCAGCGACGTGAACTCCACCCTGGCGTGTATATTTACGAGCGTATCTTCGGTGCTGATACTGTTGCTGACGCTAAGCAACTTATCGAAGAGTACATTAACGAAGCAGTGACACAATACATCGCACAACATAAAGAATTCGATCGCTGAGGACAGTTGGCGTAGTGTCACACGAAATTGGCACGACCCCCAAAATGCTCTATATTAAAGAGGTGGAGGGGACAGCGACCCGATCCGCCCTCCACACCTCAAACCTTTCTTTTCTCTCATCATGCGTAAGATCGAACAGCAAATGAACAACGCCATTGCTAACAGCAGCAACTGGCAATCTGGCAACACTTCTGTTCACTTTAACGAAGAAGATCAGGTCTCTGTTGTTCGTCTCCACGGCAACAAGATCGCTGAAATCGGTGAAGGTTTCATTCGTCTTTTTGATGGTGGTTGGCAATCCAACACCACAAAATCTCGCCTCAATGCTATCCTTGCCGCCAATGGTGCTGACAATGATAAAGTCTTCGCCAAGAACTTTGATTGGTTTGTGCAAATGGACACCGCCCAAGGTGTTACCGTTGTTCCTTTCTTTTCTTCCATGAATCTCGGTAACTGGCACTGATTTATGTTGAAAGCACTCAACAAATCTCGCAAACCTTCATTCTACTCTAATCAAGTGAAATTCCTTCTCCTCATTGTCATCGGTGTTCTGATCTATAACTCTAACGACGCTCGCTTCTTTATCTCTGATCAACTTAACAATGCTGCGGAAGTCATCCGCCCTGATGCACAACTAAACATCCGCTTCTGATTAACAATGAAAGTCTGGACATGTTACGGTTATTGCAACAAACAACAACGTCACGTTGCTCTTAACTACCTCAGAGAATACAAACACGAAGCATACGCTATCTGCAAACAACTTCACCCAACAGTAGACATCTTCACCGTTCACGAAACCCCAGAAAACTAATGTTGCGTCCCCTCTCTTTTCATGATAAACTCTATCTACGAAAGACCACAACATACAGAGACAATGCTTACATCTTCTTCACCAATATAGAGGATGATTTTAGACTCCTCCACATGCCCCTAGAAGCGTCTAGAACGCCCCTTAATCACAACCTACATAGTAACACCTACTCGCACACTCATTTCTAATATCATGGCAGAAGAAATCTCCCTATCTCCTAATCTTGATGACGTAGTTCAATACGAAACTTATGGTCTCTTCATGACACCAGTTACTAAGTACGATATGACTGATTTCATCGTGCCTATCTTAAACTGGATGAAGAATGAAGATTTCGTTGATCATGACAGAAACACAATTTGCCACAATGTTCAACAAGTAGGACCAACAAACAAAATACTTGAAGACCTCCCAGATCTTAAAGCAGAACTACTCACAGCAGCAAGAAAAGCAAATGAATCAGGTCTCTCCTATGCATCAAACTTTGCTATCTCTGATGCATATGTAGAAGTCGCACATCAAGGCGCTATCTATGCACCACATGAACACAGTAACTGTCTATTCAGTGGCACTCTCTTCATTAACTACGAACCAGAACAACATTCGTTTATGAAATTCAAACGTAATGTTATGTCCCAAATGTTCCCTGTCATGATGCTACCGTTTGAACAAATGACTGCATTCAATCTTCAAGAGGCAACTATACCTTACTCTAATGGTGATTGTATCATCTATCCATCTAATCTTACCCATGGATATGAATCAAACCCCACAGACAATCGTATCACTCTAACATTCAATGTCATCCCTACATAGATACACTTTTCCACAACATTGCGGAGAGTTTTCCACATTCCTGTGGATAAATTAAATATACAAATAAACATACATTAGTGTTCTATTTGTTTCATTAATCCTCTCATTTGTTGTTGCCTTGGAGTGTAACCTATCACGCCCTCTCTGTCAACACATAGGAGACGATTCACAAACACTCACAGACCCCTTGACATTACTGCCAAAATGATACATACTACCAAAGTCCCTCACAGACACATTCACTGAAACATTCCCATGGGTCGCACATACAAACGCAATGACCTGCATAACAGCAGACGCCCCAAATCTATCCGAGAAAAGAGACAGTATTCGGGGTCTAAACGTGACACCTATTATGATGACAATTCCACAGACTTTTCCACAGGTAAGTATCAACGAAAGAACCAACGTATTGATGACACTAACTGGGACAATCAATCATGAATGAAGAACTAACTACTGATTGGATTGATGACATCCTAGAAGAAGATTCAGAGTACGATGACATTAACTATGAGATTATCTCAGAAGAGTTTCTAGGTGATGTGTCATGAGTAAGTCTATCAAACTAGACACAGATCCCCCTGTTAGTGTTATCATATGGGAGGACCGTCGTAAACACTTCTGGCGATACGATTACGATGGTTGTCCTAAGTATGGTCCATTCACTAACTATCAACAAGCACTCACTGATTCTCTCCGTTATTCACAACAATGACTCTCCCCAGTAAGTATGAACTATTGCTAGATCTTTATGATGCTGGTTCACTACCACCAGAGGAACAGATAGAGTTAGCACAGTTCCTAATCGACACTGGTTTGAATGAACAACTCACACAATATACACAGTGGTGCGACTACCTAATCCTCGAAGGATTGTGCTATGATGTAGTCACTGGGGACAGTTAATTATGTCCCCTATTTGTTATACCGCGAAGCGGGTATATTAAAAAGTACCTTCTCTCTAACCTACAAAAGTATCCCAGAGCGGTCGATATATTATTCATGTATCCGTTTCCCCCACCCACAAAAAATTTCCCAGGTAAAAATATTACCCTAAGGGATGAACTCGCATACATCTCACTATGTTTTATCGAGACCTTAAAGATACTCGCAGGGCATACAACTACGAGGTTTCAGAAGTCTGGAAGGACTGGGTAGGTCGCCCATGGCCTCATTCGCATCGCGATCATGGACTGGGAGGATGTTACCAAATCGTCCGAGAGTTTTATGATGAATTCTATGGATGTCAACTGTTTGACTACCCAGCACAAAGAAAGTATCTGTTCAAATCAGAGTACATCGAAGAGGAGCAGAGGAGGCAGGGGGGAGGCATTACAGTCTACCAAGGAAGTGTATATGATCCCACACCACTCAATGAGTTTGAGGTAGGGGACGTAATGATCATGAGACTGTACCTGGATCGCCTAGAAGGCGGTTATTCTGCGAAGGGGGATAGAACTGCCAACCACTGCGGTATATACCTTGGGGATGGGTTTATGTTACATCACCCAGCGTACAATACTTCTCAGGTTACAGATCTCACTCGGCAGCAATGGTATGCGGACAATACCGAATTAGTTCTGAGGTTAAAGGAGCGTAAACTCTTGAAACCCTATATAAAAAATAGTCATGGATGTAAGGTATGTCAAGAAGATACACACTACCAGTAGAAGTAGACGAAGAGGATAATTACTTCATTACATTGCCTGATGAGGTATTGGATGAACTTGGGTGGTTTGAGGGTACTGTGTTAGAATGGAGTGAGGATATTGATGGTAGTATTATTTTGAAAAAATCCGAAGACGCTTGAAAAAACCGCGTCGGACCTGTAATGTAGCACGTTAATTAGTTATGAACCAAGACGAATTCCTTGATGCATACAAAGAACATATGGAGATGATCTCTAAGGCATTAGAGAATCTATCTAAGCGTCAAGAGGTGATTGAAACTGCCATGGGACGTATGCCTCAACCAGGGGCGGATATGTTAAAGTACAAACCAGAAGGGTATCAAGAATATCTTAATCTTCGTGAATTGTTCGACGATCTGTATGTGCGTCTAAATATGCTTGAAGAGCGCATCAAAGTCTTAGAACCTTAATGTCTATTTTTATTCAGGAGACTGGACGCAGTTTCCCCAACGTGGATGACGGCGGTGAGTACAAGAAGACTTGGACACGCCCAGACAATGGTGACTATGAAAGTCATGCTCATCATAGTGGACCTGGACCTAATTACAGGATTACGTTCAATGAGGACGGTCCTGGATCTACTGCGTTTGGTGCGGATAAGGTATTCTACATTGGTGACAACGATCCTGCATGTCTAGACGCCGAGAGTGGTTCAAACCTGGACGAATGTGATTACAATAGACAACCCATCTTCCGCTGGTATAGAGGTGGTAAGGACCACAAGTACACCTCACGCAGCACATTGCGTTGGCCTACTGACTTCACAGGTGAGCAGACTGGTCCTTCAACTGGCGCAGTAAAAAAGAATTATAATCCAGAACC
>Ga0129345_1000849_pt1 | contig 11449 bp, 9 predicted proteins | sample CPBDNA_FD_94425 | JGI IMG/M metagenome (GOLD analysis project Ga0129345, IMG submission 94425) | Freshwater to marine salinity gradient microbial communities from Chesapeake Bay, USA - CPBay_Sum_20_0.8_DNA | ecosystem: Environmental > Aquatic > Marine > Coastal | place: USA: Chesapeake Bay...
GCCCATTGTTGGATTGTTGTCCACTGATGGAGTGTAGCCCATTATCAGATTGCAGTCCACGGATGGATTGTGATTCATGAAATGATTGTTAACCCTCGAAAAATTTTGCCCCATCGAACCTCTTCATTGTACATTAGAGAGATGACTGTTTCTTCGTATCTTTTAAGGTACGGAATTTACCCGCAATTAAACAGAATACTGCAGGTCGTTCAGCTATGTGCACTTTGGTAATTAGTTACCTTCAGCATCCCGATTATCCACTAATCGTTGCCTCGAACCGCGACGAGTTCTATGACCGACCCACGGAGAGAGCGTCATTTTGGCGGGATCATCCCAATCTACTCGCCGGACGAGATCTCCAGAACGGTGGTACTTGGCTCGGTATAACAAAATCTGGGCGTTTCTCAGCGCTCACCAACGTTCGTGATCTGCACGCCATACGCACACATGCACCTTCTCGTGGTGAACTGGTCCTTTCTACCCTTCTCCACCCGGATCCGGATCCGGCAGCATTGCATCGCATCCAGCCAACTGCTCACCTATATAATGGGTTCAATCTTGTCACCGGAACCCTTCGCCAACTATACTACTATTCGAATGTTCTGAATCGATCGGAGCCACTGCATCCAGGTACCTATGTGATGAGTAATGCATTCCTCAATACACCCTGGCCCAAGTCCGTTAAAACAAAGTCGAGGTTCGAGGCACTTATCCAGGAAGAAAGGCTGTCGAGTGATGACCTTAGTGATAAACTTTTCGAATTGATGAGCGATCGCGAAACATTTCCACCGGAACAACTACCCGATACCGGGTTATCTAAAGAGATGGAGATCCGCCTTTCCTCCACTTTCATCCATACGGAAAACTACGGCACCCGTTGTACTACGATTATGAAAGTAGATCAGAACGGGCACACCATTTTCTCAGAAAAAACGTACGAACAGGGACAAGATGCGGGTACCACGACTCACGAATTTTTGATCTCAGCCAATCTTTCCCCGGATAGCACCCGGTAAGTCCGTCCCTCGGTGACCTCAAACTGCTCGCCTGCCTCCAGCGCATTCATATACGACTCTTTTGCCTGTTCCATCAACCCAACCGATTCATAGTACCGGCCGAGCCAATAACTGAGCTCCTCTTGCATCACATCACCATCTCGTAACTGCTTCCTATCCCACCGCTCCAAAAGCACCTTCACGACCTCGAATAGCGTTTCAAATTCACCCAACTCCCCCAACGTGCGAACGTAGTACAACTGTAACAAACTATTGTTGGGATAACTGTCGGCGAGTTTTCGAAAATAGATAATAGACCTTTCGTAATCGTGCTCATAATCGTACAGAATGTAGGCTAAAAAGTACGATGCCTCTGCTCGAGTAAATACGGCTGTTTCGGAAGCTTCATGCAACAGATCCAGTCCACCCTCGCGGCTCCCTTTGGGAAGAAATACGGATACCGGTTTTACGATAGGATATTCGTCGATCAAAAATGCGGCATAGTAGGCTTTTAAACCCTCTACAAATTTGTTGTCTGGAAAATCCGGGCGAACTTCCATGAATCGCTGGTAGGCGATATGAGATGTGTAGGCAATCTTAACCGCCGTCACCCATCGCTCTCTGTTGGCGTGATGACGTGCTGCGTAGCCGTTAGCCAGGGCTTTGATCAGCAGTCCATCCGGGTGGTCGGGTTCCTCCTGTAGCAATGAGCTTGCAGCGTAGTCGGCTTTACGCATATTGTTAAAAAACATCTCATCATTCGATATGTCGTCCAGGTTCACCATGACATCCCACCAGGACTCCATGGCCGACCATGCCGACCATACAGGGTGATCGGGGAACCGATCTTCCCACGAACGAATAAGTTCTCTTGCAACTTCTGGTTTGCGATTATAAAGCGAGTCGATAGCGACGAGAGCATCATCGCGAAAGCCAGGATCATCAATAAATATGGGGGTTTGTGCTGCCGAGATTTGAACATTCATAAAGAAGTGCCATGCCAGAAAAACGAAAACATACCATTTGCCATATGTAATTTTCCGATGCACTTTTACTCGATGGTTCTTTTTCCTGAAACCTATGCCCTGCTCTCTATGAATGTACCATTGTATCATTTGCATCTATCCATCATTCGCACCATCTCAACATCGCACCATTTGACTACCGAACCATCGTATCCATCACGCAAACGCTCTCTCATCACCCCGACCATGAAAAAAACCTCTCCTACCGTAAATACTCCAAAAACCAATTTTCGGTGTGATTTAGCAACTCTTCAAACGCACGCGGAAAGTCCTCCTCCACAAAAGGATGGGATGTATTAAAGGTATGACCAGCACCCTCCACAAAGCGAATCTCCTTGTCCCCGGACGGACACTCCAGAAACAATCGCTCGCTATCCGACACGGGTACACTCTCATCAGCCTTCCCAACCACAAACAATACCGGAATATGCAACTCTTTAACCCGACGGATGGCCATCAGTCGGTCTGCATGCTGTTCAGCGTCCTCATATACCGACCAATGTAAAAGGTAGGTCTCTCCTGTTCGCGAATTCTGCACTTCGGTCGTCCCTTTTTCTCTCCACTGGGCTACCATCTCCGGATCCCAGCGATCAAGATACGAGGCAACGGCCGCCCACGTCACACAACACCGGATCTCCGGGAACTCCGCTGCAGCTACAATCGCTGTATGTCCGCCACGTGAGTGTCCAATCACCCCGAAATGATCACTATCCATTACCACTTTGCTATGTGAAATCTGACCTCGCTTCACCGCTTCAATCACATCCTCGACATCCTGCAGGTCGGAACTCAGGGTCTGTTCTGCAAAATGATCCGGTTCTGTTAGCTTTTCACGACTGCTCCCATATCCGTTGCGCGAAAAATTGAACGCAACCACCACGTAGCCAGCACGAGCCATCTCCTCACAGGCATCCGGAAACGCCCCCCAATCTTTAAAACCCTTAAATCCGTGCAAGAACAGAATCACTTTGCACACAGTGCCGGGCGTGGCAACCGGCGCATACACATCGTAATACACTGGCAAATTTTCCTCCCGTTCCAACTGGCCACTCTCAATCGATATACTACTATAGGTCATGATCGCTCCTCACTGTGTTTGCTTATTAAAATCCAACGGTTTCAGTTTCACGAGGCGCCTCAGATCGTTTACTTCCCGTTGGTTCAGGTATCTCCAGCGCCCGATTCGCAGATCGCCTTCGACCAGACCTGCGTATTGGATTCGTTTTAGTTTCTCCACATCTGCTCCAATATGCGCAATCATCCTCCGAATCAGGTGATTCCTCCCTTCGAACACCTTTATAATTACTTTTCTCGGGTCTTCCGGATCCCGCTGCACCATCTCCGGCTGAATAAATCCATCCTCCAAGTCGACCCCTTCCCGCAATTTCGTAAGTTCCTCCTCGGTCAACACCCGATTTGTCATCACAAGATAGGTCTTTTTCACCTTGTAACTTGGATGCATCAGCCTATGTGCGAGATCACCGTCATTGGTAAGAATCAGCAACCCCATGGTTTTTCTGTCCAACCGACCCACCGGATACACTCTGTATCCTGTTGCGTCCTCAATGGTTGCCATTACCGTTTCCCTGTCCCGTTCATCATCCGTAGTAGTGATGGTGCCCGACTTCTTGTTCAGTAAGATGTAAATAAATGGCTCAAGTGACAAGTGCTGTCCATCCACAATAATTTTATCCTGCCGATTCACCTTGGTACCCAGCTCCGTCACCGTTTCACCGTTCACCGTAACTTTTCCTTGCTCAATCAGTAAATCGGCCTCCCTGCGCGAACAGTATCCGGCATGGGCGATAAACTTATTGATGCGCATGAGGTCTTCCCGCTGATCCATTTGCGATGCGATTTCGGGAGTTTTTGCTGTATTTCTTGCACGGTTTGAAGCGGATGCACCCCGTTTTGACTTCCCTTCACGGCTTGGTTTCCCTTCACGACTTGGCTTTCCTGCCCAGCTTGACTTCCCTTCACGGCTTGATTTTCCTTCACGGCCAGCCTTTCCTGCCCAGCTTGACTTCCCTTCACGGCTTGGTTTCCCTTCACGGCTTGGTTTTCCATCACGACCAGGCTTTCCTGCCCAGGTACCATTTCGCGGCTCACCTTTCTCGAATTTCGAGCGCTTTTGGGCTTCGGGTTGATGTTTCCCCTCCTCCTGCTTTTGGAAGCGTTCTGAACCGCCTCGAGACTTTGCTCTAGCCTTGTCTGAAGCTTTGCTGGCACCATGCTTGGACCCAAGTCTTGCACCCGACGTTTCCGTAGGTTTGCTCTCTTTATTTCGTACAGTTTTCCGTTCCGGTTTTGTGTCAGTCGTTGATATTGACACCGAAGAGGATGTTTTTATGATTCTTTTTTTCCCAAAAACAGACTTAGGATCTACAGCTTGTTCCTGCTCCTGACTTTTTTCCTTGTTACTTCCTCCCCGTTTTGACCGATAACCATCTCCTGACTTCGATTTTTGCCCAACTCTTTGTTTCTTTTCCGCCATTCTATTCCTTTCCTATTCCTTTATTTTCACAAACTGATTCTCGTGTTGCCGCGTACAACACGTTTCATTCTTTAACTATCTACAGTTTCATACTTTTTCTAAAACCAGGTTGTCTTACACTCACCCATAGGTATGTATATCAAACCTTTTTACCTCAAACCAGTCCGGCAACCCGTAGTCTGTATTGATCGTGATTCCTCCAATCCATGCAACCCGAATACCTCGAAAAGAGTCTTTCGCCCGCTCGAAAAGTTCCTGCAGACGCCTGTCTATCACATGATAAAATAGTAAGGTGGCATCTAACAAAGGTTCTTTTGCGGTTAAAATTTCATGCTGATGGTCCTGTAAGTTGCTGATGATCTCCAGCTCCTGGTGATCGAGTGAATCTTCCATGGTGCCAGATGCCGCTACTTTTGGATCCAAAAATTGCTGAACAGTCATATGTAAGGCACCGCAGCTCGATGTTGGGTGATCTTGATGATGACGGCAGACTTTCCCAACCGTTCCGTCTCCGGAGATTCCAATATGTGGTCCATAAAAAATCACAGCAAATCCATTGTCAGGTATGTGGGAGGCAAATGCCTTTAGGCCGGTAACTCCTGTGAAGGGATATCCACCCAATCCGCCCAGTTGAAAGCGATCACGACTTAAACCAGGGTACTCTGGATCGGTCATTGATCGGTTGATCTCATCACTGCAAACCGATGTTGCTACAATCATACGGTCGAAATCGAATTGATGGATTTGCGTTAGTCGCTCGATTGACTTACGCTGAAACCACTCCTCTTCCATCGCCTCGGGGAAATACTTTTTGATGGTTTCAACACTCTTATCTGTTCGGGTTTGTTTGGTTTGATTCATACGTTTCACCGAGATTATTCTTTGGAACAGGATCCTCCCCCCAATCTCCCCAGGGATGGCATCTTCCAATTCGTTTCATTCCCAACCAGGTCCCTTTCCATGTCCCCCACTCTCCAATCGCCTCAATCATGTAGTTGGAGCATGTGGGCTGAAACCGACAAGAATTGCCCAGATAGGGTGATATAGCCAATTGATAGAACCGGACTAGTTTTACAAGAATGAAAGCCAATCCGCTACTCAGAAGTTCAGGGATCGATTTCATAGAATGTTTTTCCGGATTTATCGTCTTTTAGTCGGACGCCGGCCTCCTCCAGCCGGTCTCTGATCTGATCGGAAAGTGCAAAATCTTTTCGACTTCGCGCATTTGAACGCAGATCAATCAGTAGCTCCATCAGCTTCTGTTGCAACTGATTTGATTCACCAGCCGTAAATGAAGGAGTTAGTCCCAAAATGTCTGGTAGTGCTACATGAAATGCCGTTTGTAGATCCTGCAATCCCTCGGATGAAAGTTGATCCAGAGGTAATTGCCCCTGCTGCAGTGCATGCACTTTGGATGCCATTTCAAATAGTTCTGCCAACGCACGAGCGGTATTAAAGTCATCACTCATGTGTTGATAGAACTGATCCAAATGAGTACAGATCTCTTGGTCCAAAGCAGTGGTGGCTGTGCTCTGATTTTCGGACATTCCTTTCAGCCCGGGTTTCATGGAATGTAGCAGTTCTGCAGCGGCAAATAGTTTTTTCATCCCTTTTTCCGCAGCCTGTAAAGCCTCATTGGAAAAATCGATTTTGCTTCGGTAATGAGATTGCAGAATTAAAAAACGAATGACGGATGGGCTGTAACTTCGGTCAAGTAACTCATGATCTCCAGAAAAAAGCTGATTCAATGTTACGAAATTGCCGGCAGATTTACTCATTTTTGCGCCGTCAATCGTAATCATGTTGTTATGCATCCAGTATTTCGCGGGATGTTTCCCATAAGCCATTCGACACTGAGCAATCTCAGCTTCGTGATGAGGAAATTGCAAGTCAAGTCCTCCCCCATGAATGTCGAACTGTTCTCCAAGATACTTTGTACTCATTGCGGAACATTCCGTGTGCCAACCAGGGAATCCTTCGCCCCAAGGAGAAGGCCATCGCATGATGTGGCTGTCAGTTGCCCGCTTCCAGAGAGCAAAATCATGAGGACCTTTCTTTTCCTCCAACCCCTCCGTATCCCTGGAACCTACAATTAGGTCATCAAGTATCTTCCCGGAAAGTGTCCCGTAATCATGATCTGCAGTGTATGCTCCAAGATCAAAATAAACGTTACCATCCCTCTCATACGCAATTTCCGCATCCAGGAGTTTTTTTACAAGCTCGATCTGTTCAATAATATGACCTGTTGCAGTGGGTTCGATATCAGGCCTTAAACAGTTCATTGCATCCATCCCCTCTTGATACAACCTGGTGTAGTATTGCGCTATTTCCATCGGCTCCAGTTTCTCAAGCCGAGCTTTTTTGGCAATTTTATCCTCACCGCGATCATGCTCCTCATCCTCGAGATGACCTACATCTGTGATGTTTCGAACATAGCGAACGTTGTATCCCAGATGCTCCAAATATCGTACGACAACATCAAATGTAACCGCTGCCCTCGCATGGCCAAGGTGGGGTTCGCCATAGACGGTTGGCCCGCACACATAGAGACCAACAAAAGGCGGATGGAGAGGACGAAAAACCTCTTTCTCTTTCTTCAAAGAGTTGTACAGTGTAATAGGGTATCTTTCAAAACGTTTCATTGGGAACCGTTTATCCTTCACTTTCCGACTGGATCGCATGGATAAACTGCTGACGAGTTTCTTTCTCTTTAAATCGTCCGCTGAAACTTGAGGTAACGGTGCTACTCTCCCTGTCTTGTATTCCCCGTGTAGAAACACATAAATGCTTGCTGTCGATGTATACTGCCACATCTTCCGTTTCAAGGGATCGCTTTAACTCCTCCATAATCTGGAGTGTCAGACGTTCCTGAACCTGAGGTCTTCGGGAGTAATAATCCACGATACGATTGATCTTTGAAAGCCCTATCACTTTTCCTCCACTCATGTACGCAACATGTGCTCTGCCTAAAAAAGGTAGAAAATGATGCTCACAGAAGGAGGTAACGTTGATATTTTTCACCACCACCATGTCCCGGTAGGAGTAAGAATTCTCAAACTTTTTAGCGGTAGGCCGATTCTCTGGCTTCAAACCGTAAAAAACCTCTCTAACGTACATTTTAGCCACTCTGTGCGGAGTGCCCCGCAGACTCTGGTCATGCAAATCCAGGCCGAGCGTTGTCATAATTTCTGAGAAGTGATGTTCAATCTTCGCAATTTTTTCTTCATCACTCAACTCAAAGGCATCCGGACGAAGTGGTGTTTCCACGGACCCCGACAAATGATCATCCCCAATCCAATCATCCTGAGGAATCTCTTTCTGTTCTGTTTCTTTTTGCAAAATTTCTTTGTTCAAAACGTATGTCTCGTAATCTGTACTATTGAATAAGTTTGAGTATTTAAAATACGGCGAAACATCACCATTTCATAATCACTGATCTCAATCGCATCGTTCAATTTTGTCGAACATGTTTCGCTTTTGGCAAAAAAAAAAGACCCGACGAAGAAGCCGGGTCTTTTTGCAGATATCGATTACAAGATTCTGTTTGAATGATTGAATCGGATCAGTTCAAGAATTGATCAAACGTGAGCGAAAGGTAGTAGATCGATCCAAGGTACGGACCGCCATAGTTGAGGAAGTGACGGTTGTTGGTAATGTTGGATCCACCCACTTTCACAATTGTTTTATAAGCAGGAATACGATAACTCAACTGCATATCCAATGTTGAGATATCAGGTACGGTTCCATTTGCAAAGGAACTGGTCCAATCAAACTCCTCCTGCCAACGGTAGGTAACATTGAAGCCCAGATCGTTCCAAAGGTTTCGGTTTCCAAGTGAAACATTCACTTTGTGCTCTGGTGTGTTGAAGTCAAATATGAAACCCTGAGTGTTATCCGTAATCAGCTGGTTCCAGTTGTAGTTGGAAGAAAGCTGATATCCACCGGGTAAGCTGTAATCAAAGCCTAATACGGCACCCTGTGATTTTACCTCCTCATCGATGTTCGAATAGACCTGGAAGGTGTTACTGGCGTTACCAGAGAGAAGAGATCCTGCAACTAGAACATCCGTTGCTGTTCCCGTGAATGCGCCGGCAGCTTTTCGTACGCGGATCTGTCCCATAAAATCATTGTAGATATTGTAATAATAGGCCGCATCAATCAGGAGTCGACCGTTGGCAAGCAAACCTTTATAACCAACTTCGTAGGATTGAATCTGCTCTGGTTTCACCTCTTTAAATGTGGAATATGGTTCCAGCAATGCGATAGCAGCACCGAGGTTGGCAGGATCGGTTGGATTCACGAGGAATTGTGCCGTAAAGTCTTCGATGGAAGCCGTTGTATAGGAATTTTCCGTGATATTATACGGGCCTGCAACGGCTTCTAATCCACCGAGCAAGCGAGCGGTAAGAACGTCCAAATCGATGTACTGCGCCTGGGTTGTTGGATTTCGGAATCCTGTTTGATACGATGCCCGAACGTTTTGTCCTTCGGCAATACGGATCACAGAAGAAATTCGTGGATTCAACTGACCGTCAAAGTTTTCATTTTTATCATAACGAAGTGAGCCCGTCAAACGAACACGATCTTCCAGAAATGACTTCGATCCCTGAACGAATCCTCCATACTCATTGATATTTACTCCTCCATCATCTGCAAAGATGGTTCCGTTCGACCGAAGCTGATATTGACGGTAGCTCAGTCCCATTTGAAGATCCATGAAGCTGATCAGCTCCTGAAAATTGTAAATGGCTTCGGTATGATAGAAACGGGACTTGTCATTAAACAGCCCCCCTGCTGGAACCACTGCAGAAACAGCCTCATTAAACGCATCGTCAAATGCCTGTGTGCCAGGCTCATAACGCCCCACATCCGCCTGAGACCGTGCAAATGCATGTGCACCCGCGAAGTCATTGGAATTGCTATTGTACAGATAGGCTAAATAATTGACCCCGTACAGTCCATACCATTCGGTAGTATTTCGGTACAAATCGTTCACCTTGAATCCGGCAAAATCAGCAATATAGGAGTCTCCGGAATCTTCGAAGGTTCCATAGGCTCTCCATATGAAATTATTGGATTCCAGTTGTAGTTTGTGTTGAGCGATGTTAAAGTTTTTCAGGCTATACCGCTGTGCACCCGAATATACAGTGGTACCAAAACCGTAATTAAAGGAGTAACTCGCTTCCAGGTTATCGGTAAGCCTGTAATGGAGAGACGCATTCACCTTCATATTCTTCGCATCGTTGTCTACCAGATACTTCTCTTCATACCCGGTTCTGGTCACTGCGATGTTCGGTAGGTTTTGCAACGCATATAACTGTGCTGATTGGGTATCGCCATCAAACAGGGCACCGGCAAGACTTCCAACAAAACCATCGCTTAGTGCAAGGAGTGCAATGTTTAGACTCCCATCGTCACCATAGGTGTGCACACCGTCATATCCAGGATTGAAAGAGAATCCATCGGGACGTGTAGCAATATTCTTATCGGAAAAATCCACTCCTCGCCAGTCATCAGCGGCCAGATAGCTGAAATTGACTTTGTACGCCATTCTCTCACCTACTGTTTGTGCATACCGAAGTGAAGTCTCAAACATTGGGCTTGGTGTACTCGGTTCGCCTAAGGTTTCATTGCCACCAACATGATTGATACCGTTTTGAACATACACACTAAGACCCGGATAACGGAATGGGCTTTTGCTGTTTACCAACAATATCCCGTTGAAAGCGTTGGGACCATATAGCGCGGAAGAAGCCCCTGGCAGAAACTCCATACTCTCCACATCGAGTGCGGATGGTCCGTTCAGGTTTCCAATTGGAAAGTTCAGTGCCGGTGCTTGTGTATCCATTCCGTCCGTCAACTGAACCATCCGTGTGTTCCCGGTAGAATTAAATCCACGGGCGTTCACAATCTGAAAATTGATGCTGCTGGTGGTCATATCCACCCCTTTCAAGTTGGCAAGACCCATATAGTAGCTAGGCGCCGGTGTTTGATTTACAGCAATAATATCCATCCGCTCAATCGTAACCGGAGCCTCCAGGATACTCTGCTCGAATCGTGATGCAGAGACCACCACATCAGAACCTAAAATTGTGTCCTCAGAAATCTCTATGCGAAGTCCACTCACCGATTCTGTAATCTCAACCTCCTGTGTCATGTATCCAATAATACTAACGACCAGAGTAAGTGGCGGAACCTCTCGGGTCCGAAGGGAAAAGGTGCCATCCACGCCAGTTGCAACACCCGTTACGGTACCCTTGATATACACATTCACCCCTGCCATCGTAGTTCCGTCACTGGCATCGACCACCATTCCGGAGATCGTGGTGAAATCCCCATTCTGTGCCTGCACGGATGCTTGCAGGCCATTCATACTAAATAGAACCACTAGTGTAAGTAGTCCGTAAAAAAACCGCAGCGACTTCTTCATGGGATTTTTTTGATTATTCATACGTTCGTTAATTAGAGGTTTGGTAGTTAGATCAAATTTAAAATCTGTTGGCAATATTACAGTCCTGCTACGCGACTGGCACAATCGCTGGCCGCACCTTGGCCTGTACACAAGGCTACCGTTGGCAGGGAAAGGACATTTACACGAGGGAGAGTCGCGGAGAAGGAGGATTCAATCAGGTCCAGCATCTCATTTGCCACAATGGCCGCTCCTCTTGGGTTAGGATGAATTCCATCGGTAGAAAAGAGTCCAAAGGGTGAAAAATCTGCATTCAGAAACTGTCCGCCAAACTCGATGCCAGGAGCAGAACCATCAATTCCGAAAAGGTCTGCAAACGTCCCATTTGGATCATTTGTGTTGTAGAATGCAATTCTTGAGGAGTAATCTCCTGCCACATCTGCAATAATAGCATTCAGTTCACCCCGTCGCTGTTCGATACGCTGAATGTCTGCGGCTGCAAGGGCAAATTGTGCAGGCAACGGCA
>Ga0129345_1000851_pt1 | contig 11426 bp, 15 predicted proteins | sample CPBDNA_FD_94425 | JGI IMG/M metagenome (GOLD analysis project Ga0129345, IMG submission 94425) | Freshwater to marine salinity gradient microbial communities from Chesapeake Bay, USA - CPBay_Sum_20_0.8_DNA | ecosystem: Environmental > Aquatic > Marine > Coastal | place: USA: Chesapeake Bay...
AGAAAAAATGATAACTAGAAATGAACAAGCTCAGTTAGCTGAACTTGAAAGATTAGCAAGATTATCTAGTGACTATGGGGTTTCCGATTCTGGCTTAAATTTTAGAAATAGATTTACAAATGCAGATTTAGCAGGATCTCAGAGTGCTTTAGATGCACTAGATCTAGGCGATTTTAGAGAAAGATTAATAGGAGCAGAACAAGATTTCAGAGATTCTGCAGATAATACTATTAAAGGAATAGGAGAAGGTAAAGCAAAATATTGGGACGCAAGTGGTACGAATAAAAGATATGCAAAGCAAAGAACAACAGCGACAGCTAATCTTAAAGATGCTCTTGCAAAATCAGGATATGATTTTGATAGCGATATAAATACACAATACGCTAGTCAAGAAGATACGAGAAATTTTTTAGAAAATTTAACTAATCAAGCTAATCAAGCTAGGTTAAATTCTAGAAGTCAAAATAATACTGTTTTAGACCATGCTCAAGATGCTGCAGAATTTGCTACGGGTATAGGAGCTATTTCTCCTACTTTGGATTTTATAAATGATTATGGATTTGGAACCGTAGATAATATAGGAAAAGAGATATCTGGAATTGGTGGTGATATAGGAAAGATAGCAGGTGGAGCTATAAGTGGATTATCTGATCTTGGATCAGGTTTAGTAAGCGGATTAAGTGGTATATTTGGAGGCGGAAGAAAAGAGGAAGCCAAGAAAAAAGCAAAGAAAAAAGCAAATGAAGCAGCTATAAAAGATCTTAGAGCAAGATTTAATAATGCTATAAATCAATCTGGTTTTCAAAATAGAGCAAATATACAAGATACAGATGAGTCATTAGCAAGACAAAATCAATTTTTAAATCTTTTAAGTAGAATAAGAAATCAAGAATAATAGGAGATAGTAAATGGACCCAGTAACTGGACTTATGGTAGCAAAAGGATTTATTGACACTGCAGGAGGAATATCTGCAGGAAATGCTCAAGCAAGTGCTCTGAAAAAAGGTTTTAAACTTCAAAAAAAGGCATATAATAAAATGCTATCCATGTTAGAGGATATAGGAGTACCTACTGTAGAAGCTCAGAAAATATTATTAGAAGCACCTGAATATGCAGGAGACATAATTGCTGAAAAGTTAGGTCCTAGTGCTTTAGAGGGTATTCAACTAGATCCAAGATTTGAACAAGCTCAAATGGAAAATCTTAGATATATGAGTGAAGTAGGTAAATTACCTATGACTCCAGAAGAGAGAGCACAAAGAGCAGAAATGCTTAGAGAAAGTGCTGCACAAAACCAAGCACAGCAACAACAAATCTTGCAATCTATGGCTCAACGTGGTAATCTAGATGATGGTGCATCTTTTATTGCACAATTACAATCTAATGCACAACAAGGTACAGATGCTAGAAGACAAACAGAACAACTTATGTCTGATATGAGTCAAAGAAAAATGAATGCTATAATGAATGCTTCCAATTTAGCAGGTAGTATGCAATCATCACAATTTCAAAGATTGGCTGATGCAGCAAAAGCTTCTGATCAAATTAATCAATTTAATACTGCTAATAGTATAGCAGCACAAAGGGAAAATCTAAACAGATTACAAAATGTAAATAATATGGCATCACAATTAAATGCTCAACAGCAAATATTCAATAGTCAACTTCAACAACAGTATTTTGATAATCAAATGGCGAAAGCAAAGACTGCTGGAAATGTACAACAGAACTTAGCTAGTGCAGGTGCTAATTATGCACAAGCTCAAGGTAAAGCTCAAGCAGGTATGTACACTGGAATAGCTTCTGGAATAGGACAAGGTATCGATGCATATAACCAATATCAAACAAAAACAGGAATGTTTAAGGCGTAAAATATGGAAGGTTTAGATTTATTTTTAAAAAAACTAAAAGACGAAGAGTTAGAAAGTAATTTAGAAGGTTTATCTAATGAGGAACAAATTCAGATACCTTTTCTTCCAGAACAGGAACAACCTGTAGAACAACCTGTAGAACAACCTGTAGAACAACCTGTAGAACAATCTGTAGAACAACCTGTAGAACAACCTGTAGAACAACCTGTAGAAAGCGACATGCCAAATAATTTAGAAAATTTTTTAAATACAGAAAATGAAAATTTACCTATTGATGAACTTAAAACATCTTTAGATCCAAATTTTAAAATAAAAGAACCTCCTACTAAAACTCCTCAAGAAAAGTTATTAGAGGAATTTAGAGAGTATAGAAAAAAAAGTAATGATGATATAAAAAAAGCAAGACAAAGACAAGCAGAAGCAGACTTATATAAAGGAATGTCTAATGCCTTTTCAAAAATAGGAACAGGATTAGCTTCTGGATATGCTAACGTAAAAATAGAGCCTACTCAATTTAAAGAACAAGATTTTGAGAAACAAGCAAGACTTGATAGAAAAACAAAATTAGAAAATATGTTAAAAGAATATGAAATACTTTCTAAAGGAGAACTTACTCCATACCAACAAGCACAAATAGATCTTGGTTTAAAAAAATTAGAAACGGAACCAAAAAGTAAAAAATACTTTAATACAGCAGATGGTATAGTAGCTGTTGATAGTAAAGGAGATGTAGAATTAATTAAAGAGTCTGAGTTAAAGAAACAAAGAGAAAAAAGACTTAGGGACCAATTTGAATTTGGAAAAGAAGTAAAAGGGAGACTTTCAGATAAAGAAGTAAAAGATATATCAGAACTTGATGACGGTTCTAGGATTTTAGAAGAGATTGATAATTTATTAGAAAATACTGAAATAGAAGATTATCTAGGACCATACGCTTCTAAAATTCAGAATATGATAAACTATATACCTACAGCAGAACTAGATGAAAATTTTGTTAAGATGCAACAATTAGTAGGAATTCAGTTAGCAGATTATATAAAGTCTATATCGGGTGCTCAAGTTTCAGAACAAGAGGCACAAAGATTGTTTAAAAACATCCCTAATGTAACAGATAAACCAAAAGCATTTAAAACAAAACTAGATCAATTTAAGAAAGAACTAAAAGACGCTAAAAATAATTATTTAGAAAATATTGGAAAACAAAAGAAAAGTGCAGAAAAATTTATAGATTCAAAACCTAAAGAAGATCCTATAATAAAAAAATATGCACAAGATTATAATTTAGATTATAATAAAGCAGAAAAAATACTAAGAGCAAGAGGATACGATGGCTAGGGAAGATGATTTATTTGCTCCTCCAAGTGAGGAAGAAATTTTAATGACATCTAAACAGGATGATTTATTTGCTCCTCCGAGTGAGGATGAATTATTTGCACCTCCTTCCGAAGAGGATTTATTAGTTTATGATAAACAAATAGAAGAAGAGCCAAATATATTAGAATCCTTGTTTAATAACTCACCTTCTGAAATAAGACCAGTTGCCGGAAGTGCCACAGGATTTGTTGCCGGATCTGGAGCTAAAAAGGCAATAGAAACAGTAGGATCAGGATTAAAAACATTAGCAAAACCTGTATTAGAAGGATCTAGGCAAGTTCCTATAATTGGTGATATAACAGGTGCAGCAAAGTATGCAGCAGAAGGTAAAAGTGTTGTAGGAAAGGGATTATTTGGAGGATCTGATTCTACAAGAAATAAAATAGTAGATGAGTCTTTAGATTTAGTTAAAGAATATAAAGATTTAGTAAAAAAACAAAAAAGTAATTCTTCTAAAAAGATAGGAAAATTAATTAAACTTACTGATAGTAAAGTATCTCCTAGTAATTACAATGAAATATTGAATAATATAGAAAGAGAATTAGATGTAATACAAACTCCTACAGAAGAGTCATTAAAATCCAAAAATGAATTAAAAGCCTTACTTCAGAAAAATAAAGACATAGAGACAAAGTATAATGTTGTAAGTAAAAAACAAGTTAAAACAGGAATACAAGAGGCAAAGGATAAGCTAAAAGAACTACAAAGTAAGTTAAAAATGGAAGCCGAAGAGTTAGGTGAAATAAAATCATTTGGACCTACAAAAGAATCTGCAAATAGAGTGAGTTCTTTAGATTTACAGAAAGGTAAAGTAATAAGCGTTCCTATAAAATCTGGAGAATATACTCCAATAGATATAAATAAACTAGATAAAGAATTTTTTAGTAAAATGGATACTCAAGATCTGAAAAATCTTCAAATATCTATGAGAGAAATAAAAGATTCCGCACCTGAAAATTCTCAAATGTATACTAAATTAATAAAAGCAGAAGAAGACATAAAAAATGCATTATATGATAGAGTTGAAAAAGGCTTAGGAACATCTAAATTAGAAGCATATAAAACTGCAAACAAACAATATGCTAGTGCTAAAGAAATGGAAGAACTTATACCTAATTTATCTGATAGCAGAAAGGTAAAAGAAATTCAAGTTTCTAATTTTTTAAGGTCTATTGAAGATGATAATAAATCTGCAGATGTAAAAAATCAAATGTTCAGAGCTTTTATGGATGAGTCTTCTGAAGACCCTGTTAAATTAAAGATACTACAAGATAAAACCAGAGAACTTGCTGATAGATATAACTTATCTGATTTAACTAGAAAGATAGGTATTGATTCTACTTCTTTAAGAAACTTAGGTGTTCGTGTAGGTGATGTAGCAGGAAAATTATACAAAGGTGTTAAGACAGTAGCAAAAGCAGGTTTAAGTACTTTACCATTTGTAGGAGCAGGAGTAGGTTACACGATGACTATGAACCAAGCTATGGCTCAAGGTGCGACTGAAGAAGAAGCTAGAGAGATGGCTTTAGAACAAACTGTTTCAGATCAAATATTTGGATTATTTTCCCCAGAAAGAGCAGGTCCAATGGAATCTCTTGCTAGAAAACAAGAGTCAGGGGAAAAGTTAACAGAAGAAGAAGAAAGGATATTAAAAGAAAGGCTAATAAAAACTAATAATGAAATTATGAAAAAAACCACTACAGATTTTAACAAAGCTGCAGACGAAATAGAAAAATTAGATAACGGAAGATTTAAGCCAGTTGCAAATCAAGTGAGATCCCTTGCTAATAAAAAAGACGAAAGGGTACTAAAAGCAAATGCTCATGTGTTACAAAGCTCTCAAGGTTACAAAGAACTAGAAAAGTTTTTAGAAAAACAGCTAGGGGATATTTCAGAACAAAATATGACATTAGATCCTAAGTTACAAGAAGAGGATAATTTAGATAATTTAGAAGTCTTCAACGAAAGAAAAAAAACTATCGACTTAGAAAATGAAGATCCTACTAAATACAATTATGATAGTCTTAATTTTAAAGATGCTTTTAATGCGGCTAGAATGGATCAAAATAATATAGACGATGGTATATTTGAATGGAGAGGCAAGAAATATACTACAGCTCTTAATGATTCTGATAAAATAAAAGTAGGTAGAGAACCTCAAGTAGCTTCGGATAATAACATAAACTTAGAAGATGTAAAATTACTAGATGATTATGATCAGATTTATTCTAATGAAGATTTAGAAATTGAAAAGTTTTTTGATAATTTAAAGAAAAAAGAAGGAATAGGCGATAAAACAGGAGCAGCAGAAACAGGTAATTATGGTATAACTCAAAAAGCAATAGATACTTTAAAAAGTAACAAAAATTATTCTAATTATATAGATAGCAACTACGACACATTAAAGGAAATAGATAACCTACCAGTAGATCAGAGAAGTCAAAAATATGACCAATTAATGAGGCTGTATGTAGATTATCTTAATAATAAAATGCCTAATAATTTTAAGGGACTTCCAGATAGTTTTAATAAAGCTATATTGGATTCGGCATATAATATAGGAGAGTCAGTATTTAATTATGAAGGTTTAGGAGATAAAATAAAAGAAGCTAAAAAGTTTAAAAAAGATGCAGAACTAGATGGACAATTTAATGATTTAGAAAAAAATAAATATAAAGAAAAACTAGCAAAAGCACTTAAAGTAGGACTTTTTGATGTTCTTAATGCTACTACTAAAAAAACTCGTGAAAAAGGGATGTTTAAGGGACTTGCAAAAAGAAGGGCAGAAAGTTATAATGAATTTGCTAAAGAAGAGTCATTACCTTTGGTAAAATTTGTTAAACAAGAAAATAATGAAATAAAATATCTAGATAAAGACAGGAAAGTTATATATATTCAAAAAGGTAAAATACATAGTCAGTCTAAAGATGGTGAAATAGAATTAAAGTAGGAGATGTAAAGTGAGCAATGAAGTTAGATTTCAAAGAATGGAAGATAAAATTGACAGCGTAAAAGAAGACGTTACAGAAGTAAAGCTAGAAGTTAATGAAATGAAATCTGATATTAAACACCATATGAAACAAGTAGAATCTCATATAACTGGAGATAATAAAATTATTAAAGAACTTCAACCTATTTTAAATAAACTACCACACATTGTAGAAATGGCAGAAGAATATCACGTTAGTAAACAGATCAAAAACAGAGTGTGGAAATACGTTGGAGGATTTGGTTTAATAACTGGTATTATTGGCGGATTAGTTAAAATGGGAGTTATTTCTCTTTAGAATTGATTATATTATAAATCATTTGAACATCATAACTCATAAATTCATCATAATCAAATAAATTAGGATAAGCTTTATCCACTTTCTTAAACATCTTATACTTATTTTCAAATTCATTTAACCTATCACTCATTTCATTTTTATAATCAACATGATCAGATATTGTATCTTGGTCTAAATCCCCCCAAGTTCTAAATTCTAAAGTATTTATAGCTTTTCCTTTATTTAAAACACATCTATTCCTAGCATTATTTCTATCATAGCAATCTTTAACCATATCTCTGTTATTATGTAACTGATCATCATACTCGTCATGACTAACTGAAGCGTTAACATATTCCCCATAAAACTTATCCAACCAATCTTTTTCTTCTGGTGTTAAAGGTCTAATACCTTCGCCCTTACCTGTTATAGATTCCATTCCATCAATGTAATGAGTCTCTATATAATCTCTTCTGTGCTTTAGGTTTCTATTCTTTTTTAGATTGTCCCATCTTTTTCTTTTCTTTTTTGCCACTATTTAACCTCTTGTCAAAATTTTCAGCTTCCAATAGACCCTCCCTAGTGAGATCAAACGAATCCCCATCTAATAGATAATAACGCTGTTTATTAGTTCTATACTGTGTAAATAATTTATTAAATGCTCTAAAGAACACAATTTTATTCATTTTCTTGTCTTTAACTTTATTAAACCATACTTTTTTATATGTATAGTAAATGACAAAGGTTGGAATCCTTTCCAACCCTGTCTTTATTTCTAGATCAGAAATGAACCTATTGACACTGTTTTCGTCTTTGTTCTTGACTGACCTTTGCTGCTTTTGTTCAGCCTCGTCTACAAGCTTTAAAAGTTCATCTAAACTTGGCTGTGACAATTATAACTCCATTGTTACGTGTCTTCCTATATTACTATAGAAATCCATAACATTTTTAACCACATTTTCATTAGCGGATCTAACACTCAAAGGTGCTGTAATTAATGGACAGTTAGAAAACTCTACTTCTACTGCACCAAAAAAAGATCTAAATACTTGTGTATAGCTTCCTGTAAAGTTTTTATCACATTTAACTAATACTACTTCATCAGCATGTTTCATTTCTACAGATTGTTGACCTGTCATCCATAATTCATCTGCTATCAAGTCTTCATAAGCTTCAAGAGAAATACCTGCTCTTTTAGAAGCAATAATATTTAACTCTTTAATGTTTTGTTCAAATAGCTTTAGAATTTGATTCAACTCTCCCCCGATTTCACCTCTTAATCCGCTTAAATAAGCTCTGTGGCTCATTAAAATTCCAGACGGTATGATATACCTATTCTTGAGATTTTGAACTGTCTGATATCCCATTGAGGCAGCGAAAATCGTAATTGTGTGAAAGTTACAGGGTAAGGCATTTAAAGTGTCAAAAAACAACTGACCTGCCTGTACTGAACCCCCCGGTGTGTAAAGAACAACATAGATATCACTACCTTCGTTGCTGTAACATTTGTTTGCTGCTTCAATCTGTTTTTGTGCTACAAATTGATTGTCAAACTTGTTGTTAAAGTTAATACTGTTTGCTTCGGTAAGATTAACCACTTTAGCAAAAGAAATACTACATAACATTAGTAGCGATAAAATTAATTTCATATATTCTCCTAATTCGTGAGTACCTCACTCACAATGTCATACTTATATAATAATGTACATCAATAAAATTTATTTGTCAAATACTTTTTTAATTTTTTAAATAATGTTAATTTTTTAGTACAGCTTTTTTTATTTTTTTCGTATATTTTAATTTTTACTTTCTTTCCGTCACTATACTCTATATCAAAAGACTTTTCATTGGTTTTATCGTTTTCTAAATTATAAGGAAATCTGCTATTAAACAACTTATGGTATGCCTCTTCTTTAAGCGATATTTCTTCTATTGCTAATTCTTCTAACTTAAGTGTACGGTTTAACTTATTTAGATTTTTAGTAAAATCACTATACATTCTAACTCCCTAATCTATATGTCTTTTCATTAAAAGTATATTGTGGTAATCCTTCACTTGCCTTGTCACATAATGCATCATCTAGAAACTGTATTCTATATTGAGGGTATATGTGAAAGTTTCCTTCATCTGATCTAATAGCATGGAACATCTTCCATTCTGTAGGATCACGACTAAGGTCTTGTTCGCCAACATGGTCTATTGTAAATAAATACTCGCCTTTTATTAATTCATCGCTTTTTAATTTTAAGTTACAAGGCATATAAAGCATTGTCTTATATTGTATTAGCTCAATGTCAGAACTTATTGTATCCCACATTTGACAATCTATCAATTCTCTATCTGGTGCATCTTTTTCAAAACATATTGCATTTGCAGGAAGTCCTGTAAACAATGCACCTGTATTTAGTAACACTTGAAATTGCATACCTTGGTTTGACAATGATCTAGCTCCGATAAGCCTTGCCCAAGTCTTACCATTGTAATCTGGATCAGATTTTTTTAATAGGAATTTATTTCTAACATACACTCCTATTGGAGGTAGGTTTATATTATTCATTCCTCTCCTTCATAAGTTTTTCTATAATAGCAGTAAGTCTTTCGCATTCATCACTAAGTAGTGTAATTGTATGATTAGATTTATTTATCATACCTGCTAGAATTAATATAATTACTGATAATAGTGCTACTGCCGGACCCATTATTTCTTCCTCTTGAGACTACCTGCCTCTTTTCGTTCATTCATTTCTTTGCCTGATTTATTTTTATGACATTCCTCGCAAATATACTGAATATTCTCTTCTTTACAATATACTCTAAGTGCTATTTCATCAAGACTCATATCATGCAATGTTCTATCCATAGGAACCACAGGATCTATGTGATCTAAATGAAATTGACTTTCTTTACATCTCTTTAGATCATGGTAAGTCTCATCCTTAAGTTTATTATAATTCTTATCTGATTTACCAGTGTAGTAGTGTGTTTCACACGATACACAGTAATATACTGATTTACCCTTAAATACTTTACTACGAGCATTGTTAGCCATAACTGATTTCTTTAAATCCCTACGCATCAAGTTAGATACTCTAGTTCTTAAATTCTTTGGTAACTTACTCATTCTTTCTCCACTTTTCTATACTCACACTGAGTACACACTATAATCTTACCCACTCTAGATTTAGGTAACTCTTTAAGTTTACTAAAACATTTTGGACATAAGCTTTCTACATGTTCTTTTTCGACTTTTCTAAGGCTTTTATCTTGCTTTGCAGCTTGTACTAAGTCTTCTAGGCTGATGTCATCTGTATGATCTTCTAAAAACTTTGTAGTCTTTTTAAATGCTTGTTCATAACTATTTAGTTCACTTTTTAATCTAGTATTTTCTTTTTCAAGTCGTTTTACCCTTCTTTTGAGTTTATTTAGCTCACCATCTTTATACTCTTTTTTTGGCTCCTTCTTCATCAGCCTTCCTTTTTGATCCTAACTTTACTCTATCATCTACTCCATGTCCAGTCAACTCATAAGTTAAAAGAAATTGTAAATTAGCTGCTGCTAAAGCTAGGTGATGTAAACCACTTTCATCGTCAATATCAATACCCATTTTCCAATGTGCTATATGTCTTTCTAAACTGCCAATAATCTTACTATAATTAAACCCATTTCCTCTAAGATAATTAGGAGTAGATCCAATCTCCTCATTGTACTTTTTTGCACCATAAGCCAATGCTTCTCCAAGTGCTAAAGTAAACTCAGGTCTAATTAAATCCATTCTTGGCTTACCTTGATCAAACTTTACAGGCTCTACTTTTGCAACCTCTTTAACAGGTTTTATAACCTCTTTTTCAGGTACAATACCTGCTTCAATTTCAACTTGTTCTCTAGTCTTTGATAGCTCTAGATATAGGTTTCTCATAGGAAACTTAGCAGGACTTGTTTTGGTCCAGAAATCCACCATAACAGTCTTTGAGTCTAGTACCTCTACTACCCTACCAGTAATACCTGCCTTTAATCCTGCGACATTCTTGAGCTTCTTAGGTACTTTTTTTACCTTGACTTCGTATTTATACTGGAATGGATTTTTATCTTTCTCTTCCTGAGATACTTCACCATCTGGTAACATTTCTTGCATTGCTTTAGTAAAAGCTACATTACCTGCATGTTGAGGTCTATCTGGAGCTTCGTGAAGTCCTAGTCCCATGTCCTCTTGTTCTGCTAGTAAATCAGCTTGGTTTATTTTACTCATTTACAACCACCCTCTTTCTATTATAACCGCCCTTGAAAACTCTCCTATACATTCTTCTTGGTCTGAAAAGAAAACAGCAGCATGGTCGGAATCTAAACACCAATAAAATTCCATAAATAAACCAGAAGCAGGATAAGGTCTAGTTTTAGTTCTAGTAACTTTAGTTCTTGCTTTAAAAAAATCTCTAGTTATCATCTTCTGGCTCCCACTTTCCTAATATACATAAAGATTTCAATAACTCTACTTCTAAGTTTTGGTAATGTATTTTCAAGTTACGAGTTATTACATTTTGTTGTACATTTCTTACAGATTTAAGGGTATTTAAAAGTTGATTTTTCATTTCACTACGCTTCATTAGTCTCTTCTTTTAAAGTTTCCAATACTTCATTAGCTTTTTCCTTTTGTTCAACTTTAGCCTCAATAGCTTCTTCAAAAGTTTCTTTCTTCTCAAACTCCGCAAATAGCTCTTCCTGTGTCTTTTTAGACAATAACTCTAACATAGCTTTTTTAGATGCCTGTGGAGCCATTTTCTCTAGTTCTTTTATAACACCTTCTGTAAGATTATTTCCATTTTTCTTTACAACTTCCATGTATCTTTCTTTAAGTTTTTCATTGTACTTAGATCTAATATTCTCTAATTCCACTCTACCTTCTCTAGATAGAGG
>Ga0129345_1000854_pt1 | contig 11413 bp, 12 predicted proteins | sample CPBDNA_FD_94425 | JGI IMG/M metagenome (GOLD analysis project Ga0129345, IMG submission 94425) | Freshwater to marine salinity gradient microbial communities from Chesapeake Bay, USA - CPBay_Sum_20_0.8_DNA | ecosystem: Environmental > Aquatic > Marine > Coastal | place: USA: Chesapeake Bay...
AAGCCTTTGGTCGTTGCCGCCACTTGGCGGAGAGTTTGCTCGATAGCATTAGAGGGGTTGAACCAGACGGACATGGCGGATAGGCAAGAAGCTGTTTGAGGTAGGTCAAGCTTGAAGCATCTAAATAAATACACAGGGTATTTATATGTTGACATGTGTAACAAGAGCTCAAGGATGAGAACATGAGCAATCGAAGGCGTCTGTTGTTGAGTGACCGTTCTGCGGTTTATCATGTAATGAGCCGTACGGCGTATCGGTCGCTGTTGTTTGGCAATGAAGAGAAAGAGATTTTTGTTCGCTTGCTCTTTCAGCAAGCGGTCTTTGCGGGTATCGAAGTGTTGGGTTATTGCATCATGGGGAATCACATCCACTTGCTCTTGCGTGTTTCGCCTGTCGATTCTTTGGCGGATGAGGTTCTATTAGATCGTTACCGTCAATTTTATGGGTCGGAAAAAGCACCTCAATCCAGCTATGGGGTTAAAGAGCTGCAAGATATCCTGAGTAAAGGAGGCCGCGAGGCAGAGACAGCGCGGAGCCGTATCCTTTCACGCATGGGTGATCTTCCAGCTTTTATGCGTGAATTGAAACAGCGTTTTACCATTTGGTATAACCACCGGCATGAAAACAAAGGAACCATATGGGCTGCCCGCTATAAAAGTTTGTTGGTCGAGGACTCACCGGAAAGTCTGACCCGGGTGGCGGCGTATTTGGATCTGAACCCGGTTCGTGCCGGTTTGGCTGAGGACCCTCAAGATTACCGATGGTGCGGCTACGCCGCAGCGATGGGCGGGAATCGGATGATGCGTTCAGCTTTGATTGCGCTGTTCGGGTCAAAGCGAGACTTTAAAGAAAGCCTGAAGAGTTATCGACTGATTATGTTCGGTAAGGGCTACCAGAGCAAATGTGAGGCAAGTTCGGATGCAGGGACTATATCGCCCGAAAAGCTCGAAGCAGTTCTTCGGCAGGGGGGGAGCCTCCCTCTGGATGAATTACTCCGTTTGAGGATACGCTATTTCACTGATGGGCTCGCGCTTGGGTCGAAATCCTTCATTGATTCAGTTTTTCAGACGCACCGGCCCGCATTTGGAAAGCGACGATCCAAGTCGGGCACTGCTTTGCCTCCTGGAACCTGGGGGCAATTATACACGATGCGTAATCTGAAGAAGAGAGTGTATGCCTAGCTAAAGTCGTCATCAGTTAGGCACACCTAGGTATCAACTTGAGTTCGAATCGTAACAAACAGAGGGATCGACATCCTACCGAATCGACACATCTTTTCTTGTGTTTTAAATCTTTATGAATACAGAAGAGATCGATCCATTCATCCACAAAAATAAGGGGATCAAGCGTGTCTTTAAAGCGTTCTTTTATTCGCTTGATGGTTTGGCCTCTTCTATGAAGTACGAGGCTGCATTCCGTCAAGAAGCCCTATTGGCCGTTATTCTGATTCCAGCTTCGTTCCTTTTACACGTGCCGATCGCCCAACACCTCGTCTTAGTGGCCAGCGTTATTCTTGTGCTCATCGTCGAACTGATCAACTCCTCGATCGAGGCGGTGGTCGACGATATTTCTCTACGCAACCGTCCACTAGCCAAACGTGCCAAGGACATGGGTAGCGCGGCTGTCTTACTCAGCCTTCTCAATTGCCTGATTTGCTGGGCCTCAGTCATTACTCTGAACTGGAGTCAGTTGTTCGCCTAGATTCCATGTTGCATATCATCTTATTCAATCCGGAGATCCCGCAAAACACTGGCAACATCGGTCGGCTCTGCGCTATTACCGAGAGCCGTCTTCACTTGATCCATCCGCTCGGTTTCACGATCACTGACAAACATCTCAAACGCAGCGGAATGGACTACTGGAACTCGCTCGACGTACACCATCACGAAAGTTGGGAGACCTTTGAGGTCAGTTCCGCCGCACCCAAGCGTCTCTGGCTACTTAGCACCAAGGCCGAACATGCGTATTGGGATGTCGAATACGCGGATGGCGACGGTCTCGTCTTTGGTAGCGAAGGTCACGGTGCGCCCGACTGGCTCCACGCCAAACTGGCTGGTGAGCGGCTGACCATTCCGCACAAGAACAACACTCTGCGTTCGCTCAATCTCTCGACCTCCGTCGGTATTGTGACTTACGAAGCGCTGAGGCAGTTGCGTTGATTGTATCCAACTGGACTTAGGTCTCACGGTATTTTCATTTTGAAATCACGCTGATTTATCTCATCTTGAAGCATTATTTTTGAGTACAAAACCACGAGACACTGCTAGCCGCTAGCGTATTATCTCGACTGTCATATTTAGCCTCATTGTCTTGCTGAGAATTGTTTTTGTCGGCGATTGTGGACGCTCTTGATATGATCCAGATGGCAATGGATTGGTTGCGAACCATTGGCCTGCTCCAGGCCGGGCAAAAGAGTGGACTGTGCAAGCTCATTTACAATATGGATTGCTATGCCTTCTATACTGCTGAGTGGCTGGAGAGGCCGCAGAAGCGACCTACAGCCCAAAAATCGATCAAAATCAAAGTAAAGATGAATCAGGCCGAAAAATTACTAACCATTGTAACGTAATTATATCTAAAAAACTCCTTAAGTATAGCCAAGCTTTGATGCATTACATGGTGGGTCTATCTGTTTTTTAGTTAGAATACTCAAACAGTCCACCAGCCTGCTGATCCCGTTTTGAGGTGGATAACTGTTTTTGGCGATAACGGAAGTAGTTGTCTCTAGGCGCAACACTTTAGATTCTAAGTCGCCATTTCGTGCTCGATCACTGTCTCGATGATGCGGGCTTGGTCGTCAGCTGTAAGGTAGGGGTGAAAAGGTAGGCTGATGACCTCTTGGCTGGCCTTTTCAGTGTTGGGGAAATCCTTCTTGGCGCAAGGCAGGTCAGCGAAGACGGCTTGCTGGTGCAGCGGCTTTCGGTAGTAGACTGCGCTGGGGATGTCTTTGGCTTTGAGTGCTGCACCGAGGCTGTCACGGTTTTTCGGGCGAATGGTGTATTGCGCGTAAATATGGGTGTTGCCGGGGTGGATGGTTGGCACGGTGGTGTAGTCTTTGAGCGCTTCCGAGTAGCGTGCCCCGACTTGTTGGCGGAGTGTGATCTCCTCGTCGCGGAAGTTGGGGAACTTGGCGTGGATAATGGCGGCTTGTAGGCTGTCGCAGCGGCCGTTGGTGCCAAGGACGTAGTGCGATTCGCGCTCTTTGCAGCCGTGGTTGGTCACGGCGCAGATGGTCTCGGCCAGTTCGGGGTCAGCCGTAAAGACGGCGCCGCCGTCTCCATAACCGCCGAGCGGCTTGGCAGGGAAGAAGCTGGTTGTGGCGACTGTCCCCGCGGAGCCAGCCTTGCGGCCGTTTTGCTCGGCGCCGAAACTCTGAGCGGCGTCTTCGATGATTATCAAGCCGTGCTTTTGAGCGATCGCTTCGAGTGCGGGGTAGTCGGCCATTTGGCCGAAGAGGTCCACGGGGATGATGGCCTTAGTTCTGGCTGTGATGACTTTCTCGACTTCTTTTGAATCGATATTGTAGGTCTCGGGCTCGATGTCGGCGAAGACGGGCGTCGCGCCGACGAGTGCGATGGTCTCAGCCGTGCTGATCCAGGTGAAAGGCGTGGTGATGACTTCGTCGCCCGGGCCTATGCCGAGTGCCCGCAGGGCAATTTCGAGCGCCATTGTGCCGCTGGCCACGGCGACGCAGTGCAGCGGTTTGTCGGGCGTTCCGAGGAACTCACCGAGAGCGGCTTCGAGTGCGTACACTTCGGGGCCGTTGATGTAGCGGCCGTGCTCGAATACTTTGGCGACGGCTGCGTCGATTGTGTCCGCGCTGCGCGCGTGGATGGTTTTGATGTCGATGAATTGCATAAAGACTTATAAAGCTTCGGTGATTTGAGGTGTCTTTACTGAAAAAAGGCTATGCCTCATCAATGTTAGGCAACTCGATGAATGCAGCTTTATTGTATTCGTCATTAAAATCAAAGGGTTCTTCTGCAAATAGGTCAATGACGGCAAGCCCGCCTGCAATTAGGAATTCAGTCCCAGCTGCTTGCAGAGCGTTGAGGGCTTTTGATAAGTGATCGAGCGTCATCAGAGTTCCCGCACAGCTTGTTCCTCCGCGACTTCGAGGCAAGCAGACTTTCCTTTGTCCGCTTTTATAAATATTGCGCTTCCGCTAGTGCGCGCCGGGTCGTCTTTTTTTGGCATATGCTGGGCAATAAATTTCTCACGCTCTGAGTAATATGAGGACGAATCTTAACCTCACCGATATGGAGTGTTGTTACAAAATTTTCCGGTGCTAAGTGCTCGATCAGGTCAGCGTGGAGGAAAATCGCTTATGCGTGGAACCGGAGTTTATCGCAAAAGTCGCCAAGCCGAATGTGCGCATCTACGAAGTCGGCATTTCTTGCTACGGCCCCACCTACGACGAGGGCAAAAAAACGGCTGGCGCGACGGCGTGCGTGCGTTCTATGTGATTTTGAAATACGGGCTTTTTCGCTAGATGTTCGAATGCATATCCCGCTGAGCAAAAAAGCTCTCAGTTTTAAACCCTTGCTGAAGCTGCAGGCTCTGGTCGCGCAAAAAAACGCCACTCCTTGCGGAGTGGCGTTGATGAAAGCTTTAAGCTGTTGAAGCTTCAGTCTCGGCTTATTTGAAGTCAGCTTCGACTTCGGCCACGGTCTGGGACACGCGGGAGACGATTTGATAGGGGTCGCCCTGTGAATTCGGGCGGCGGTCTTCGAGGTAGCCTTTGTATGCATCATCCTTGACGAAGCTGTGAGGCACACGGATCGAAGCACCACGGTCAGCCACGCCCCAAGAGAACTTGTCGATAGACTGTGTTTCGTGGAGGCCGGTGAGTCGCATGTGATTGTCCGGACCATAGGCGGCGATATGCTCGTCCTTATATTCTTCGAACTTGTCCATAAGTTTAAGGAAGTAGTCCTTTCCGCCGGTCTCACGCATGTATTCGGTGGAGAAGTTGCAGTGCATGCCGGAACCGTTCCAGTCGCCTTGGTAAGGCTTGCAATGATATTCGACATCGACGCCATACTTTTCGCACAGACGCTGGAGGATGTAGCGCGCCACCCAGACCTGGTCGCAGGCTTTGTGAGCACCCTTACCGAAGATTTGGAACTCCCACTGACCCTTGGCCACTTCGGCATTGATGCCTTCGTGGTTGATGCCCGCGTCGAGGCAGAGGTCGAGGTGCTCCTCAACGATGCTGCGAGCGATGTCGCCTACGGAGGAATACCCCGCACCACAGTAGTAGTCGCCTTGGGGCGCTGGATAGCCGTTTTCAGGCCAGCCGAGCGCGCGGCCGTCTTGGAGAAGGAAGTATTCCTGCTCAAGCCCAACCCAGAGGCCTGAGTCTTCAGCGATGGTGGCGCGTGCATTCGATGGGTGTGGTGTGCCATCAGGCATGAGCACTTCACACATGACGAGGAAAGCATTTTTACGAGTGCTGTCAGGGAAGAGTGCGACAGGCTTAAGTATGCAGTCAGAGCTGCTACCCTCGGCTTGTTGGGTCGAGCTGCCGTCGAAGCCCCAAAGTGGGCAGTCGTCGAGCGTCCACTTGTCTACATCGCCCTCCTTGATGCAGGTCTTACCGCGGAGATTGGGGACTGGTTTGTAACCGTCGAGCCAGAGGTATTCTAATTTGATTTTAGCCATTGTATTCTGTATTTTTGTCAGGTTGATGATTGACTGTTGATTTTTCGGCGGGTGGCTATGTATGGCCTGAAGCCCGCAGAGTGTTTTGTATTTAGCAGAATGCATGCCACTGCACCTACTTTTCGGTTTTTACGGCCTTTTGATGGAGCGATGCGAGCTTTTTGTTCAAATCTTGCCATTCACATTTCGGAACACTGGTATGTGGACAACGAATTTCAAATGGAAGAAGCTAAAAATACAGCCCGTGCAATCGTTCACATTGGATATGATGGGCGCGTGCATAAATATTTCAAAGGTCCGCAAGCCCGTGAGCGCTATGAGAACGAGGTGCGCGTGCTCCGGTTTCTGGAAGAACGCGGATGCGGCTTTGTGCCTAGAATTGTGGAGCGTGATGATGCCCAGCTCTATCTTGTGACGAGCAATTGTGGTGCTCGTGTCGACCGCATGAGTGATCAGAAAAAGGAGCATATCTTCGCTGAACTTGAGCAATATGGCGTTCGCCATGACGACGCTGAGGTGCGGAATATCACCTACAGCACCCAGTTGGGGCGCTTCTGTGTGATTGATTTCGAATTTGCCACTATCCTCGCTCCCGGCTATCCGGCCTCCCCAGAGATGAAGTCAATCGCCGACCGCAGCCAATGGGAGGCTGAAGCATAAGCCATGGACGCATTTTCTGAGCTTTCGGCGACGAGCATTCGTTGGTCCGGCCTGACGGATGTTGGGCGTTTTCGAAAGAACAACGAGGACGCCTTTCTCGCGCTGGCCATCGACCGTGAGGGTGTCCGCCGTCTTGGCAAATACGGCAATGCGGGTCTTTGCGAGAGCGACTATATCTTCGCCGTCAGCGACGGAATGGGGGGGGCGAATGCAGGTGAGTTCGCCAGCCAGATCGCAGTGGATAAAATTACCCGTTTGTTTCCACAGAGCTTCCGCACAGCTGCAAGCGGCCTCGCCGTCGGCTTCCAGGATCTATTGGGTGAGCTCTTTGAGCAAATTCACCGCGAACTGACGCACATGGGGCAAGCCTACGAGGAACTCAGCGGTATGGGCGCCACCCTCAGTCTCTGTTGGGTCCGCCCCGGGTGGGTTTATTTCGCCCACGTCGGTGACAGCCGGATCTACCATCTGCCTGCAGCCGGGGGAATCCAGCAAGTCAGCCACGACCACACCCACGTCGGCTGGCAGCAGCGCGAAGGTCAGCTCTCGGAGATGCAGGTGCGCAGCCACCCTAGCCGCAACGCCCTCCAGCAAGTGCTTGGCGGTAAGACGCAGAACCTCAGTCCCCAGTTTGGCGCGGTCGGCCACGAACCGGGCGACGCCTTCCTCCTTTGCTCTGATGGTCTCGTCGAAGGCCTCTGGAACAGCGGCATGAAGCGTCTCATTCGCAACCCGCCGAAGAACGCCCCCGCTGACGTGGCCCAGCGCCTCGTCGCCGAGGCGGTGCAAACCGATGGCAAAGACAATACGACGGCGCTGGTGTTTGAGGTTTCCTAGCGGCGACTTCAGTCGCCGTCTGTAGCTGGCGTTGATGGCATTGGCTATGACGCGCATTTTCGCATTTTGTAAACTTGAATCGTTGACAGCGCGCGTTTAATCCCCGAAAAGCACACCCTCGACGTATGCTCAGGTGGTGAAATTGGCAGACACGCTACGTTCAGGTCGTAGTGCCTTCACGGGCATGCGGGTTCAAGTCCCGCCCTGAGTACCATTTTGTCCGCAGTGATGCGGTTTTTTGGCGCGCTTTCACCCTGCGGGTGGTCCGGTTCGCTTGCTCCCGAGCATGTCATCGATCCTCGTTTAAATTTCCGCTTTGCGGCTTTGACCTTGGCGTGAATTTGGTACGGATTGCTTCAATGGAATTGAACTTTTCAAAACTGGCTGCCGTCTTAACTGGCTTTTCGACCAATCTGCAAAAAGGCGAGCGTGTCTTGATTGACGCCTTCGACATTCCAGAAGCCATGGTGGTGGCGTTGGTGCGTGCGGCGCGCGAGCGGGGTGCAGTGCCTTTTGTCAACTTGCAGCGGGCGCGCATCAGCCGCGAGCTGGTCAATGGTCTCGACGACCAGCAGTTCGAGACGCAGGCCACTTGGGAGTTGGCGCGGATGCAGAAAATGGACGCTTATATCGCGGTGCGTGGTTCGGATAATATTTTTGAAATGTCGGATGTCGATCCGGCCAAGGTTAGCCGGGTCATGCGGGCGATGAAGGCCGTGCTCGACTACCGAGTAAACAAAACGAAGTGGGTCATCCTCCGTTGGCCGACCCCGTCTATGGCGCAGCAGGCGATGATGAGTACGGAGAGTTTCGAAGACTTCTTCTTCCGAGTCTGCACACAGGACTACAGTCGCATGACCGAGGGCATGGCCGCGCTCGAAGCGCTCATGACAGCGACTGACCGCGTCGAGCTGAAGGGGCCGAACACCGATCTGCGTTTCTCGATCAAGGGCATCGGAGCCGTTGCCTGCGGCGGGCGGCATAATATACCAGACGGCGAAGTCTTCTCCTGTCCGGTCAAAGACTCGGTCGAGGGCGAGATCACCTACAACGCTCCTACGGTTTACCAGGGCATCTCCTTCGACAATATCCACCTTAGGTTCGAAAAGGGCAAAATCGTCCACGCCGACGGCACGAACGCTGGGCGCCTGAACGAGATCTTGGATTCGGACGCCGGCGCCCGTTATATCGGCGAGTTTGCCATCGGCTTCAATCCGCACATCCTCGAGCCCATGCGCGACATCCTCTTCGACGAGAAGATTGCTGGCTCTTTTCACTTCACACCCGGTCAGGCCTACGAGGAGGCCGACAATGGCAACCGTTCCCAAGTCCACTGGGACATGGTGCAGATCCAGCGCCCCGAGTACGGCGGCGGCGAGATTTGGTTCGACGGCGAACTCATCCGCAAGGACGGCCTATTTGTGAAGGACGAGCTCAAGAAGCTGAACCCGGAGTATTTGCTGGGCGATTCGTAGTGCGCTGCTTCAGCAAGCACTCTGCGCCGGACGGAACCGCCCTGTCACGAACCCTTTCTGAAGCTGCGGGCTACGGAGATTCCATGGCCAGCTCGTCAATGTCGCCCTTTCCGCACTTTTCTAAAAAAGCCCCTTGCCAGATGCACGGCTTGAGAGCTTCCTTGAGGATCTACAGATGGACAAAGCCTATCAAGTGATCGCGCGCCGCTGGCGCCCCAAGCAGTTCAGTGAACTGGTGGGGCAGGACCACATCGTGCGCACCCTAAGCAACGCGATCGATACCAAGCGGATCGCCCACGCCTACCTCTTTGTTGGTCCTCGCGGCACGGGCAAAACCAGCACCGCGCGCCTCTTCGCCAAGGCGCTCAACGCCGAGGGGGGGCCCAGCGCCAACCCCGACAATGAGTCCGAGACCAGTCAGGCCATCATGAACGGTTCCTGCATGGATGTCATCGAGATCGATGGAGCCTCCAACAACAGTGTCGAGCAAGTCCGCAGCCTGCGCGAGGAGTGCCAGTTTGCCCCCGCACAGTGCACCTATAAGATCTACATCATCGACGAGGTGCACATGCTTTCCACGGCTGCATTTAATGCGCTGCTCAAGACCCTCGAAGAGCCGCCCGAGCACGTTAAATTCTTTTTCGCCACGACTGAGGCGCACAAGGTCCTGCCTACCATTGTTTCCCGCTGCCAGCGCTTTGAGTTCCGCCCCATTTCGGATGAGGTGATCGCGGAAAAGCTCACTCAGATCTGCCAGGTGGAACACATCCAGGTCGAGCCTGCCGCGCTCGCCTCAATCGCCCGCCTCGCTAACGGCGGCATGCGCGACGCCCAGTCGATCCTCGACCAGATGATCTCTTTTTGCGGTAGCGACATTAAGGAAGGCGACGTACTCGATGTCTACGGCCTCGTCTCCGACGAGCGTATCGCCAAGCTTGCGCAGGCCCTCGCCGCCCTCGATTACGCGGCCATCATTGTCGCTGTCGACGAGTTTACGGCCGAAGGGCGTGATCTCTATCGCATATTGATCGATCTCGAAGCCCACGTGCGCCTCGCGCTGCTCGACGCGATTCAAAACGCAGGCAGCACCGACAAGCTCGGTGTGGCCATGAGCACGGAGTCGCTCATGCGCATGCTCGACGCCCTTCACCGGGGCGAGGCTTCCGTGCAAAGAGGACTTTCCGAGAAGGTGAATTTCGAAGTTGTTCTGCTTAAAGCGGCCGAGGAGTCGCGCTCTCGTGCGATTGACAGCTTGATCAAGCAAGTCGCGGCGGCCGGAGGTGGTAGCGGAGTGGACGAAAAAAAAAAGCCCTAGTCATCCCACCAGCTAAAGCAAACGAGCCACGGCCCATGCCGGATGCCGGAGCCGAGCCATCTTCAGTCGTGGCTGGAGTGAGTCATCATCCAGCCGATGCACTTGCCGCCCCGTTGGAGTCCGATGAAGTTACGGATTCTGAATTCGAAGCGGTGGACAATGCGCTCGAACACATGATACTTGGTGAAGCGTTGCCTGAGGTTAAAATCGTTAAATCGAAAGCACTCATCAGCCTTGACCAAGCCCACGCAAAACTAAGCCCCGAAATACTAAAGGCCCTCATCGACAAGTTCAAAGGCAGCCTGACCCAGGTCCGCCAGCTTGACGAGCGGGATCAGATTTTCTAGCGCACGTTGCACGCTGTGCGGGCAATTGCGAATGGTGAAGAGGAGGGGTAGGGCACGATCAGCGCTGTAAACGGTAATTCATGCTACAGGCGTCCTCTAGAGCGCTTGCTGGTCGACCCCGCTGGTGCGGGTTCGCTATGGTTTCGTGATGTAGCGATGCGAGACTAGTCGGGTCGATGTTGGTCGGACTGGAGCGCTTGCCGGTCGACCCCGCTGGCGCGGGTTCGCTACGGTTTCGTGATGTAGCGATGCGACGCTAGTCGCGTCGATGTTTACGGTGCGGCTTCCTCTACCGGAGCTTCATCGTCGATCAAGCCGACGTCGCGGCCTAAGCGGCCGATGTCGAAAAAGCTGACGTAGATGACGAAGCAGAGCAGCAGGATCATGAATGCGCCCTGCACGTTTTCCATCAGCCTGCGGGGGAGTGGGCGGCCGATGATCTTTGAAATCGTGGCGAAGAGCATGTGCCCGCCGTCGAGCACGGGGATGGGTAACAGATTGAAGATCGCGAGGTTGACGTTGATTAAAGCCAACATCCAGAGCAGGTCGATGAAACCGACCTGAGCCATGCGAGTGAGTCCGTGCACAATACCGACGGGTCCGCTCATGTTTTTTACGCGCACGTCGGAGTTTTTGTGTATCAAGGCGTAGAGCGTCATCTTCATCGTCTCAGCGAAGCGGTAGAGCTGGTCGATTGGGTTGTAGTGGACGATCTCGGTTTTGTATTGAAAGTCGTAAGCGAAGCCGAAGCGGGGGCTTGCTTCCCCTTCTTTGATTCGAGGGTGGATGGGTAGGGTCAGTTCTTTGCCCTCGCGTTCCACCGTCACATCGATGCTGCGGTCGCCGTGCTTGGTTAGATAAGTACTAAGGAAGGCCCCTGAAATGATGTCTTCACCGTCAAGTCGGATCAAGCGGTCGCCCGGTTCGAGGCCCGCTTCGATCGCAGGCATGCCGGGTTCGAGGCGCATGACGATCGGGGCAGAGGTTTCGTCGGTTTCCGGCTCAATCCCGATGTAGCGCATGCGCTCGCTGGAGACGAGCTCGGGATGGACGGTAAACTCGAGCAACTCGCCTTCGCGAAGCACGCCGACTTCGACCTCGCGGCGGCCATCTGA
>Ga0129345_1000855_pt1 | contig 11407 bp, 13 predicted proteins | sample CPBDNA_FD_94425 | JGI IMG/M metagenome (GOLD analysis project Ga0129345, IMG submission 94425) | Freshwater to marine salinity gradient microbial communities from Chesapeake Bay, USA - CPBay_Sum_20_0.8_DNA | ecosystem: Environmental > Aquatic > Marine > Coastal | place: USA: Chesapeake Bay...
ATGGCGTCGTAGTGGATGTCAGAAATGAAGAGGAAATGCTGCTCGCCTTTGCGCTTGATGAGGTCGCAGTCGACGGCGTGGACGGTGCGCGCTTTTCGTTGAAGGTGCATTCAATAAACCCAGAGGGTATTTGGTGACTTGTTAGGATCCATATCGACATGGATATGGTTCTCGCCCAAACCTATCCTGTGGAAGCCGGCATCCAAGAGAGCTTCGAGGAGTAGAAACCTCCTGCGGTTGTTGGGTACGGCTATATCCGCAGCCCATCCGAGCAGGTGAGACGATTTGGGTGAGGCCGGGTATCCCTTCTTCATGAGCTCCCGGTTGTATTCAACCGTCCGGAAGCCCGACGTTATCCTCATGGGATACCCGTAGATGTCGCGTGCGATGTCGAGGGCTTGTACTACTTCGTGCTCCATGAGCTCACCCGTACCGGGGCGGTCGGGGGAGTCGAATTCGGAGAGCTTGAACCATTTGTACATCACATCCCTTTTTTGGCGAGTAAAATTTTCAGCTCGTGGATGCCTTCGACGCATTCCTTGAGCATGGATTTCAACTCGCTCTGGTCACTCTCAAGGCGGTACACCCGCCCCTTGAGTTTGGCGACCTCGGAATTCAAGGATACCCAAACGCCAACTGCGGCCATTAACGAAGGCACCAAATTTATTAACACGTCGTAGTTCATCTAAAAACTGTGATTGTGCCGTTTATCTCCACGGCCTTTGTAGAATGGTAAGTAGTTGCACGAATAGTCCAGATGTACACCCCGTCGGGTACAAAAGCTCCAAGGCGGTTGCCCAACCATTTATCCGCAGGATTAAAACTGATCCAAACGAGAGTACCCCACCGGTTGTATATCCTGCACTCCCACTTCCACCAACATTGATTCCTTGTTATCGGTTTCCAGTAATCGTTTTGGAGGTCGGCGTTAGGAGTGAAAGTATTGGGTACGAAGATGAGAGGGTCGTTGCAGTCCTCACCTTCGTCAGGATAGTATTCGCATAAGCCTACAACGGTGCATTCTTCGCAGTAGTTTATGGCAACGGGGTCTAAGCAGCCTTGATAAATACAAGAGCCGTCGTCCTCGGTGGCGATGGTGTTGTAGTTATATGCGAACATATCCGTACATCCAAGCACGATAGGCGGGGGTGGGGGGTCGCATCCCCCATTGAGGCTGTATTGGATCCAGCTGTTGTAGATATTCTCGTCGGGGTATGCAAAACCACCCAATCCCTCGTCTCCTTGTATGGCGTCGGAGTCATTGATTTGCCACACCGTCATGATGAGGCATTCTTCGTAATAAGACCCGCTCTGGAAGATGTCCACCCAACAGTTAGCCGTGCCGCTGCCAAAGAGAGGCGTGTCGAGCAGGTTAAAGGTTAGCGTGTCCCCGGTTTGCAAGATGTCGTCTTCGCCTTGCCCGATGTCAAAACCCGGAAAGTTGAGAGGAAAAATGAGCAGCGCCCATCCGTGATCGTAGAAACACGGGAACGGGTTGTCTTCCAACTCCGGATTGAAGGTGAGAGCAAGCAAAAATTCACCGATGCTGTCGGATGGGGTGCCGCACTGCGCTCCGTTGACGGCAATGGTGATGTCCGTGGAGATGGGATTGAACCCAATTATCTCCATGTCGCATTGAGCGTAGGATAAGAGAGGCAGGAAGAACCACAGAACCCTCTTCATTGGACAAATACTTTCTTCGTTACGCTGCGATATTTGAGGATATATACGCCCGTCGGTAGCATATCGAAGGGCGTATCGACCCTGCGCCCCATAAGGTCGTAGATAGTCGGTTTTCGGGTTTTCAAATCGCCTTCTAAAACGACGTCAACATAAGTGCCCACCGAGAAGTCCAACTCCAAAGGACAGTCGCCCACGCTGGAGAGCATATGCAAGAGGTCTTGGACGTTGACTATCCCGTCGCCGTTAGGATCTACCGGGCTATCTTCAACTCCGAAATAGGAAAGCATAACAAGAACGTCGCCGTTTCCTATGGTGCCGTTGCCATCGTAGTCCATAGGGCATTGGGGAAGGGTGTTGCAGAAGGTTTCTTGCCATACTTCAAAACTCGCGCCGAATCCCGTAGCAAAGAGGGTGTCTGGGCCTACCGTCCCCGTCATGCCCTCGCCTCCCAAATCGCACACCCCATCGCTTCCAAAATCGAAAGAACAAAAGCCGTCCCCGTTGGCATCTGTAATTGTTACCTCGTAGCACCCCTCGTAGATGCAAAGGTCGTACACGTATGTCGCTTGACCTAAAGGGTAGTTTCCGTCACCAATTACAAACTCTCCATCTTGTGTTATCTCCCAGTCTGTCTCGTTGGCCCACGTATCGGTGCTTACGGTGATGCTCAACAAACCTCCTTCGGAGTAGTTAAGAGGAAAAGCGAGGTAGTTGTTTTGGGCGTATTCATCCAAGGCGTTGAAGACTTGAACTTCGAACATCTGCGCCTCATATACATCTACACCTTCAAAGAGTACGTCTTGTGACTCTACCAGATTAAATACTTGCTGGGTGTATTCGTTGCCATTGCAAAACAAAGACACGTCGACAAATGCCAAGGGCTCGTTTCCCGTGTTGCTTACGGTCACCCAAATATCCTGCGTCGGGGTACACCACTCCTGTTGGTAGGTGGCATCCTGTACCATAGCGTCAAAGTCTACGGGAGTCAGGCACGAGTTTGAGTTCCACAGCTCCCACCGTGCGCCGTTCAAGAGTTGGTGCATCTTCTCCGCTTGTCCCTCGGTAAAGGAGTCCTTGCACGTCTCAGGTGTGTAGTCCATGAAGTTTTCTACCATAGCGTCCGGGCAGCTCGGCGCGGTACATTGGTTGTTTTCCCACGTAGGTGGGGTGTCGCATACTTCATCGCCTTGATTTTCGCAGTTGCTCTCTGTGCATCCGGTGGAGTTAGAGAACGTATGCCAAAGGGAAAGATGATGACCCATCTCGTGAACAACCGTATATCCCAACTCCCTTCCGGGTTTCTGCACCCCTACCGTGCCGACCGTGTTGTACAACGCCACGATTCCGTCACGGCAATCTCCCGTCGGCCCGAGGTACGCAAAGCCTTGTATCCCGTTGCCTCCGTCGTTGTTATTTATCTCGTTGACGACGTAGATGTTGACGTACTCGGAAGGATTCCAACAACCCGTCGCGGCCTTCAACTCTTCTTGCTCTACCCCTTGGCTTCCGAGCTGTCCGTTGCTTATGCCTTGCGTGGCGTAGTTCTCCCACAGGTCGGCCCCGTTAGTGCGAGTGATGCCGGTCGTAGGGTTGCCTTCTGGGTCGCGGGCGGCCAAACAGAAGTCGAGCTTCGTATCGACAGGCGACGCGAAGCTCTCATTCAGTACGTCCAGCTGCGACAAGACTTGTTCGTCGCTGATGTTGTTATCCATAGCCGCGCCCGTGTGCACGACATGGAAGACTAGCGGAATAGTTTTGTGCTCTTCGTTGGCAAGGTCAGCCCTTGCCGGGTTGCCCATGACGTGGACGGGATACTCCAGACACGTTTGAGCTTGAACGAGGAGCGGCAGAAAGCCGAGAAGAAGGAGTATTCGCATCGAGCCAAAGTTTGAGAAGTTGGATGTTTTCTTGGCGGGTCATTGGAGAAGCTTTCGTGCGAGGTCAGGATCGAGCTGCCCATCACCACGAGAGATGGTCATGCCGTTTTGGTAGTAGGCCGTCTTCTGCGGGAACATATCCGCGCCCGTGTTGGACGTGTACTCCGGGAAGAAAGAGAGGTTGTAGCAGAGGTATTCTACAAGTCGCGTCGTGTAGAACTGGGCGTTCTGCCGGGCGTTCTCAATTTCGCGGTGTAGGTCGGCCTCGGAGATGGCGGCGGTGTTCTCTGCCGTCCTAATAACGAGTCCTCCGTTGTCGAGCTTCACGTACAAGTTGGGCAGCAGCTCCACCATACTCCACCACACCACGACCTTCCGTACGTACCCGTCCAAAAGGGCTTCGTAGTTTCCCGTGATAGTACCGCCTGAGACGTCGGCCTTCAACTTCTCCAGCAGCTCGGTACCGAGGTATTGCTGGAGGTGTTTGTCTTGTGCCAAGATGATGGCCGGAACCATCACCGCATCCTCCACCCCGCCGTTGAGCTGGGTGATACGCTTCATGTAGTCAGGGTTGACGAAGAGAACTTCTGCTTGTAGTGCCATTATACGGGTGTTGTCCAGTTCTTAGGTTGAAGGAACCCACGGTTTACTTGTTCGCGGGTGGGCTTGGCTACGCGCGGGTCGTTTGTAGGCAGCGGTTCGAGCCCGGCCTCTTGCAAAATCTTGCGAGCGCGGTTCACACTTATCTTCTTGTTGTTCTTGCGGAGGTAGGTACGACGCTCCCAGAAGTGCTGACACGACCCACCCCCGTGGTAGAGGAAGAGGTCGTAGGTGTCGGAGCCGTTTGGCCCCCACCCGGGGTTCACCGCACGAGACGAAGCCGCGTCGATGTCTTCCTTCCTCCATACGCGGTCGCCTGCATTTACCATACGCTTGCAGAAGTCGCGCGATTCGTTGCCATTCTTGCCCGTCACCTTGGGCATATAGGCGTATCTGACCTTGACGAGCTCGTTGTCTTGATCTGATGAGGCTTGAGGCTTACCCGAAGGGACGCGAGCGAAGTTCCACAAGGCGTCCTGTGTGGCCTCGGTTTCTACGTCTACCCGTCGGGCGTCGATGAGTTCCCACTCGTCGTCTACTTCCTCGCCCATCTCAATCAAAAAGTCACACGCGAGGTTGAGTTCTACGTCGTCGCTCATTTGCACCTCTTCTGAGGGCGTTTGAGGGGCCATAGCGGGCACTTCTTCAACTGAGACAACAGTTGGGGTATTTGCCGCGTTGAAGATGCTCTCAAGGGCGTCTTTTACGATGCGCTGGTAAGGCTTCACCACTTGCTTGTCGAAAAGCTCCGAGGCAATCTCCAACTCTTGCGTGTTTCCAAGCTGTCCGGCTGTCTTGACGCCAAACATAGCCGAAGACACCACGCGGTGTCCCACCATGATTTTATCTGACACCTCCGTAGAGAGGAATTGGTATTGCTTGTCCGCGTCGGAGAGCGGGAACGGCTCGAAGTCGGGCTTTCTTTCGGGAGAGTCCGAGTAGGTCACGATGAACTTTCCCGCATTGGTAGCCCCGGCCAGTTGGCGCTCGATGTCGTTACGAATCTTGTGCCGCTCCTCCTGCGCTGGGACTCCGTTCTTGAAGTGGATGGAGAAAGAAGGAGCGAGGCCGTTCTTGATATTGTTGATGTGATATTTGCCAATCTCCTTGTCGAGCTCGATGTAGTCAATCGAGCCGATGTAGTCGGGCTTGGGGTAGTAGTACGATCCGGGAGAGAACGGCTTGACGTACAAGATTTGCACGGGGTACTCTAATGAATCCTCGGGGTCGAAGGCACGCACGAGCTCCGGCTCGATTTGTTTGTTCGACCAGTCCTTGGAGTAGTAGTAGAAGTTGACGTTTTCGTCTTCGTCGACCTCGGCGCTTCGGATATTCTCGAAGGGGCAATGGCGCACCTTGGCCACCGTCGTGCGGTCGATGCTGTACACGACCTCCAGCGCGCAGCCTCCTTGAATCTTTAGGTCGAGGCACGCCTTGCGGACTTCATCTTGCAAGCCCCACTCTTCAATCTTGAGGCGAGCATCCAACGTGTCGGCCTGCACCCCGTCGCCGTAGATCATATAGGCAATGGAAGTGCAGAGGGCGTTGTGCGTGGCGCTGCTCTTGTAGAGGTCAATGAGGTATTGAGGGAAGAGGTTGTCGTCCCCGTACTGAACGTAGCCCTCGTTGGAGGGCTTCTCCGCGTAGGAGCGTTCTTGGTATTCGTTGAGTTTTAGTAAATCCATCACTCGTAATATATAACGTTGTCAGGGATAGAGACGTTAGGAATAGTCCACGCGGGTTCGTCGCTTACTTTGCATGGCCCAATTTCGCATACCCCCACCACACTTGCGTCCGTTGGGTCGAGGTTGGTGGCTGAATTCTGCCCCCAAATTTTGTAGGTGAAGAGGCCGCTTTCGGTAATCAAAACGCCGTTGGTCGTGTCGGCGTTGGTGTCGAGTTCAAACTGCGTATATCTCTCGTTGTCGTAGCTCAACACAGGCACAGCGTAGTGCTTCTCCTGCGTCGCTTGGTTCGTGAGTTCCAAGAGATAGTGCGTGAAGCTGGGCAGAAACTTACGTGACTCGAAGGGAGTGACGTTGACCAAGTTGGAGGCGGTATTGGGGGAGAGATGAATCATGCTTCAAAATAAAGGGGAGAGCAACTGCCCTCCCCCTCCTTGTAACGATAACGGCCTAAGGTTGGCCCGATATTTTGAGAACTTACGGAGCAGCCGTGAAGGTCACGTTGGTTTGTCCTGCCTTATCAAAGAAAGGAGCTGCGCTGACCTCTTGTGCTGACAACTCCAACGTAAAGCCGTTCTGGTCGCCTGCTGCGGTGCCCGTTTGTACGGTACCGCCGGAAGCCTCGACGCCGTTTTTGTTGCCCATCACGAAGTAGTTGTCGTTCGTGTCCTGAACGATAACGGCCATACGGCCTTTGGTGATGTTTGAAATCTCCACGATGTCGGCAGCGTCCAACTTGTTGAACGTAGCAGACAACACTTGGTCGAAGTAGACGGTACCTGCTTCGATGTTTGAAGTGACGGTCTGCGTCAAAGAGCCAGAGCCGCGCGTCATATCGTAGGTGTAGACCGTGAGAGCAGCAGTAGCGTCTCCAATCTCACCCGCTACGGGAGCCTCCCAGATACCTTCGCTCCACTCACCGATGTAGATACGCTTGATTCCTCCGAGAGCATCTTTGCAACCCGTTCCGCGTCCTGCGAGAGTTAGTGTACAAGCCATGTTGTAGGGTTTAGTGAAAGTCGGGGGGAGCCTGTTCTCTCCCCCCTTCTCTCGGGTTCAATTATTAGCTGGAGCGGCGAGCTACTGCGATGGCAGCTTCGTCCACAATCTGACAACCGCCAGAGAACTGCATGATCACACGAGTCACGTCGTCACCCGTCACGTCACGCAAGTTCAAGATAGAGGCGTTGATGTGGTCGGTCAAGAGGTCCGTACCGAAGTACAAGTTCTCACGCTGTGCGAAGAGGAACGTGTCGTCAGGCATACCGGCAGGCGTGATGATTTCGTAGCCCTTGTAGTTCTGAGCGAATCCTTCAGCCAAGTAGGTCAGCTCTGCCGTGCCAGCGATGGCCTCGAAGTAGAGTTGCTTCATGGCACGAGACATGAAGAGCTTGGTGTTGGGGTCGCCAGCGATGACAGCAGGAACAGCCAAGGCGTTCAAGCGAGTCAAGATGTTGGCAGAGGTGGTAGCACCCGTCAACAAATCCTCTTCGCCGGGAGTGGCGGCAACGATTTTGTTCAACAACCCTGCGAAAGAGTTGTACGTTCCCGTCGTTGCTCCGTCGGTTGAGGAGTACTTGCCCTGCCAGATGTTGCGCTCGACAGCCTCGGCGGTCTTAGCAGCCACGTACTGAGCCACGAACGTCGTGAAGTCAGCAGGAGCGGCGGAGTTTTGTCCGCGCATCTGAGCACCTTCCCACGTAGCGCGGAGGTCTTCGTTGCATACCTGCTCGTTAATCTTCAGAGCGTCGACGGCCAAGATAGCCTCGCCCAAAGTCAACTGACCAGCAGCAGGGGTTGAGAACGCGCAGTCGTCGTTGGCTTGGATAGCCACGCCGGAGAACTTCCGGAGAACTGCTTTAGAGTGGACATTTTCACGAACGGTCACATATCCGTTTGCGATGGTGTCGGCAGACAAGACAGCAGCAGACACGTAAGGACGTGCCGCTTCTCCTGCGTAAGTACCGACGCCTACTGTGGCATTGTTGCCAAACTTGTAAAGACTCATTACTTTGAGAATTGATTGAGGAGAGCTGACACGCGCTCCTGAGTTGATAGATTCTTGAGGTCGAGAGGCTCACGCTTCGTCGTTGGGGCTTGATGCTTCAGGCCCGCTTCGGCGGCTTTCTTTTGCATGGCTTCGAGCTCCGCCTTGACAGCGGCAAGTTCGACAGCCACAGGATCCTCTTCTTTTTTTGGTTCGGGGGTGTCGGCTGACATCTCCTCCTTGTCGTCCTTGTTCAGGGCTTCAAAGGCGGCAGCAATCATCTCCTCGACTTCGGCTTTGGTGACGTAGCTGGGTGTCTCCTCAGCTTGCACCTCTTCCGTTTCTTCGGAGGCTTCAACCTCTTGGGTTTCTTCTGAGGCTTCGACTTCTTCGACAACCTCCTCCACTACCTCTTCGGTAGCTTCGCCAACAGAAGTAACAACACCGCCGTCACCGACTACGATGACACCGCCGTCTGCGAGGGTGTAGTCGCCGGGAGGCAGAGGGATGTTCTCACCCTCGTCGTTGATGATGTAGGCTTCTACACCTTCTGCAAATTGTTCTGCGTCGGTGTAGATCACCGTGCCGTTTTCGAGTGTGGCTTCCGCCATCTCGGTGCGCTTCTCCTCGCTCACCGTCAGGTTGACGTTGAAACGATTGAAGACTTCTTGCACTCGTTCTTGGATAGTCATGGAGTCCTTTTTTTCAATGAGTATTTGAAAGCCTCAATCCTCAAGTGAATCGAGCTCTTTTTTCAACGCCTCGAAAAATTTGAGGTCGACGATTTGCTGGACAAGCTCCGAAAGCATCTCCTCGTCTTGGTCTTTCTTCATCTTGTCGGCAAAGTACCCCTCGATGGAGAAGCCCTTGACCTTGCCTTCCTTTACCCACTCCTTCCAGATAGCTTCGTTATCTACCTTGACGGCTACCATCCACGTACCTACAGGGACGTCCAACCCGTAGAGGGCAGACTTGTCCTTCTCTTTGTCCTCTACCATCCACGACTCTACCACGGTGAGGCCGTTGATAGTGTGCTCGTGTTCGAGGGTGTGGTTGGCTTGGTTGCCGTGCTTCAAATAGAGCTCCGCCGCCCGCCGTACCGTGGCTTTGGAGAAGTACACGTAGAACTCGTCTTCTCCGTTCTTGCGGTAGATAGGCTTGTCGGGGACGAGGGCAGGGCCGAGGAGGATACGTTTGTCGGCGTCGGCCTCGGCAAATTGTACCCTCTGCTCTTTGAGGGCGATGAAGTCGAGCTCGATAGCTGGGCGGTCTACGATGCTGATCGCGTCGATGCCGTACAGCTCCGCGTCTTCGTCGATGATTAGTTCTACGATTCTCATAACGTGCTTTGGTCTTGGATTTTCTTGTTTGCTTGTTGGGCGCTTGTGACGTTCTCGCTGATGACGTACGTCTCGATGACTTGCTGTTGTGCTCCCTCGCCCAAGAATCCGAGGTCGAGGGTAGGAGCAGGCGGTGTTTGTCCTGCGGCAGTAGCAGCCGAGGCAGCCCCGCCCGTTCCGGCGTAGGTAGACCCTCCTCCGCCCCCTCCACCTTGGAATGTTTGGCTTTGAATCTTCTTGACGTTAGCCAGACCCGCAGCGGTGGCAGCGACAGCGGCAGCCGTACCCAACCCCGGCCCCACCACGGGGATACCTGCAAGCGATTTGAACGCCTGTACCGCGCTCTCGTATGTCGAGATGAGGGCTTGTGCTGTCTGTATCTTTTTAGACCGCTCAAAGCCTTTCTTTTGTTCCTGCTCTGACTCACCCGTGAACGCTTCGTTGAGGGCAGAGAGGGCGTCGAGGGTGGACTTGGTGATGTCCAGCCGAGCCTGCTTGATGGCTTCGGCGTTGGCCAGTTCCTTGTCAAGGTCGGCTTGCCTTTGAGCATCGCTTTTCGCGTTGGATTCGGCGCGATATTTTTCATCAATGGCGGCGAGGTCTGCGTTTAGCTGCTCGGTAGCGGCCCGCAGTAGTCCTTCGTCGTCGCCTGCGATAGCTACGCGCTCGTCGTACTCCTGCATAAGGGCGAGTTCCTCACGCTCACGAGCCGAAAGGGTGAGGGCGTAGAGCTCGTCTTCCAACTTCTGACGCGCGGCCAGTTCATCCTGTGCAGCGGCCAACCGCTCCTCCTCTTGTGCGAGGAGTTCTTGGTTGAGGGCAAAGAGTTTGTTTTGTAGCTCCGTCTGGATAGTCGCGCTCGCTTGCCGTGCTGCTGCCGCTTCGATTTCCGCATCTGCTACGGCCTGCAACCGCTCCTCAGTTTCACCTTGCAACTCAAGCTCCCGGCGCAAAAGCGCAGCTCTCTCGTTAGCTATGGCCACATTTTCATCCGCATACTTTTGGTTCAACTCGGCGGCTCTTGTGGCGGCCTCGATTCTTTCTTCTACCGAGAGGCGCTGGTCGTCGCTTTGTCTCTTGAGTTCTTCTACCTCTGCTGCGCCTTGTGCCGTGGCAACGTTTAGCTCTCTTTGTCTGTCGCCCAAAGCCTGCAGCTGCTTCTCCAAGGCGATGGCTGCTGTTGTTTGTTTCACCACCCCCTCTACGAAAGGCGTAACAAACTCAGTCACCGCCTCAGCAGCTTCTACAACTTTGTCCGTGATGTTCTCCACCCCCAAAGTCACCTTCGCCGCTGCATCCGCAGCTACCTTGCCAGCTTCTCCAAATCGACCCTCGAAAAGCAACCCGATAGCCTCTCCCAATTTGGGGATGAGTTCGAGCATACCCTCGAAGCGGTTGATGATGTTTTCCTTTACGAGGTTGGCAAAGTTCAACAAGGCTTCCTTGGGGCTTCCAAAGAGGTCTGTTAGCTTGGCCTTGAGGTCTTCGATAACCTGCTGGGGGTTCGTAAAGATGTCGATAAGGAGGTCTCCCAAGGGTGCGGCCGCGTCCACGATTACGTTGATGACTGCACCAATGCCGGCAAAGGCTACCTCCAAGGCTTCCGCCACGGTTTTGTTCTCCGTAAACTTCTGCACGAGCTTGGCCACGATACCCACGAGCAGTCCAATTCCCGTGGCTTTGATGGCCGTACCCAACGCCTTGAAGCCTTGTGCCCCCAGCGTGCCTGCCTTCTTCAGTCCCGTTCCTGCGCTCTTCGCGTTTTTGCCTATCTCCTCGGTGGCCTTGGCTGCATCGTCGGCAGCGTCGGCTACCTTCTCCATATCCTTGACAAGGCGCGTCGTTACCTTCTCTACTTCGCCCGTCTCAGCGTTGAAGGTGAATACTACTTCTTGGTTGGTTACAGCCATGACAAGACGTTATAGATGACCAACACACACGCCCCGCAGAAGCAGGCCAAATAGACCCCCGTCAGGAGGTAGTCAAGGGGCGTAAGCCACCACGGAAGGGGAGCCTTCACCTTGTAGGCTTGCAAGAGGTCTATTCCTCTCATGATGTGCTTGGGGTCTTTCATTGGGGCTGTGTTGTTTGGTTGAGCGGTTTGCAAATCTGCATAGGCGAAGCACCTCCGGGGACTCCTACGTCGATGTTCACCCAGCGGTACCCGTATTTGGTGCAGCACTCTTCCGAGCCAAAGTCAGGAGCTATGTCCGTTGAGTTGTTAAACAGGATGTA
>Ga0129345_1000859_pt1 | contig 11373 bp, 11 predicted proteins | sample CPBDNA_FD_94425 | JGI IMG/M metagenome (GOLD analysis project Ga0129345, IMG submission 94425) | Freshwater to marine salinity gradient microbial communities from Chesapeake Bay, USA - CPBay_Sum_20_0.8_DNA | ecosystem: Environmental > Aquatic > Marine > Coastal | place: USA: Chesapeake Bay...
AGATTGAAAAAAATAGGAACGCTTTACGAGATAGAGCTCCTAACGTAGAATTTTTTATTAATTGCACAATCAGTGTTCAAAATGCTTACCACATTGTAGACTTTTACAAATATTGTATTGAAACAGATTTTTGTAAACCTTGGGAATTCAGAACTAACATTGTCCAACATCCGGAACATTTAAGATTACAAATATTGCCAAAAAATATTAAAGAAGAACTTACAGATTTATACAATATTACAGCAGATTATGCTGATAGTTTAAATGGGGAACATGTAGGAAATGATTTTAGAAGTCTTGCAGTATGGATGAATCAAGAAGACAGAAGTAATGATATTAAAATTTTTAAAGAGCAAATGGATATAGTGGATAGTATTAGGAATGAAAAGTTTTCTACAACATTTCCTCAACTTGCGGAATTAGTAAAATGACAATTTTAACAGTTGGGTGTAGTTGGACTTGGGGGTACGGTTTACAACCTAGCGAAACTTATTCAGCACATCTACAAGACTTTTTAGGTGTAAACGTAATTAACGCTGGTACTTGTGGTACAGACATAAAACAATCCATTTATTCTACATACCAATTATTAGATCACATACAGCCGAGCATTGTTATATTCCAATTAACTACTTTTGATAGAATAACTCTCGGAGTTTCAGGAAAGAAAAATTTTGTAGATCAAAACTATATTGTAAATAAACCCAACCTATATTTCTGTAATGGAGAGTATGAGCGCTTGAACGGAATAGGTGATAGTGAAAAACACTTAGTTACAATAGGTTCATATACTGAATGTTTAGATAACACTGATAGTAAAAGTATTTCTACAAAGTTTTTAATGGAGAATGTTATTTTTGACGAGTATACGTTGTCTAACACGTTAATAGATATAACATTATTACAATCTCATTTAAAAATGCAAGGTATAAATTATGCATTCTTTCCTTGGTTTGATTTACCTAACGAACTTGACAATAAATTAAATATACATCATAAAAGTGCAATAGACTTTTTAGGTGATGAATTTTTTATAGATAAAGGATATCATATAAGCAACGCTGGAAATAAAAAATTAGCTATAGAGTTTATATATCCTATGATAGAGGAAGTATTATAATGAGTATCTGTATATTGCCTTGGATACATATAGAAGCTGACGCTATTGGACGAGCAAAGCCGTGTTGTCTTTACGATGAAAGATCTCCTGTGGGTAATTTTAATACAGATAGTCTTGATGCCATATGGCACGGTCCAAAAATTAAAGACCTTAGATCAGAATTTTTAACTGGTAACAAACCAAAAGGATGCCAGCAATGTTGGGATACTGAAGATAGTGGTTTAAAAAGTAAAAGACTACAAGATAATGAAAGATTTCAACATCTTTTTGACCGTATCGGTAATGACATACTTCCGCCAGCATATTATGATTTAAAATTAGGAACTATATGTAATATAAAATGCAGAATCTGTAGTAGCTTTAGCAGTTTTAAATGGGCAGATGATGAAAAAAAGTTGTATGGAGAAGTACTTAATCCTAATTTACAAAGCTTTTGGGTACAAGACAACAGTCCGGTGTGGAAAGATTTAGAATCAGTTATTGAACATATGGAATATCTTGATTTTACAGGCGGCGAGCCATTTCTAATAAAACGCCATGTGCAGTTATTAGAAAAATGTGTAGAACAGGGTTATGCTAAAAATATAAGCATTCATTATAACACAAATGGTACTATAAAACCTACAAAGAAAATGTTAGATATATGGAAACATTTTAAATGGGTAGAAGTTATGTTTAGTATTGACGGCATAGGTGATCACTTTAACTACCAAAGACATCCTGCAGATTGGAAAGTAGCTGAAGAAAATTTTAATTTTGTAAAAGGACACGACTATATCCATACAAGCGTGTGCCATACAGTAAATATTTTTAATGTTTTATACTTGGATAGATTTAAAAAATGGTTTAACAAACAATCCTTACCTCAAGATAGGCTATATTTAAATATGCTTCATGGACCGTCTCATTACAATATAAAATGTTTGCCTCTTCGTGCAAAAGAACATGTGAAAAAATATCTTAATGATGATGGGATACTAGAATTTATGATGTCAGAACAACTTGATAGTATTGATGACTTTATTAAATATACTAATAAACTAGATCAAATAAGAAATGAAAGTTTTAAAAATACTTTCCCAGAATTATCGGAAATATTATGAGTACGCAAGGAAAAGATTTTTTTAAAAGTAACTGGTTTGAATCACATGCTGTGTTTCTTTTTGATTGTCCTTTAGATCGATTAGATTGGTATTTGGATATCCCAGGAGTTCTGTTACAAGAATGGGCAGATTTAAATAATAATTCTGATATTGAATTAGCAAAATGTGTAACAACAGACTTTAGTGCAAAAATACTTACTTTGCCTTTAAATGGTTATAGTCAAGTACGACATCATTTTGAGAAAATTACTTGGCTAACACAAAGTTATGTAAAAAGCGGCTGGAAAAATTCTGTAAAAGCGGTGAACACTACTGACACGGGTACGTTTATAGTCCATCCCGGTACTAATAGATGTGTAGCAGCAAATTTTTTAGGTTGTAAAACGTTACCGATTATGTTAACCGTTCATAAAGATCAAAATTTATATAACGAATTAAAAGATTCTAAACATGAAATAACAACTGAACAGGAATTGCGTGATTCGTTAAATAGTTCAGATACAATTTTATTTAGAACTGAAATAGAAGAAGATCTATTTATAGGCGGTCATAGAACAGATCAAAAAATGATTGACTTTACATATGAATTTCTAGGTTCTGATGCTTGGCCCGAGGGCGATAGACTTCATAATTGGCAATCGGTAATATTTGATAATTTGCCTTTGAATATTTATTATACCAAAAATGTAGATCCTAGTACGATCAATACAAAAATTTTAGGAAAGTGCTTTTATAGAAAAACTGATAAAGCAACTATAAGTATAACTAAAACTTTGGTAGACTCAGAAGACGATATAGCCATCGACGGATTATACATTTATTTAGACAAACCTTTTAATAGAGATATTTTTGAACTTTTCTTTTTGTTAGATTACAATTCGTCGCTATGCACTAAAGATAATAAAGTCAAGCTAGTTAACAAAGGCGAATTTTTTATAATTCCAGAACACTTTTATGTTTAATATTACTGACCATATAGAGTATAGAAAGAATAATTACAGTAGAACAACTATAAGTAATCCAAAATTATTAGGACTTGCAGTTGTAGAAATAAATCCTACAGAATTATGTAACCGCACTTGTAGTTTTTGTCCTCGTAGTAATCCTGAGTTGTATCCAAATTTAAATTTAAATATGACCGTTGAAACAATGGAAATTCTTATCCAGCAATTAAAAGATGCAGATTATAATGGTAATATTCATATTACTGGATATGGGGAGCCTACTTTAAATCCGGATATTTTAGAACTGATTAAAATATCGTCAAAGTACTTTCACACAGAAATAATAACTAACGGCGACAAATTAACAAATAAAAAGATAACGCATCAGCAATTCAAAGAAGCAGGACTAAGTACGTTAATTGTAGATTGTTATGACGGTCCAGAACAAATAAAGCAAATGACTGCTCTATTAGAAGATTGTAAAATATATTATAGAATAAGAGATCATCATGATACAGGTGATAGTAACTTGTTTACACTATATAATTACAACAATCGAGGAGGATTAGCAAATGACAAAGTGTCATTACAACGACCGTGTTGGTTACCTTTTTATAAAGCATTTATTGACTGGGACGGAGAAGTAAGACTTTGCTGTAATGACTGGGCCAGGGCACAAAAAAGTTTTGGCAACATTCATAAAAATAGTTTTGATAAAATATGGATGAGTGAAAGATTTACTAAATTACGAAAAATATTAGCAGTTGGAGATAGAAGTAAACTAGCCGCTTGTAAGGGCTGCAATACTGACGGAAAGCAAAATGGAAAAGAAAGTGTCGACTTATGGGACTAAGAACAAATATTGATATACAAAGGGTTTATGCCCCTGATGTAGAAAGTTGCCCTGGCGATAGAATAAAACCTATAATTTCAATGTATAGTGATTGGGAAGGACAATTTCAAATATTAGAACACTGGGACGGAAATAATAAACCCGACTATGATCCTAATATTCCCCTTGTAATATTTCATACAGAAGGCGATGAAAAATGGATAGATATTGACTATTATAGTCAATACGGAACAGTTTTGCACTGTAATGTTAAGACAGGAAAAGAAAAGGGAAAGTTTTTTAATTATTGGTTATATGATTATCGAAACCGTATATTAGATTATAAAATTCAATTAAACCGACAAAATACTTTTGCACCTAAATTTTTAAGTTTTAACGGCAGACCTGACTGGCACCGATATTACCTTATTCAGAAATATTACGACTTAGATATGTTTAAAGATGGTTATATAAGTCTGTTAAATCGCTATGGTAATTTTGACAAAGGCACTGGCATCGAAGAATTTAGAAGTGTGTATCCCGGAAATACCGATTTTATGGATGACATAATAAAAAATAAAAAGCTTTTAATTATAGATAGAACAAGTGAACAAATACATAAAGATGATCGTAGCCATGATCCTTGGGTGTACGAAGAAACAAGTCTATCAGTAGTATCAGAGACTTATAATGACGCAGTAAGAGGGTTGTTTTTTACTGAAAAAAGTTATAAACCAATAGCCAATTGTCATTTCCAGATATGGATAGCTCAACCGGGTATTGTAGAATATTTTAGAGATGGTTTAGGATTTGATATGTTTGATGATATAATTGACCATAGTTATGATAAAATACTAGATGATGTATCAAGAGTCGAAGCAGCTATATCCAGCATTCAAAAATATATTGATACCATTAAAACCTTAAGTGAAACTAAAAAAATAGAATTACAAGATAGATTACAATCGAATCAAAAAAAGTTTTTAAATTATAGACTAACAAAGGAAGAGATAAACTCATGGATAAACTAAAATGGTTTATTTTTGGAGGTTGTAGTTTTACTGACATGCACAATAGCTGGGCTAGAGTAATCCAGCGTGATGTACTAGGTGAACGTAATTGTCAAAATGTTAGTAAAAGCGGCGCAGGTAATAAATTTATAAGTACTGCTGTTATAAATTGTGCATTATTGGCAGAACAAAGAGGATTTATTCCTGATATATCTATTATGTGGAGTCATCCTAGTCGAATAGAATTTCCGCTTACATCTTCAGAAACACCATATTTTAAAAAACTGTTTAACAATAATAAAGCACAAAATAATGATATGAATCCTGGATTATATGCACTCAAAGACTTGCAAAGTGACCATGATTACCATGATGAAAATTGGTGGATACTGAACGGCGGAAATGTTTCCGATAAAACAAATTGGTCTAAAGACAGAGCAATTGATGACGAATATGTCGATGCATTTATAAAATATCAAAAATATTTTAGTACAACAAATAATCATTGGCATAACACACTTACTTCTATGTTGCTTGTACAAAATATGGCAGAAGTAAGAGGCTGGCATTATAGAGCAACCGTTTTTAGAGAATATTTAGAATTTTATAAAAGTATGTGTGCTCCGCAATTTATTTTATTACAAGAGTCGATAGATTGGAATCTGTTTACTTTTACTAATGATACTGATGGCGGATTACGAGAATACACATTGTCTAATTTAAACACATGGGATGACGGATATGATAATCATCCTAGTTACGAAGCTCACGAAGATTTTGTAAATAATTTTTGGTTAAAGAAACATGGATCTGATTACACATAGTAAGATTAATATAGAATATGTTAATGGAAATTTTGAAACCTGTCCTCACGATCGTTTAGGAACAATACTATGTAAGTATAGTGATTATAAAGGTGATTTACAAATATGCGAGCATGTTTCAGGTTCGGGAGAACTTAAATATTCTGATGACACACCATTAATAATCTTTCATTCTGAAGGTAATATTAACCATATAGATTTGCAGAGAATGGAAAAGGCTGGAACAGTATTACATTGTAATTATAAATGGACAAACGGACACTATTTTAATTATTGGGGATATCAGTACTTACATTGTATAGATATTAACGATATCAAATTAAATAATAAAAATAGGTTTTTACCAAAATTTTTATGTCTAAATGGCAGACCTGACTGGCATAGATATGCTACATTACAAAATTTAGTAAATAAAAAACTTTACGATAATGGCTTAATAAGTTTTTTAAATAGATTTGATCAATATGATAACAATTATGCTTTTAAAAAATTTAAAAATAAATTTGCTGGAAATATAGACTTTGTAACAGACTTAGTTAAAAATAACAAAACATTAATCTTAGACATGACAACTGAGGATGTAACTGATAACGATAGATTACAAGATAATCGATTATATAAAAATTCTTCTATAAGTTTAGTTACAGAAACATGTGCAGAAAGTAATAAAGGAGTTTTTATTACAGAAAAGAGCTGGAAGCCTATAGCTAATTGTCATTTCCAAATATGGATAGGTCAACCCGGAATAGTTCAAGCATTCAGAGATTTTGGGTTTGATATGTTTGATGATATCATTGATCACTCCTACGATACTATCGAAGATGACTTTGAACGGATTGATTCAGCAACTAACGCTTTGTCAACATTTATAAATTATTTAGAAAATTTAAACTTTATTCAAAAATTTATTTTACAACGACGATTGCGAAAAAATCAAAAAAAGTATCTAAATATGAAAATAGATAACGCAACTATTAAGGATTGGATTTCATGATAACCTTATATCATCAATCCGGAATAGTTGGAGGTAAATGGATACCGAATAGTGTTCCTCATAATTACCGAGATAGTAACAGCTATAATGACGGAAATTATAAAAGTGTAAAAACAAAATTTATTTCAGAGATTTGTGAATATCTTGATCTGCCGTTTGAACAAGTTTCTCCTGAGACTTATAAAAATAATATAGCATACTATCATATAGAAATAGATTGGATTGATCAAGCATTTGTTTATAGGAATGTATTTGAACATATAGACGACAGAACTATGGAGCTAATTAAAAAAGGCAATTTAAGATTGCTATTATGGTTTCCGAATGAAGGTTTTAGTTTACAAATGCCTCGATTTATTGATATAATAGATTTTTGTATAAAAGACTTAGAAATACCGTTAGATAAAGTTTATCTTGTATTTGGTGATTTAAATATAAAAAATAATTATAAATTATATGCTAAACAAAAAGGTTATGTAGATATTAATGTTTACGGTATGGATAGTTTTGAATCGACATATTGTAAAGAAATTGAAATGTTAGAATCCGCAGGTAGTTATTGTATTAGTCAAGATGAGTTTTTACATCATTGGAAGCGCCCTAGAGAAAAATCTTTTATATTTAAGAATGCAAACCCTCGAGAACAACGTATATATTTTGCTGCTGAACTTAAGAATAGAAATTTATTAGACACTGCATATTACAGTTGGCTTAACAGATATTTTATTCCTGATATAGAAAACACTAGTTCGTTAGAAAAATATTGCGCCGATAAATCTAAATTACCTCAATTGCAAAAAAGTTTAAAAGAATTTTTTAAAAATGTACCATATATAATAGATTTTAACGGCCATGAAATAGAACAAGACCTTAACCAGAGAATTCTTGTTAACTATCATTTTTTAAATAGTTATTTTAGTTTTGTTACAGAAACCACATATGAAGATTCTCGGGAAGAGGATGTACTCTTTATTACAGAAAAAACCTATCAGCCGATAGTTAATTACCATCCGTTTATTATAGCAAGTCAAGTTGATACCTTAACATACTTAAAAGGTAACGGATATGCAACGTTTCCAGAATTATTTGATGAATCTTATGATAACGAGTTAGATGTTAAAAAGAGATCAGATATTATTTTGAATTCTATACAAAATTTTAATAAAGATATTTATTTTAGCGATATAATAAAAGACAAATTGATTCATAACAGAAATCTATTTTTTGAAAGAAAAGGAAAAGATAGTTGGATAAAATGTTTTAAATGGCTAGAAAGGTAGAAATGTTAATAGTTGATAAAGGGTTTGATAATAATATTATAGGCGAGCATGATAAAAAAGTAAAAAGTGCAATACAAAAAAATCTTACATCCGAATGCATATTCATAAACACAACTTGGCTTGAAATAGACAATGAAATAAAATCTTTACCTAAATCAAAAACTGCTATTTTATATAGTGGTCCTGATTGGGAAAATACTGTATGCCGTGCTAACCAAAATAATTATATTGATGAAAAGTTTAAAAGTGTAGTAAGAATAGGAAATACATACGGAGATAATTATTTTAGTTTTTGGTTAGATTTTGTTTTAGAACATCTTGACAGTTATACTAATTTTGATCCTTATGATTTTGAGATAGAAAAAACATTTATGTGTCTAAACAGGAAGCCGCATTCACATAGGGTCGAATTGATCAATAAAATAGAAAGATTCATCTCAGATGGACACGTAAGTTTAGGGATAGATCCTCCTATTCAACTTGATAAAGATATTGTGAATAAAACAGGTGATAATGCGGTTGCAGGAGAGTTAGGCATCACAAATGACATTACAAGTCTTGGCCATGAAGATAATTGGAATAGTCATTTTTTAAATATTGTTTCTGAAACAACTATACACACTAATGTATTTTTAAGTGAAAAAGTATTTAAACCTATTATAGGACGTAGACCTTTTATGATTTTAGGTGATAATAGAATATACGATGTTTTACATAGTTGGGGAATAGATACGTTTGATGATATTTTAGGAACTGGTTATAATGGGTTGTACCATACAGACAGGATACAATGGATTGCTGATACAATAAAACGATTCCGAAGAATAAAAGATCTTAATACATTGCTAAATACTCTACAACCGAGATTAGAAAGTAATTTCTTAAATTTAATTAAAGCTGCCAAAGATAATAGACAAAAATATGAACATCTTAGTTTCTAAAAATTTTAAACTAATAGATCCGTCTACCGGTTGGCCTTCTAAAAAATCGCATGCCGAGTTAGACTATTATGACGAAATGCAAGATATAATGGTAAAGTCCGCTAAGAAAAATCTTAAAGGTATAGACGACATTATAATTTTTAACGGAGAAGTAGAAAATATTCAAGTTGCATTTGAAAAAAATTTCTTCCAACTGTATGAGTTATGGAAAGAAGGACACAACGTTATATATAGTGATGTAGATGTTCTTTGGTGGAGACCTATAAATATATTCGAACGATATCATAATTTTTCTATGTTCTCGTATGCAAGCGAAGATAGATCCTTCGCTTATGATGGTGGTCAAATTAAACACTATTTAAATTGTGCTATAAGATACCAGCCTGCAACTATGACAGAACAATCTTGGGAATTAGGAAAGCAGTTATGGAAAGATACCAACCGTCCTAACTTTTGGGATTATGAACAATTTGTATATAATCGTATGCTTTGTAGCGAACGTTCCGGAAAAGAAATTAAAAGAATGGTTGATCCGAAAATGAATTGGTCTATGCAAGTACATGGTTTAGATAATGATATAAATGACAGGTACAATAGGAAAATACCATTATTACATGCATATGCAATACACTACCATGCATCAAAATCCCCTAAAGAAAGACTACGAGAAATTAAGAAAATTTGGATAGAAGATGATTAATTATTTAGATGTGTTAACAGAAAATTTCTCGCCACAATTTGAAATTGGATCATTAAATAAAGAAGTTATAGAAACTTTACTAAACCAAATAGATGAAAAAACTTTAATAATTAACACTTCGTGTCTATGGCCAGTAAAAAATAATTTTGAATTAGTAATTAATAAAATACAGAATTTATCTCCAACTAAAATATTTTTATGGACAGATATTGATTGGGATCGTCATAATCAAGGCGATCAGTTAATCGATATGTTAGAAAATGAATTCAATGCCGTATGGGCTGGTAATTATCCGGGAGATTATTTCTTTTGTTATTGGTTAGAGTTTATCCGTAAGCATAAAGATGAGTATGGTTTTAATGACTTTACCCCTGATGTAGCCCAGTCAAAACTGTATATGACTTTAAATCGTAAGCCACATGCACATCGGGTAGAATTTGTAGAAGAAGTATATAAACAAAATTTAAATCATCAAGGATGGATAACATTAGGAGAAACTAATCCTGAAGATCCACCGAATACTAAATTACCAGTTCCTATAGTTTTACCAAATGAAAAAAATCTTTTAGATTTAGAAAAGGTAAAACGGGGAAATAGACAGGTTATAAATGATGTAGGACTACCTAATGATATATTAAGTTTAGGAACAGAACATTATTGGAATAGACATTTTATAAACATCACTGTAGAAACAACAAATTGGTCAAGCGGATTTCTTAGTGAAAAGACATTTAAACCTATACTCGGTTATCGACCATTTATTATTTTAGGCGATAAAAATGTTTATAAGATCTTGCATTCTTTTGGAATAGACACATTTGATGACCTATTCGGAGATTGGTATACAGAATCATGTTTTATCGAACGTATTAAAAGAGTAACAGAAATATTAGAAAAGTATGCTAAACTTAGTAATGAAGAATTGATACAAGTATTTTATTATAATATTAAGGATCGACTAGAAAATAATCGAAAGCAGTTATTTGTAGCAGCACACGATAATCACATTAAACTACAAACATTATTATCAAATAATAAGTAATAGCAATAACAGTTATTACAAGGATTTTAAATGAAAAATATTGCGTTTATCGGAACAGGTAAGTTAGGAATGCCATGTGCAGAAACTATTGCACAAAAAGGACACCATGTAACAGGATATGACGTTGTAAAATGCACTAGCGAACATGTCACAATGTTTCCTACTATAGAAGGAGCAGTACAAGGTTGCGACATTGTTTTTGTTGCAGTGCCTACACCTCATGATCCTGCGTATGACGGAAGAGCCCCGACTGCACATTTAGAACCAAAAGACTTTGGGTATGACATTGTTAAACAAGTGTTACAAGAATGTAACAAACATATGAATAAAGATCAATTACTTGTACTTATAAGCACAGTATTACCAGGAACAGTTCGTAGAGAATTTATCGATCTTGTTACTAGACCGAGATTTGTTTATAACCCTTATCTTATTGCAATGGGTACAGTTGCTTGGGATATGGTTAATCCTGAAATGGTAATGATAGGTACTGAAGACGGTACTGAGACAGGTGACGCAAAAGAACTTGTAGATTTTTATAAAACTATAATGGAAAACGATCCACGCTATGTAATTGGTACAT
>Ga0129345_1000867_pt1 | contig 11314 bp, 6 predicted proteins | sample CPBDNA_FD_94425 | JGI IMG/M metagenome (GOLD analysis project Ga0129345, IMG submission 94425) | Freshwater to marine salinity gradient microbial communities from Chesapeake Bay, USA - CPBay_Sum_20_0.8_DNA | ecosystem: Environmental > Aquatic > Marine > Coastal | place: USA: Chesapeake Bay...
AGAATTTAAATAAAATTTTAATATTTGATAAAATAAGATCAAAGCAATACAAAAACCGACTATGCCAATTTCTGCTAACAACTCCATAAAATCACTATGAGCATGATTTGCATAAAAAGGAATCTTTATATCATTAAATAATAAAAATGCCTGCTCATATGCACCTGCTCCAAAGCCAAACAAATAAAATTTATAAAATAAATTTATACTAATATGAATTATATCTAATCGAGAATAAGAGTTAGATATTGTAGAATTTATTTCTTTTAAAATATCTAAATTATTATCTATATTGAGATCTTCATTAATAAATAAGAAACGATCTATCAGTTTACTACCACCAAAATAAAAACCAATGATCAAAAGATCAAATAAGATTATTAAATAAAAGATAATTGAAAATTTATTAAAAAAATTTTTAGTCTTGATTACAGAAAAAATAAAATAAAAAAATAAAATTAATAATAAATAGAAATTTCCGAGTCTAGAAAAAGACGTAATAATTGCAATTGAAATAAATAATAAAAAAAACCTTACATAAAAAACATTAAAATTTATATTGTTATTATTATTTAATTCATTTTTATAAAACTTATTATTGAAAATAAAATGTAGACTTCCAATAAATGTTAAAATTAAAAAAAAAGCAAAATTAGTCCTGTTAATAAAAAAACCTGTAGAGGAGCTTTTATAATATACTATTTTTTCAAATAAAAATTCAGGGTTTCCTAATAATAAGATAAAAACTCCAAAAAAAGCGTGGATAAAACCAATAATCGATAGGTAGAAAAAGTACCGATTTATATGATTTTTTTTAAAAAAAATCAGGTGTGTTAATAAAATTATTATAAAAATATTTATATAATTTAATAATTCAAAAAATGTGCTTTTAGGATTTAAACTAATTGCATGGAACTTTTGTAAACCGATTTTTGATAAAAAATTATAATAGGTCTCAGAAAAAAAACTTAACCAATGTAAAGGCAAAGGTATAATTTGTAAAAAAATATAAATAATAAAAACAATAAATATATTAAATGAGAATTTATTGTTTTTAATTATAAATTTTACTTTAGCAATATTGTTTTTATTTTTTAATAAATAAAAAAAAAAAATAAATAATGTAAAAAAATTAAGAAAAATTAAATTTATTGAATTTGAACCATTAAAAATACTCCCAATAAAAATTATTAAAAAAAAAATTATTTGGTTAATCTTATTTACTGTCAAGTGCATTTAATTAGGAGAGACATTTGAAAATTGTTCAAACTTCTCTAGAGGAAAACCACTATAAACATAAGCTAGCTGAGGATTATTGAGAACAGTTGGTGAAATAGGATCAGTATAAAAACTTTTCAAAATTATTTCAGCCTCTGCTTCATTTCTAGCAAATTGATTATTATTAATTTTAGTTGCCTTTATAACATCTTGCATTTTCTCTAAAAAATCTTTTTCTACTTTAAAAAAATTATTATTATTATCAATATAAGAGTCAACAATTGCTTCAATAGTTTTATTTGAAATACCAAGATCTGATTTTAAAACAATTTCAATGGCAAATTCCATTTTCTCCTCATTAATATTCTTAAATGCTTCTGGAAAAATCTTTTCTACAAATTTAGATTTAGACTCAATTATTTCTTTATTTTCATTATTTTGCCAATCATCTAAAATATTAGTTTGTTGTGCTAATTTAAAACTTAGCTCATCTTTCTTTTTTAAGTCTGATTTAATAATATTATCTGCTATTTTTTCTGTAAGACTCTTATTCATACTTAAAACGCTCGAGCTAATTGCAATAAGTGGTGTTTGACTAAAATTATTTTCAAAATCTATTTTTTTTTTTACTTTTGTTTTTTTTATAACAATATCATTTTCTAGTTCATTTAAAGATTGTTTGATAAATTCGTTTGAAATATCATCTGATAATTCATCTATTTTTTTTGAATTTAATTTACTTATATTATATAAAATATTAGAGGAGAGGTTTTTTGAATTATTATTTTCTGATGAGGTTTTGTTAACTACTAAAATCAAATTATTTGCGGTTATTATATCAGAATTAACTATAATTTTTGCGATCTCGTAAGCACTGTCATTATAACTTCGATCACTTTTATAACTTGTATCAATTATATTTTTTAGCGCTTTACTAAATAGTAGCTGTTCACTCGGAGTTAAAAAATCTAAATTAGATTGATTTTCAAAATCCTTACTAACTATCTTTAATAACATGTTAGCAGTTAGATCGTTTATATTTTTAGAGGTATTTGTTAAAATTTCTAATTTTTGGTCTTTTGGTAATTTTTTAAATAATTCATTAAATTTATCTATAATTTCCTCATTTTTTTTAAGCAAACTAGTTTGAGTGGTAACTTCGTAGGTCTTTAAATTTTCTTCAAGAGATTTAATTAATTGATTAAAACTATCTTGGTTAACTTCTGCAGCATATAAATTAGTTAGCAATAAAAAACTTAGTATTATTTTATTTAAAGTTTTTTTTAACACTGTATATTTATTATATAATAGTTTTAGACTTCCCTTAAATTAATTTGTAAAAATAAAATTAGCTTTAATTGCTAAATATATCTTTAATTTGATTATCTAGATCTTCAGAATTTAGATTGATAGGTTTTGTTAATAATTCATTATTACTTTGAGATACTGATGTCTCATAATAATTATCAAGATTATTGATATTTACTGTTTTTTTAATTTGGTTTTTATTTTCAAGATTTAAATTATCTTTTTTTATATACAAACTCTCCACATTATCATTATTAAGCAGGGTATCCCCTAAGTTGTTTACTTGTTCATATAATTTTTGTTTTAAATTTTCAAAATTGTCTATTTGATTTTTCATAATTTCTATTTTTTTTTCATGCTGTAATATATTATTAGATAATCTAAGATTCTCTTCTTGATAATGTTTTAATTTTAATTCTAATTCTTCATACTTTAATTTGTAACTCTCATTGACCTGATTACTCTCTAATTCTTTAAGTTTGGCCAAAAGTGATTGGTTTTCATTTTTATATTTATTTAGTTCATTTTGTAACTCAATATCTAATTGATCTTTATCCTCTAATTTTTCTTTATGTTCTTCAATATTAAAATTAGAATTTAATTTAGCTTCATTGTTATTTTTTAATTCTATGATGTTATTTTTTTGTATTTCAGTTTTTGAGAATTTATTTAATTTGTTTCTTAATTTCTTAATTTTTTTCTTATATTTATTTTTTAATTTTTTTATCTCACCTGATTCTAAGTTGTTATTTTCTGTAGATTGAATTTTTAATAATTCTAAATGTAAAGTTTTAATTTTTGTATTTAAAACATCTAATCTATTTTCTTTATTATCAATATTATCAGTCATTACTTTATTTTGGTTATTTGTATCAGTTTGATTTAATTCTGTAAATTTATATCTTTTAATTTTTCTTTTAATTCTACTGAGTTTTCTTTTTAACTTTTTTTTAAGAAATTTTTTATTCTTATTATCAATCTCATTAATTTCTTTTTTATTTTTTTCTTTTAGAGCTAAGTGGTGAAACTGATTTAAGATTTTTTCATTCGAAATATCATTTAAAAATTTTTGAGAATTATTTTTTGGTTCCACATTTTCACTTTTTTGAATTCTAAATCTATTGATATGCTGTTTAACGTTTTCTAAATTCCTTGCCAGTTTAGATTTAAAAAAATTATTACCATAATTAGAATACTTAAATTCCGATAATGTGTTTTTAATAATTTTTTTTATATTCCGAATCATGAAATTAAAAGTATAATTTCAATCATGAGTTGTCAAATTTGATTGTTAATCAACTTTATATTTTAAAATGGCAAAAATTGTTTTGAACATTATTAAAAAATCTAAACCTAATGACCAATTTTTTAAATACCAGATATCATATTCCATTCTTTTTTTCATCAAATCATCATTTGGCGTTGCTCCTCTGAAGCCATGTATTTGAGCCCATCCTGTAATTCCAGGATTGCATTTATGTCTAGTTAAAAAATTTTTGATAACATTGGAATATTTTTTACTATGTTCAATCATGTGTGGTCTTGGACCAACCAATGACATATCTCCCTGAATCACATTAAAAATTTGTGGCAATTCATCTATACTAAATCTTCTAATAAATTTTCCAAAAAAAAGTAAACGCTTATCATTTGGCATTACTTGTATCGTTTTATCAAAATTTTCTTTTTTTAAAGTTCTTAACTTATAAATTTTAAATTTTCGACCATCCCAACCAGTTCTAGTTTGAGTAAAAATTAGTGGAAACCCATCTTCAATTAATATCAATAAAATTGCTATTAATATAATTGGGCCAGTTAAAATTAAAATTATAATTGAAAAAATTTTATCAAAAATAAATTTTAATAATAATGGTAATCCATTAAATCTTGAATTGTTAATTGAATAAAAAAAATAATTTTGTTTTTTTTCATTAGATGAGGTTAAGTTAAATTGTTTTGTAACTAATTTTATGTAATTTCTTGAATTTGCTTTACAAAATAATTTAATATCAAAAGGAAGTTTTAATAAATCTTCAATATTAATTTTACTATCAATAAAAAAGTCCTCATCGATTTCAAACCAAATTTGCCCAATATAATGATAATTTAATATATCAAAAAAGTTTTTATCGTAAGAAAAAACTGGAATTTTTAACTCATTGAAATAATCTAAATTGTGTTTATCTGTAATAATACAACACTTGATTAGTGATTTTTTATTTTTATTTTTATAAATATCAATAAATTTTTTAATCGTATTAAATTTTCCGATCAGAAAAATATTTCTTTGAATTATGTTATTAATAATTAAAAATCGATAAATTTTATTATTTAAAATTTTGAGTAAAAATAAATTAATTACAATAAAAATTAATGAATTAAAAAACCACAAGTAATCAAAATGTTTTTTTTCAAAAAAATTAAAAAAGATTACTAAAATAAGGTATACTGTTAATATATTTTTTAAATCATAATAAATAAAATAATAAAATGTTTTTACATAATTTTTATGATTTTTAACAAAATAAAAAATCATTAGATGGGATAAAAAAACAGAAATAGTAAATAAAAAATATTTAGAACTTGTAAATAAATCAATTTTAAAAATATCAAAAATAATATTCTTATCTAAAATTGAGGCAATATATAAAGAAAATAATATAGTTAGTGATTGAAAAAAATGAGAATAAGCTACAAAAATTTCATCATCTTTTTGAAATAATTTTTCAAAATTGATCATTTAAAAAATCAATAAGTTTTATCTTCACCTGAATAATAATAATTTTGCTGATAATAATAACCATAATAACTATGTTTAGAGGTGTCTAAATCATTAAGTATAAAGGCATCAATTTTTTTATTTATATTTTTCAATTTTTTAATACCTGACATTAAAGATAGTAACCCAGTAACGTTTGCTCTAGTAACGTAAAGAGTATAGTCACTTGCTTGAGTAAGTACTAAAGTGTCAGATACAGGAAGTATAGGAGGACTATCAATAATTACATAGTCATATTTTTTATTTAATAAATTAAAAAATTTTTTTAATTTTACAACATTAACAATATCAGATAAATCAGTCCTCTTTTTTCCTGATGCTATAAAATTTAGTTTAGTACCTGGTACTGTTTGTATTGTATCTGAAAAAGCACTTTCGTTAATTAAAATTTCACTTAAACCTTTTTTTTTGTCATCAAATTCATAATAACCTGAGGCTACAGAAGGTCGTCTAATATCTGCCTCTATTAATAAAACTTTATAATTTTTTTGCAAAGATAAAGCCAAGTTAAATGCGACAGTAGTTTTACCTTCAGAGGGGCTACTTGAAGTTATTAGATAAGTCTTATTAGGCTTGAATTTTGACTCCATTACAGTTCTTGCATTTCTAATGGACTCTGAAAATGCAGCATCATTATCTTCAATGTACATCTGCATCATATGAAATCCTTTTCTTGCAATATTCACCTTTGGCAAACTAGCGAGTATTAATGTATCAAACATTTCAAGTGAAGTTGGATCTTTAACTGTTGAGCTGTTTAAATCTCTATAAAATAAATAAAAATAAACTCCTATTGAAGATAATAAAAATATAATTAAACAATTTTTTTTTACGTTAGGTGAAATCGGGACATTCGATGCAACAGGTTCTTCAATAATTTTAACATTTGATACCTGTAAATTTTGTGCTTCATTTGTCTCTTTTACTCTTTGTAAAAAAGTCTCATATAATTTTCTGCTACTTTCAACCTCTCTTGAATATTTCATCATTCCCGACTCTTTATCTTCTAATTCTCTTAATTCCTTAGTTGCTTTGGTTAAATCATTTTGATTTACATCAATTGAGTTTTTCAAATTGGTTAATTCAAATGTTTTTTTTTCAATATTTTCTTGAATAATATTCTTTAATTGAATTTCATAGGATTGAATAGTATCTAATGCTTTTGATACTTTAGGATGTTGGTCAGTATATATTAATCTTAAAGATTCTAAATTATTTTTCGATCCTCTCAAACTATCATAAATATCCTTAATCTCAGGTCGCAACATCAGCTCTTTAATTGACGTTAATTGATTAACATCACCTTTGGCTAATTTAATTGAAAGTAAATCTGATTGAATTAAGCTTATTTCGCCCTGTAAATTTAGTATATTTTGAGAAATAGTTTCAATTTGTTTTATTTTTAAATCTTTTACATTTCCAGTGTCAACTAATCCATTTTCTTCTTTATATTTAGCTAAGTTAGCTTCAGCAATCTCCATTTGAATAGTAAGATCTTTCAATCTTTCTGTAATTTTTTCATTGGCATATGAAGTAATGACTATTTTAGAGTCTATCTCGTACCTTTGATAAGAGTTAATTATATTTTTTAATGCTAATTGAGCAATTTTAGGGCTTGAAGAAACAAAAGATAATTCCAATACATCACTTCTAGGAATGTTATTAATAGAAAAATTAAATTTTAAATAATCTTTTAAAGTTTCTTTATCTAAATTTTCTTTACGAATGAAAATCTTCGAAAAAAAGGATGGTTTTAAACCATTAAATAAACTCTGAAATTCAACAAACATTGCTGCATCATCTACAATATAATCAATAACTTCATCACTACTCAAAATTGCTATTTGATTATTTATTCTACTTTCTTGATTATCAAGCGAATAAACTTCCTCAATGTTTACAATTTTTTTACTTTCATCTGCCTCAATAACGACTGTTGCATAACTCTTATATTTTTTTTGTATATTTAAAGAAATTAGCAAGGTCAATAATGTCATTAATATAGAAATAAAAGCTATAGGCTTTAAATATTTTAAAAAAACAATCCAGTAATATCTGATTTCTAGATTTTCAGCTATTTTTGCTATTGTGCTAAAAAAGTTTTTTTCCATGAATGTTTGACTAAAATTAAATATATGAATTTTTTTATTACTAAAACAGCTTTAAAAACACATAATATATTAAAAATAAATTCAATTAGGTTAAAAATTAAAAAAATAAATTAAAAAAAATAGTTTTTTTAATATATTGATTCGTTTTACACATTTATAAACTACTTTAAATTAATATGTTTATAATTAATCATTAAAGATAAATCGCTTAAATTTAGATTAAATTATGAAAAAATATAAGATTGCAAGCATCATAAATAGCATGAAATTAGAAGTAGGTGGGCCTTCGCATTCCTTGAAAGATTTAGCTTATTCAAATTATCTAAATAATATTCAACATGATGTTGTTCATTTAGAAAAAAAAATTAATTTTAATCACAATAATAAAATTAAATACATTAATCTAAATCAAAAGTTTTTAAAATATGGCTTTAGTTTTAAACTATTGATTTGGCTCATCAAAAATAAAAATAATTATAAACTTTTCATCATTCATGGCATCTGGCAATTTCAGACTTTATGCGCAAGATTAATTATACCAAATAAATATATAGTATTCACGCATGGTATGCTTGACCCATATTTTGGAACTGAATTATTTAAAAGTATTAAAAAAAAAATATATTGGTTTTTTATAGAAAAGAAAAATTTACTAAAGGCAAAATATGTGATTGCTAACTCTGAAAAAGAAGTTTTACATTTAAAAAACACTTTTGTTGATACTAAAGAATTAAATATTAAAAAAGTTAATTATGGGATTATACCAAAAAAAATTAATTTAAGAAAAAGTAAAATTGCATTTCTAAAAAAATTTAATTTCTTAAAAAAGAAAAAAACAATTTTATACATAGGCAGGATTCATCCCAAGAAAGGTTGTGATTTATTAGTTCAAGCTTTCAAAGATTTAAAAAAAAAACATAATTATAAACTCTTAATTGCTGGAGAAATAAATAATACCTATGCTGGGCAGCTGGTAAAATTTGTAGAAAAAAATAACTTAAAAAATAAAATTTATTTTCTTGGTTTTTTGAAAGATTATTTAAAATGGGGTGCTATTTCTTTTTCTAAATGTTCTATATTACCTTCTCATGGTGAAAACTTTGGTGTTTCCGTAATTGAAAGTTTGTCTGTCAAAACGCCGGTAATTTGTTCAAATAAAGTTGGGGTCTATAATAAAATAAAAAAATTTAATTCTGGAATAATTATAAATGATTCCAAAAAATCAATTAAAAATGGTCTTGAAAAATTCATAAACTTAGATTTAAAAAAACTTAAAAAATTAAGAGAAAATTGCAAAATTTGTTTTAATGTCAATTTTAATCTTTTAAAAAATAATTATTTTAGCAATTGGATTAAATCTATTAATAAAGATTAAATTAATGAAAATTTTATATCTAGGTGATAGTGATAAATATGGTTATTCCTTTTATCAATATTCAATTTTAAAAAAAAAATACTCCTATGTTGAATTAATTGATTTAAAAAAAATTAATTTTTTAATTAAATCTATAAAAAAAATAAGTTGGCATTACAATCCTGGTATAAATGATTTTATAGTATTTTATTTTCTAAGTAAAAAATTAAAAAAAAAATATGATTTAATTTATATACACAACGAAAATTTAATTGGAAAGTTGACTATTAAATTTTTAAAACAATGGTCTAAAAAAATATTCTTTTATTGCCCTGACAATCCATTTGTGGAACGTGATAACCAAAAATGGAAATTAATACTCAAGAATCTAAAACTTTTTGATTTAATAATTTTTATGCAAAAAAATAGATTTAAATTTGCTCGTAAATTTAAATTAAAGAATACAGTTTGGATTCCTCCTACATTTAAAATTAAACAACAAAAAAAGAGAAAACTATCAAAATATGAAATTAATAAGTTTAAAACTGACGTAATAATGATTGGCACATGGTTTCCAGAAAGAGGAAATTTAGCTTTAGAATTAATAAAAAATAAAATTAATTTTAAAATATATGGAGATCATTGGAATAAATTTAAATATTTTAAGGATTTTAAAAAATATTTTGGAAAAAAAGTTACGAATGATGATTTGTATGTAAAACTAATACAATCCTCTAAAATTTCTATCTGCTTACCTTCAAAAGATAACAATGACGATATTACAAATAAATCACTAGAAATTCCTTATATCGGAACACTTTTGTTAGCAAAAAAAACTAAAACACATGAAGAAATATTTCAAAATAACAAAGAAGCTATTTTTTTTAAAAATAATATGGAATGCATTGGAATTATAAAAAAACTTCTTATTAATAAAGAATTAAGATCAAATATAGCTTTTAATGGTCATAAAAAAATAATTAATAATTTAGATAAATTTTCATTTGAAAACAATATTGTAAAAATAATTAATAAAAATTTTTATCTCGATAACTTTGAATAAAAAAAGTTGAACAAATAAAATATAATCAATGATTGAGGAATTATTCTAAATAACGTTAATGATAAATCAGCAATACTTCCTGAGCTAACAATATTAATTAAACCACCAGAAGTAGCATACATTAAAACAAAGAATAAAATGAAATAATTTTCTTTGTCTCTAAAAGCATCTAAAATACAAAATGATAAAATTACAATTATAAAATAGGCTATATTCATATAAAAATTTTCATACAAAAATAAAATTGCAAATACTAATCCATTATCTTTGCCACTATTATAAAGTTTATCGACTTCCATGTATGCCTTTGAGGTTAAAGTAAATCCAAGATATACATTTTTATCAAAACTTTGATCAAAAATCTTAATCAAAGGACCGGGAAGGATACTTATCATTTTTCCAATTTCATAATCTAAAAGATTATTTATTTGATTTTTGCTTAAATATTTTTTTGCATAAAGAATATTGTCTGTAGCTTTAATAACATTTAATCTATTCAGAATGTTAACTGAATAATATTGCTCATTAAATATCTCTTTAGAAATATGAACATAATTATCTTTGGCATTACTTAGAGTGAAAGTTTTTAGATGATTTTTAATATTAAAAATTGGATTTGTTGACAATCTTTCATTTCTAACATCAATGTATGTTTCAGAAAATTTCTCAATATAATTACCTACATATATTGATAATAAAACTATTAAAATTATTTTATTAAATCTTAATACTTTAATTTCTATTTTACCGGTAAAAATCAAAAAAGAATAAATTAATAATCCATTAAAAATTATATCAAAAAATGAAGATCTGGAATTTAAACCTAGAGATAGATAAATAACAATTAAAAGAGAGACGAAAATTAAAAAAAAATCATTTTTATCTATTTTAAAATTGTATTCTTTTTGTGTATATAAAACTATAAATGGTGCCATATAAAAAACTTTAATACCATTAATTATGTCTCCTGCTAGATTTGGTCCGGATTTATTATCAGCATAAATGATCTCTGCAAAAAATGTTACTCCTATTGCTGAATATATGAGAGAAACTAAACCAATATAAATTAATAATTTTTTGTTAATACTTTGATGATTGCTAATATATTTTAAAATTTTATTTATTTTTATTTTTAAGTTATTAAAAAAAAAAATTTTTTTATAAGTTAAATGAATAATTATAAATAATAAATTTACTAAAAATAAAAACAAAAATGTTTTGTTTGGATCATATAAGTTTTCATCTATAGGCTTTAAATAAGCTGATTTTAAAAAAATCGAACTAGAGTTTGTATAAAAATTTGTAAAAATTAATGAAAACGTTGATATAGGATTATTTATTATGTTGTTAAAATTTAAGCAATACCAATAGATTAATAAATTTGATGCAATAACAAATACTAAACTTAAAATATTGTCATAATTTTTGATAATAAAAATTTGTATAAAAGATGAAAATATTAAAAATAAAATATAAATAAA
>Ga0129345_1000871_pt1 | contig 11292 bp, 8 predicted proteins | sample CPBDNA_FD_94425 | JGI IMG/M metagenome (GOLD analysis project Ga0129345, IMG submission 94425) | Freshwater to marine salinity gradient microbial communities from Chesapeake Bay, USA - CPBay_Sum_20_0.8_DNA | ecosystem: Environmental > Aquatic > Marine > Coastal | place: USA: Chesapeake Bay...
TAATACTCTGGCAGACTCCATTGCCTCAGTTTTGTCTTCTTCTGGTACATATTGAGATTTGCCAGGGAATAAGATATCAGGATATTGTCTTGAAAAATTTATAGCATTAACATTTGCTATTTTTTTTAAAGCAAAATATAATGATCCACTTGATTGGGCAATACCACCGCGATATGGATAAAAAACTGATAAAAAAGAAATAGATTTCATTATTTTTAGAAATTATAAAATTAATTATGATAAAATGATTAATTTAAGCTTTTAACATTTACATTAATTCAAATTTAAGAAATAGAATTTAAACTTAAGTCAAATTAAACTCAAAATAAACCCAAAATATGCCTGATTATAAAGAACTATTTAATTCATCACCATTAGGAATTTTTATAGCTAATTTCGAAGGAAAGTATATTGATGCAAATGATAAAGCATTGATACAATGTGGTTATACATTGGAAGAATTATCAGAAATCGATGTTTTAAAGCTTATTCATCCAGATAATTTAGAGTATGGAATGAAAATGTTTGAACATACTTTAAAGGAAGGTAAGTCCACTTTTGATTTATAATATATCAAAAAGAATAAGGAAATTGGCTGGTGGAGATTAAATGGTATTATTTCAAACGATAAAGTTGTAGCTTATGTAGAAGACATAACTGATGAAAAGGAAAATTACTTATCTGTTTTAAATAAAAATGAGTTATATTTATCATTGTTGGAACTTTCTTATGAGGGAATTTGGGTCGTAAATAATGTAGGTGAAATTATTGATTGTAATGAAGCTTATTTAAAAAAGATGGGCTATTCCAAATCTGAAATAATAGGTAAAAAAGTAAATGATATTGACGCTTTAGAAAGTGAAGAAGATGCTATCAATAGAATGGCTGAAATTAGGAAAAATAAAATTCTAACTTTTAATACTTCTCACAAAACATAAGTATGGTTTTACATTATCTTCTATAGCAACAACAAAATATGATGAAAATAGGGACTTATATTATGTTTTCATAAGTGAGTCATCTAAAGAAAATGAGAAAAATCAAGATATTGCTGAACTAAATAGTTTGATATCACTTACTTTAGAGGCAGCAAACGCTGGATTCTGGTATATAGATGAAAAAAAAGGTAGCCTACATTGGGATATTGGTCTAAGGAATATGTATAAGTTAGATATAGATGAAAATATAGATAATGATAAATGGATGAGTTTTATTCACCCGATAGATAAAACAATGGTAATTAATAGAATTGATCAAGCTCAACAAACAAAAGGTTATTATAAAGATGAATATAGAATAATAACGAAAAATAACAATCTAAAATATATTCAAAGTTTTGCCATATTTAGAAAAAATTTAGATGTCTCCTATAAAATATCTGGAATTAATATAGATATTACTAAAGATATTAAGAATACTCAATCCTTAAATGAATTTAAAGAAAGGTTTGAAATAGCAATTGATTCGGCGTCAATAGGTATTTGGGATTATAATTATAAAGAAGACCATTTAATATGGAATAAATTTATGTATGAGATTTTCGATGTTAAAGAGCAAGATTTCAATCAGAAGTTTAAAGATTTTGAAGATTGTCTTCATCCGGAAGATCTTGATAGAGTAAGAAAAGAATTTTTTGATGCTGTAAAATATAATAGATTGTATGATACACAATTTAGAGTAATAAGGAAGGATGGTTCAATTACTTATATTGATGCATACGGGAAACTTATTAAAGATCCTGAAGGTCAACCACATAGAGTTTATGTGGTAAATATTGATATTACTGAATCAGTATTAGAAAAAATTGAAATACAATAAGCCAAAGAACAAGCAGAAGAATCTGATAAACTCAAATCAGCATTTTTACATAATATTTCACATGAAATTAGAACTCCATTAAATGGAATTATTGGTTTTACTGATTTGTTGGTAGAGGAAAAAGATGAGAAAAATAGATCTGAATTTGAAAAGTTAATTAAAAAATCTTCAAATAGATTAATAAAATTAATTGATGATATTATTGACTTATCAAAAGTTGAAACTGGTCAATATCAGCCGAAAAAAACATTGTTTGAAGTTCAGGAAACTTTAGAATATTTATGTTACTTATATAAAGGGCTTGCTGCTGATAAAAATTTAACATTTAGCTGTAGTTATAATCCTGATAATTCAGTTAAAGTATTTAATGATTCTAAACTTTTATCTAAAACATTGTCACATTTATTATCAAACGCAGTAAAATTTACTGAGAAAGGAACTGTAAATCTTGAGCATTTTCATGATGAGAATGAAATTACATTTGTCATATCAGATACTGGTTGCGCAATCTCTGAATCAACAAAGGATAAAGTATTTGATAAATTTGTTCAAGGCGATAATGAAATTAATAGAAATTATGAAGGGGCGGGTCTTGGATTATCAATTTGTAAAGAATATACAAATTTGATGGGTGGTAAAATTTGGTTTGAGAGTGAAGAAGGGGTTGGTTCAAAATTTTATTTAAAAATACCAATGAAAGATTCAAATGAAAATTCAATAATGATTGTTGAAGATAACGAAACAAGCTTTACATTTTTGAAAATATTATTACAAAAGCATGGTTTTAATATTATCAGGGCATTTAATGGAAAAGATGCCGTTGAGAAATTTGAAACTAATAATATTATTTTAATTTTGATGGATATGAAGCTACCAATAATGGATGGCTACACTGCTACTAGTATCATAAGGAGTAAAAATTCTAAAGTTCCTATTATAGCAGTTACAGCTGACGCAGTTGATGAATTAGTTGAGAAGGCATTAAATGCAGGGTGTAATCTTCATTTGGCTAAGCCAGTTAACATGGTTGAATTGGAAGCAGCTATATTGGAATTAATAGGAGATTACAAAAAGTAATATTTTAATTAACATTTTGTTTGACTTTACTAATAAAATTCATATCCACAGCTCTTAGTCTAAAACCTGCTGTTTTAACAGATTCTGCTAAGCTTTTAAGATTTTCTTCATAGAAAAGTGATTTGATTGCCTCTCTATGCTCTACCCAACTGTAATGAAGAGGGCAAGGATATAGTTGGCCACAACCCTCGAGACCGAGAGCACATTCTTCAAAAAGATCAGTACCATCTATTGCCTCAACTATCTCCATTAATTTTACTTCACTGGAAGGCCTTATTAATCTGACACCACCATTTGGTCCTTTATAGGAGTCCAAAATATTTTTTTTTGTTAGTTCTTGTAAGATTTTTGTTAAGAAATGAGAAGATAATACTAGTTCTTTTGCAATTTTAGAAATAGGAATAAACTTAGTTTCATCATCTTCGATAGCGATGTAAATTGCTGCTCTAATTCCATAAATACAAGCTTTAGAAAGTAACGCCATAAAAAAGTTTTCTTATATAAGAGTAATTTATCCGAAAATTAAATAAAAAATAATTAAAAAGCAAATTAAATTTGCTCCTTAATTATTTTGTAGAATTTATAAATGTCTGAAAATGAGTTATATAGAGGCACAGGAGCTATTCTGATAACATCAGGTTCTCTCCAATCTGCAATAACACCTTCTTCCATTAATCTGTTGAAAACAGATTTGCCACTGTTAATTCTTAATGATAATTGGCATCCTCTTTCTTTTAAATTTTTAGGAGTTATAACTTGAATTTTATCTGAGTCAAGAGTTGAAAGTAAATAATCAATATAATTAGATAATTTTTCAGACTTTTCTCTTAGTTTTTCAATTCCTACTTCATTAAATATTTCTAAGGAAGAATTTAATGCTGCTAATTGAAAAATAGGTGGATTTGATAACTGCCATGCTTCTACGCCTTCTATTGCATCAAATTGAGGTTTCATAAGGAATCTAGTTTTTTTATCTGTTCCCCACCAACCTTCAAATCTTGGTCCATCATGATTTTTATGTTTTTCGTGAACAAAGGCTCCTGCAATACCACCTGGTCCAGCATTTAGATATTTGTATGAACACCAAGCTGCAAAATCAACATTCCAGTCATGTAGTTTAAGAACTACATTTCCTGTAGCATGGGCTAAGTCGAAACCTGCAATAATATTATGTTTATGACATTCTTTTGTAATTGCTTCTATATCAAAGAATTGCCCAGTGTAATAATTTACTCCTGCGAACATAAGCATAGAAGTTTCGTCTGCGTTATCTCTAATTAATTGTAAAATATCTTCTGTTTCGATTATATCTGACCCATTTTTACCTTTTGCAATTATTAGATCTTTTTCTGGATCTAAACCGTGGAATTTTAATTGTGATTTGACAGCATAAATATCACTTGGGAATTCATTATTTTCGATTATTATTTTTCTTTTTTTACCTTGAGGTCTGAAAAATGATACCATTAATAAATGAAGATTGGTAGTAAGTGAGTTCATAGCTACTACTTCAAGTGGTTTTGCTCCAACTACTTTAGCAAGTTTTTCAGTTAAAAACTCGTGGTAAGGCATCCATGGGTTTTTTGCATGGAAATGACCTTCAACTCCATATTTTGCCCAATCATCTAATTCTTGATTGATATAATCTCTTGTTTGCTTGGGTTGTAAGCCAAGCGAATTACCTGTAAAATATATAGTTTCGTTCCCTTTTGAATCCAACGGGAAATGGAATTTTTCTCTGTAAGATTTTAATTCATCATTCTGGTCAAATTCTTTTGCAAATTCTTCAGTATTATTATAATTCATTTTATCTCCTTTTTTAGATTTACAAAATTATAAATAAATGTGGATTTCTTTAAATTGTTAACTTATCTTAACACTTCTTAACATAAAATTTATAAATTAATAATATATTAAGAAAAATTAATTTTAATCAAATTATAGCTTAACTTTAGGCCTTTAAATTTGCGAATTATTATTTGTATAATTTATGGGGTTTATATGATTTTCAAAAAACATTTACTTACTCTGATAAGTGTTTTTTTGGTTTTTGGAATTTTTAGTTTGAATGCAAATCCAAATCCATCGCCAGCTTCTGTGACTGGTTTGATAATTGACAAAGATTCTAAATTACCACTACCAGGTGCTTATATATCATTTGGAAAAAATAATTTGGGAACGGTATCAAATTCAAAAGGAGAATTTAATTTATTAAATGTTCCAGAAGGCGAATATGATATTTCAGTTAATTATATTGGTTATAAAACATTAACTCAAAAATTAACTTTAAATTCTAGTGCTACTTCAAGATTAATATTAGAAATGGAAAGTGGCTCTGTTTTAGGAGATGAAGTATTAGTTATAGGTGATGCATTGAAAGGTCAAGCAAAGTCACTAAATCAACAAAGAAATAATATTAATATTACTAATATTGTGTCTAACGATCAGATTGGTAGATTCCCAGATGCAAACGTTGGGGATGCCTTAAAAAGAATACCTGGTATTACTATACAAAATGACCAAGGTGAAGCAAGATTTGGTTTAGTAAGGGGTACTGCTGCTAGATTAAACTCAGTAATGATTAATGGAGATAGAATTCCTTCTGCTGAAGCTGAAAACAGAGAGGTTCAATTAGACTTAATTCCTGCTGATATGGTTTCTCAAATCGAGGTAAATAAAGTATTAACTCCTGATATGGATGCAGATGCAATCGGTGGAGCGATCAACTTACAAATGAGAGCTCCTTCTGAACAAAGGGTATCATTCACTTTAGGTTCAACTTATAACTTATTAAGAGAAACTCCAGCGTTTAATGGATCTTTAATAGCGGGAGATAGATTCTTAGATGGTAAATTAGGTGTGGTTTTCTCTGCAACAGTTTTTGATCATATTCTTGGGTCTGACAATATTGAAGCTGAATGGACAACTGATGATAATGATGTAGCTTATGCTACTGAATTAGAAGTGAGAAAATATTTAGTGCAAAGAACTAGAAGAAGTTTCTCATTAGGTTTTGATTATCAAATAGATAACAAAAATAAATTATTTGTAAATGGTATTTACAACTGGAGAGATGATTGGGAAAATAGATATAGATTAAGATATAATGGTATTGAAGCTATTGATGGTGATGTAAATAATGGATTTACAGTTTCTCAAATAAGAAGACAGACTAAGGGTGGTATTGGGACTGATAGAGTAGATTTTGCACGTTTAGAAGACCAAAGAGTTATGAATGTTGGATTTGGTGGTGACCATTTATTTGGTGACTTACTAAATATGACTTGGAGAGCCAACTACGCACAAGCTTCTGAAGAAAGACCAAATGAAAGATATATTCAATTTAGAGCTAGAGATTTAGGTGTTGATTTAAATATTTCTGATCCTAACAAACCATTTGCTTCTCCACAACAAGAATTAACAGCTGCTGATTATTCTTTACATGAATTAACTGAACAGTATGGTTATACAGAAGATGTTGACTTCAATGCAAGAGTTGATTTTGAATTGCCACTTGCTTCGGGTGAGTACAAATCTATATTGAAATTTGGTGCTAGATTAAGAACAAAGACTAAACTTAGAGATAACGACTTCTATGAATATGAGCCAATTGGTGCTAATACTCTTGATGATTTGTCAACTGTACCATTTATAGATGAATCAAAATCAAATTACCTTGCTGGTAGTAAATATCAAAGTGGAATTTTTGCAACTAAAGAATATTTAGGTAATGCTAATTTGAATGATGCTACTTTATGGGAGAAAGTGGTTAATCTTGGCGAATTTGCTGGTGGGAATTTTGATGCAAGTGAAAATATCTTTGGTGGTTATGCAATGATTACTCAAAACATTGGAGATAAGTTAATTATTTTAGGTGGTTTAAGAGTTGAAAATACGGCTTTAGAATATACGGCTAACATCTATGACGAAGAGAATGATGAGACTTTAGATGATGTAGAGAAAGTAACTCAAGATGATAGTTATTTAAATGTGTTACCTAATTTACAAGTTAAATATAATGTTACAAATGATTTAATTGGTAGAGTTGCATTTACTCAAACTATAGCAAGACCAAACTATTTCGACTTAGCTCCGTATAGAATTTATAATCCTGATGATAATGTGGTATCAGTTGGTAATCCAGAGTTAGAGCCAACTTTATCATCTAACTTTGATGTATTATTTGACTACTATTTCAAATCAATCGGTATTCTTTCAGGAGGATTCTTCTATAAAGATATACAGAACTTTATTTACACTTATCAAGATAATAACAACCCAACATTTGACTTAAATAATGACGGTGTTATTGACCCTGCTACTGAAACTTTTGATGAATTAGAGCAACCTTTGAATGGATCAGACGCATCATTATATGGATTTGAATTAGCTTTACAAAGACAATTAGACTTCTTACCAGGAATTTTGAAAAACTTTAGTATTTATTTCAACTATACTTATACTTCTTCAGAAGCAACTGGTGTACCTGGTAGAGAAACTATTTCACTTCCTGGAACTGCTGAAAATATGTATAATATTTCTTTATCTTACGAGGATAAATTAATTACTGTTAGATTAGCTGCTAATTATGCATCAGATTATATTGATGAATTAGGTGGAGAGGCATTCGAAGATAGATATTACGATGAACAATTTTTCTTGGATGCTAATGCTTCTGTAAACTTATATAATAATTTGAGATTCTTTATCGAAGCAAATAACTTGACTAATCAACCTTTGAGATATTATCAAGGTGTTCAATCTAGAATGATGCAAGAAGAATTCTATAATATGCGTGTTAACGCTGGATTGAAATGGGATTTATAATTTTATAATTTGTCTCGTCTAAAAGGCAGTGATTCACTGCCTTTTTTTTATCTTTGTATTTAATAAATGGGAAAATAATGAAATATTACTTTTTAATTTTTGTATTAATTTTAATTTCTTGTAATTCTGAGAAGAAAGAAATAGTAGAAAAAGATGTGTCTGAAAATGAAGAAAAAGACACTATGCTTATATTGAAACCTGATGTATCATCGGTTTGGAATGAGTTGGATAATATTGACTCTCCGGCATTTTATAAAGATGCTGCAAATTCATTTATTATAGCAACTGCAAAGGAAAGCGATGAATTAGTAGTTTATGATGCTGAAACTGCAAAAGAGATAAGAAGAGTAGGTGGCTCAGGTGCGGAATTAGGTCAATTCGAAAGACCAAATGGAATATGGGTTTATGCTAATCTTTGTTTTGTGGTTGAACGTGATAACCATAGAGTGCAAGTATTGTCATTACCTGATTTTAAATCACTTGGGTTCATTGGTCAAGATAAATTGATAAAACCTTATGGCTTGACTGTTTTCAGAAAAGATGGAAGATATAATCTATATGTAACTGATAATTATGAATTTGTAGAGGATAGTATTCCTGCTGATTCTTTATTAGGCAAAAGAGTTTTACATTATTCATTTGAATTTGCAGAAAATATTAAAAATTTGAAGTTTGAAAAATATATTGGTGATACACAAGGCGAGGGTGTCCTAAAAGTTGTAGAATCTATATATGCTGACCCCGTAAATGATAATTTACTCATTTGTGAAGAATTTGAAGGGGAAGGCAATACTTGTATTAAACTATATGATTTGAATGGTAAGTTTAAAAAAGTAATAGGCAAAGGTTTATTCAAATCTCAAGCTGAAGGTTTGGCATTGATAAAATGTGGTAAAGATGGATATTGGGTTTCAACGGATCAAAGTTATAATTCAAATATTTTTCATTTTTTCGATAGAAAAACTTTTGATTTAGAGGCTTCATTTCAATCAGAAAATTTGAGTAATACTGATGGAATTTGGATAACTCAGCAAAGTTTTGGAGTAAATTCAAAAGGTGCTTTTATCGCAGTAAATAATGATGGAGGAATAGGATATTGGAACTTAGGCCCTTTATTATTTAAGTTAGATTTGAATTGTAATAATAGCAATTCAGAAAATGGGGAAGATGAAGCTATAGAAGTTGTTGGAGATATAAATAGAATAATGATTGGGATGTAAATTCAAAAAAATGTTGTTTCAAATTTAATTAAATAAAGCCGAACATCAATTCGGCTTTTTTGTTAATTTACTCAATAATTATAGGTTCGCTTTTATTAGATTCTCCAAGTTTAAAATTAATCAAATACGCTCCTGAAATAAAATAACTTAAATCTAATTCTATTTCTCCATAATAATCACTAGTTTTTATAATATTAAATTCATTTAAATTATAAATCTTACCGCTTGATATTTCAACTAATTCTACTTTTAATTTCGAAATATCATTCATTATACCTGAGTAGAACTTCATCTTGACTTTTTCTTTTACTGGATTGGGGTAAGGTGGATATGTCCATAAAGAAGGTGGGTTAGGTTTTTCTATTACAGATAAATAGTAATTTTTATATTTAGGTTCTATTTGAATTAATAATTCTAAATAAATTCCTCTACTTTGTACACTATACATAAAATCAGGATTATGAATTGATTCATTATAAAAATAAACAGGTTCTGTACTTTCCAATTCAACAATCTCATCATTATTATCTATATAAAAGATAAAAGGTCTAAATCTATTAAATACGACTCCATTAATTGTATCATAATATGGTTTACCAGATGCATAATACGAATCATAAATACCATTAAATTTAGTATATTGTAAAACTTCATCATATTCTGTTTCAATTTTTTTAATCAAGTTAAACTTTTTATCATAGAAGTAGAACGAACCTCCATTAAATACAACGTAATTGCTATCTTTATCTCTTAAAATTTTATTATAATCTATTCCAAACTCAATTTCTTTTTCTTCAATAATATTTTCAAAAGATTTTGACATCGAATATAAGAATATTTTTCCTTTTTTTGTTGTATCCTCTGGAAATATATTCCCAGAAAAATATAATTTATCATTACTACTTATTAGATAATGAAATATTAATTGACTATTCAATTTTAACTCTAATTTTAGAGTATTATCCTTATATGAATAATATCTATAAATATGTAAAGAATCACTATATCTACCTAATGAATCTGGAACTGTGGTGTTTATTTGATTATGAGTTTCAATTATATATGTGTCATTAATATGACTCCTCACTGTTACATCCCTTATATAACCAGCTTCAGCAGTGTTATTAAATGTGATATCTAAAAACTCATATTTTCCATCTCTTATCTCAACAAAATCTTTTGATATTTGATCTTCTGCTCCATTATGAAAATATCCATTAGGATGTAAATTTATTAATCCATTATCTTTATCAATAAAAACACTATTTTCTACTTTTGAAACTAACTCTTTTCCATCAATAGTGTCATAAGGAATATTTTTTTTAATCTTAAAGGTTTTTCCACTATCAGATGACCTTAAAATTTCACTAATACCAGACTTGATATTTAGCATATTTTTATTATCAAATACATTCATACGATGTTCAGAAGAAATATTGTTACAAGTATTTATTTCCCAGTCCGATAAATTTTCTGTTGTTAAAATAGTTTTAAAGTAATTACTTGAGAAGTATAAATTATTTGATAATTCTACATCAAATGGTTCGTATTCTCGATTATATACTTGTCCTTGAGAATTGAGTAATTCATTTCTATATTTACTAATAAAAAATAACTCCTTAGTATTTTTATCTAACTTATAAGTTTCTAAACCTAAATTCACCCTAGAACTTCTATTACTAGAAACTATAGTAAATTGATTTTCTTCAGGTATAAATTTAAAATTACGTTGGATAGAATTTACATCATAAACTTCCCAAGTTAAATCTGCTTTTAACTCTAAAATTTGTAAAGGTGTGTATATGTAAAAACCTTCATATTTATTGTTAACATAAAAACTATTCAAGGGTTTCTGTAATTCTTCAAAACCATTATTTATATCTTCAGAATAATAAATTCTATTAAATTTATTATTGATTATTAAATAATTATTAAAACTTGAGATATTGTAAATAGAATCTAATCCTGTTTTATATTTACTCCATGTTTCTCCCATATCACCAGAAACAAAAACACTATCAGAAAAGGTTGACAAGTAAATTGAATTATTATGTATTACTAAATCATTAAAACCATTAGATAAACTTTGATACTCCCAATAATCTCCTTTATCGTATGATTTCATAAATTTACCGTCATGAGTAACACCATATACAATGTTACCATGATATCTTAATTTTGGAATATATGATTTTGTACCAGAAAAATTCTGATGCCAAGATTCACCATTATCATAAGTTCTTAATACACCTCCACCTGCTCCATAAAAAATAAGTTCACCTTCTTCGAGTTTAATTACATTCATGTACAAATTAGTAACGCTGTAAAAATCTTCAGATTTTGGTAAATA
>Ga0129345_1000873_pt1 | contig 11275 bp, 4 predicted proteins | sample CPBDNA_FD_94425 | JGI IMG/M metagenome (GOLD analysis project Ga0129345, IMG submission 94425) | Freshwater to marine salinity gradient microbial communities from Chesapeake Bay, USA - CPBay_Sum_20_0.8_DNA | ecosystem: Environmental > Aquatic > Marine > Coastal | place: USA: Chesapeake Bay...
ACATTATTTGCACAGAAATATAATTTGGTAAATCTTGACCAACATTAGATACATAATATAGAATTGTATCAATAATTTTTCCTTCTTCGCCAATTAAAACTATACTTTTAGCAAATGCAACAATAACAGCTGGCATAGCCATATCTTTTACACCTTCGCCAAAGTATTTAACCATTTGATCAAAGTTAAAGCCATAAATCAATCCAGAAATAAGTCCTAATGCAAAAAATAAAGCACACAATTCTTCTATATACCAACCACTAAGCCAATCTAAACCTTCAATAATTGGATTAGATTGAACTCCTAATACTAATAAAAGAATTGCAAATGCAACAAGAAATAAAATTATTATTCTTTTAGTTGTAAGTTCTACAGTATGTAGAGAAGCGGCTGAAAACTTACCTTCATAATCAATTTTTCCGACTAAACTTTTAGATTTATCTTTTTCAATTTTACTAGCATATTTTGATATATAAATTATACCAACAAAAGTAAAAATCAACCATATAATTAGTCTATATTCCCATCCTGAAAATATTTCTATCCCAGATATTCCTTGAGCAATCCCAATAGTAAAAGGGTTAAAAAATGCCCCTGCAAAGCCAACTGCTGCACCAATAAATGCAACACTTACTCCAACAACCGCATCATATCCCATTGAAATACATAGAGGGATTGTAATCATAATAAAAACAAGGGTCTCCTCAGCCATCCCAAAAGTTGCACCGCCTAAAGAAAAAAAGAACATAATCAATGGAATAACCATTGATTTAGCAGACTTACTTTTCTTACTAAACTCAATTATTCTAAAAAGAAAAGCATTGATTGCATTTGTTTTATTAAGTAGAGAGAATATGCCGCCAACAAATAATATAAAAGCAATAATTTCAGAAGCTGAAATAAAACCTTTTATTGGCATTAAAAAGAAATTGAAGGAAATTGGATTAGATTCTACAGAGTGGTATGTACCAGGAATTACTACACTTTTATGATTTACCATTTCCCTATCAAACTCACCTGAAGGAACTATCCAAGTAAGTAATGCAAATAAAATCATAAAGGCAAAAATAATAACTAAACTGTCTGGAAATTTTTTAACTTTTGTCATTTTCTTCATTCAATATTTCGAAATAAGAAACAGGAAATACTAATTTGTAAGTAGTTCCTTGATTTTCAACTGATTCTACTTCAATTGTTCCACCTAAGGCTTCAACATGCCTTTTAGTAAGCGAAAGACCTAACCCAGTTCCTTCTCTAGCGCCAACATTGCCGCTTCTAAAGAAAGGTTCGAAAAGATGTTTTAAGTCATCCTCTGGAATACCAATACCTTGATCAGATATAATAATATTTAAATTATCATCTAACAAATATATGTTTACTTTAATTAATGTACCTTTTTCAGAGTATTTTGAAGCATTATGAATTAAATTTCTGATTATATGGCTTTGTAATTTTTCATCAGAGGATATGATCAGGCCTTGATAATCTTTTGCAAATTCATAATCATGAGGTATTTTTTCTATAAATTTAATTTCAGTTAGAATTTCATAAATTAATTTAATTATATCATATTTATTATAGCTAACTTGTGCAAATTGATTTTCAGTTTTGCCAATTCTAATAACATCTTCAAGTAGATTGGTCATCGATTGTACAGTATCTTGAATTTTCTTAAGATTTTTTTGAAAATTATCTTTATCCTGAGCAAAAAAGAAATGGTCTAGAATATAGGTAGAAAAAAGAATAACAGTAAGTGGAGTTCTATATTCATTAGAAATCATCGAAACAAATCTATTTTTTAAATGGGAGTACTCACGTTCTATTTCTAGAGATTTTTCAAGCTCGTCTTTTGTAATTCTTAATTCATTTTCAGTCTTAATTTTATCTTCTATTTCAGATCTTAATTCCTCCAGAGCATCTTCTAACTGAGCCGTTCTGTCTAATACCATTCGTCTTAGCTGCTTTTCAAAATCTTGATATTCTTTTTCTTTTCTTATTCTTTCGCTTATATCTTTTGAAACATTGACAAAAAAATTAAAATTTGGAGTTTCTATGAAACTCACTTTATTTTCAACGTATATAATATTATTATTCTTATCAATATGTTGAGATTCAAATATAGTTGTTTTTTCTTGAACTATAGTTTTTTCTCTTTCTTCTAATAATGGTTTGATTTCTGGTGATACTAAATTATAATAATTATAATTATTGATACTATCTAGATTAAACCCATATCTTTCGAGTGCAACTTTATTTGCCTCCAAAATAACACCATTATAATCATGAATTATAACAGCATCATTAGCATGATCAAATATTGATTTAAATCTTAATCTAGAAGATTCAAGAGATTTTTGAATTTCATTTCTGATCTCAGATTCTTTTAAAAGCTGTAAATTATATAATTCAAATTTTTCTTTATCTTCAGTAAGTTCTCTATTTTTTTGTTCATTTTCTTCAATCATTTCTTTAAATGAAAGACTGAATCTATTAACTATGTAAATTGAAACTAAACCTACAATAGAAAATATATATATGAAATTAATATTGTTAAGTGCAAAAATATTTCCCTGAGCTAAGATTTCACCATCTATTTGATTAGTTTCAAATTTGTAATACATAGTAAGCAAAATAACTATAAGGGCTGCAATAGAGAAAGTAAGATATTCGAGAAAAGCAACAGCTAATAATAAAATGTAAAACCATAATATAAAGTTAAAGTGCTGGCTTATAAAATAGAACCCACCACTATATAAGAAGATATAAAACAATATTTTCTTTAATTTGAAATACTCAAAATCTAATACTTTTGAAATTGTTACTAAAAAAAATATTGATAAAAGTATCAAAAAATCATTATTTAACTTGAAGTTCAGAACAAGATTAAGAAAAAATAATGTTGAAATAACTAAAAATGAAAATAATTCTACTCTATATACGAAAGTATAAATCAATGACAAATAAGCTGAGTCAGCTTCAATTTTTGCTTCTAATATTTTTTTAATTTTGTGTATCACAAGATAATCAAATAATAAATTTTATTTTTGAAAATCTAAATTAATATATTTCCCTTGATTTACAAAGTATAATTATGACTAAGACAATATTAATTCCAATTTCAAAGGGCAGTGAAGAGCTAGAAACAATAACTCTAGTAAATATTCTGAGAAGAGCTGAAATAAATGTTATACTATATTCTAATAATGATATAGTATATTGTGCAAGAGGTACAAAGTTGATACCAGATATTAATTCATTATCAAATATAAACATAGAAGATATATCAGGTATAATTTTACCAGGCGGAATTGATGGAGTTAATAATTTGATAGAAAATGATGAGTTGATTGAGTTTTTAAAAGAAGCCGTATCAAACAGAAAATTGGTGGGTGCTATTTGTGCTGCACCTAAAATTTTAGATTATTATAATCTTTTACCTGAAAACATGAAATTAACCTCCCATCCTTCAATAAAAAACATACTTTCAAAATATAATTATTCAGAGGAAAAAGTTGTTATTTATGAAAATTTCATTACTTCGAGGGGAGTTGGAACTGGTTTGGATTTTGCATTCAAAATAGTTGAAATTTTATTAGATGAAAGTGTTGCGAATAAAATTAAAACAGAAATTGTCTACAGTTGATGCTTAAATATATAATTATATTTTTATTATTTGTACATTGCACATTTTCAAAAGAGAGTGTTGCACTTGTTCTATCAGGTGGAGGAGCAAGAGGGATATCTCAAATTGGAGTAATAAAAGCTCTAGAAGAATTAGAAATAAAACCTGATTATGTAATAGGTACAAGCATAGGTGCTATAGTAGGGGCAATGTATGCTTCTGGATATTCAAGCAACGAGATTGACTCTATATTCAAATTAGAGAAATTCTCTTCTATATTCAGACTTGATGATAAAGTAGAACGAAACGAACTTTTTTTGTATCAAAAACAATTAGAACAAAGGAATTCAGTTCAATTAAATTTTGATGACTTTGAATTTGAAATTCCAAAATCACTTTCATTAGGAAATAAATTCGATTTACTATTAAAAGAAATTTTTTGGAATGCTCCATTTAAATCTGAAAATAATTTTGATGATTTAGATATTAAATTTAGAGCAGTAGCAACTGACTTAATAACTGGTAAATTAGTCGTTCTAGACAATGGAGATTTGATTGAGTCTGTTAAAGCTAGTTCATCTATACCTTTAAGATTTCCACCTGTTGAGATTGACTCCATGTTTTTAGTAGATGGAGGCATTAAAAACAATATTCCAATTTTAGTTGCAAAAGAGTTAAACATTGATAAAATTGTTGCAGTTAATACGAGCTCGAATTTGCTTGATAAAACTCAACTTAGCGAACCATGGAATATAGCTGATCAAGTAGTTTCTATTATTATCAAAGATAGAGATGATAATATTTTGAAAGAAGCTGACTTTCTTATAGAACCTAAAATAGGCAATCACAATAATTTAGATTTTAGTAATTTTGATTTCCTTGTAAATCAGGGGTATTTAGAAGCAATTAGCATTTTGTCAAGTCATTATAAAAAAAAATCAACACCCTACTTTAGTAATTTTAATATAGATATTATTTCTATTCATGACAATAAGATAATAGAGAGCAACAATATAAATATTAAAAACGATGAAGACTACTTAAACTATTTTTTTTGTAAATATTTAAAGAACTTAGGCTATGACTTTGCCACAGTAAAAAAAATAAAATATGACTCTTTAAATAATAAATATATAATTTATTCAGATTTAGGAATTTTAAATAAAGTTGATATCAAAGGGAAAAGTAGTAAAGCGCTAATAACTAGGGAATTTTCATTTGAAATCAATAAACCAATTAAGATAAAAGATATTATTGATACTTATGAGAATATAAAATTTTCTGGATTCTTTAAAAATGTAAGATTTAGTTTTATCAATAATAATTCTGGATATACGCTTGAAATTGACTATGAAGAAAATCCAAATCAGAGTTTATTTTTAGGAATAAATATAAATAATGAAAGATATACAAGGTTAAATTCTGAATTTTATCAAAATAATATTTTAAATAATGGAGGATTTGCTTCTTTAAGGTTTAATCTTGGAGCAAGGGATGCTGAATTCTATTTAACATTGGAAAATCCTAGAATCAGAGATACTTATTTAAATTTAAAATTATCCAGCTTCTATAATAAAAACTTTATATATACTTATAAAACCTCAACAAATGAATCTTTAGCTTCAAATGAATTTATAAGAGAAATTGACAATGAATATTATGAAGAAAGGTATGGTTTTAAAATAAAAGCGGGTACATTATTATCTAAATTTGGAAATATATCAGCAGAATATAGATATGAACAACAAAGATTTAATTTCATTAGGACAGATGAAAGTGGGTTTTATAACTTATCTACAATTAAACTTGAAAGTATTATAGATACTGAAAACAATCCGTTTTTCCCTACAAAAGGTATTTATTTTCAAGCTTCAATTGAGTCTAATTTTTCAGAAGATGATAAATCAAGATTTATCAAATCTCAAATTCAATTCAAAAATAATATTCCTGTAAATAATTTTGTAATTACTCCTAAAGTACATTTTGGAGTTGCTGATAATCTATTACCATTACCTGAGCAATTTAGCATAGGAGGTCAGAATAACTTCTATGGTTTTAGACAATATGATAGAAGGGGAAGACAATATTTTAATAGTAATTTAGAAGTAAGATATAAATCCCCTTTTAAGATTTTCTTTGATACATATTTTTCTTTTAGATATGACATTGGCTATGTTTGGTTAACACCAGAATCAATAAAAATAGCAAATCTAAATAATGGAATAGGGTCTGCAATTGAAATAAACTCACCTATAGGGCCGATTACTGTAGCTGCTGGTAGAGCTTTTTATTTTATTAAAAATCCGAATAGTATTGTTGCAGGTCCGATATTATTATATTTTTCATTAGGAACTAAATTTTAATTTTGATTTTTTTTTGTTAAATTAGATACCAAAATGTAACATTTTTACATTTAATTTATTATTAATAAATAAACAAAATCAATTTTAGGAGTTTTTATATGAAGTTATTTTTTCTAGTTATTGCTTTAGTATTCTTGAGTAATAGTTTATTTTCTGCATCCAAAAAAATGGTTATTGTAGAAGAATATTCTAGTGCTTATTGTGGTACATGCGGATATTTTGATCCAACATTCAAATCTGTAACAAATCAAAATATCAATGATGTTATTCCATTGAGTTTTCATACAGGAAATGCTCCTGGTGATATAATGTATAAACACAATCCTCAAGTTAGCGGTAGATTTTCATTTACATACGGTGTAACTCAAATAGGTACACCTGCAGTATGGATAGATGGAAAAAATGTGTCATATACTCAATATGGTTCTCTACCAACTTACACTGGTGGAACTTCTCCAGTATCTTTAAAGGTAGTTGAAGAAAGAACGAGTGATAAATTAAATATTACAGTAGGTATTGAAACTGATGTTGCATTAAAAAACCATACATTATTTGTCTTTATAGTTGAAGATAATTTATATTATCCAAATGCTGGAACTAATGGTGTTAAAGATTTTAGATGGGTAGTTAGAAAAGGTCTTCCTGCTGAAACTGCTGGACAAAATTTAGTTATGGAAGCTAACTCTAGAAAAGGTTATACTTATTCAGTTGATTGGCATCCAGATTGGAACAGAGAAAATATTCATGTTGTTGCATTTGTTCAATCATTTGGGCAAATGGATAAATTTGCAATATTGAATGGTGCAAAAACTGGTGAACATTCTTTAGAACCAATTATTTCATCTTCTGAGACAACTGTTGATTTTGGAAATACAGTGGATAAAAAAGAAGTAGAACTATTATTATTGAATGATGGGTTGAAAGATATTAATGTATCAGAAATCTCTTTAAACAATAATGAAGATGGTGCATTTAGAATAAAATTTGGAACGTCAACAACAAAAATACCTGCTTACGGAAGTGCGAAAGTTGTTTTGGAGTTTTTCCCTAAAGAAAATGGCCAATACAATTCTGAATTAGTTGTAGTAAGTGATGCAAAAAATGCATCTACTTATAAAGTAAATCTAAAAGGTGAAGCAACTAATATTGTGCCTTTTGGACAAATTGCAGCTGAAGATGACTTTATTGAATTTGGTGAAGTTAATAAGCCAACTACTAAAAATGCAATTATTAATAATATTGGTACTGGTCCATTAGTAATCTCATCAATTTCTTTAGATTATAACGATGAAGATGCTTATGAGTTATTATTAGAAGAAACAGAAAATATTACTTTGAATGTTGGGGAATCTTTAACAATTCCAATTTCATTTACACCTAAAGAGAATGACAAATTTTACTTTGGAGATTTATTAATAGTATCTGACTCAAAAGAAGAACAAGAGTATGTTGTTTCTCTTTCTGGAAGAGGAAAAGAATTAGCAGGAGGTCCTAGTTTAGTTCTTTCTGATGGTGCAACTACTTTAGAATATGGCGAAATTGAACCTGGTAAAACTACTTCATTTAAAATCAAAAATACTACAAATGCAAATATCCAAATAACTGATATTTCATTTGTTGATTTTGAAGAAGGATCTAATGATAATGAAGCATTTCAATTAATTAGTGCTAAATCTACATGGGCTGTAGCAAATTCTGAGACTTCAGTTGCTTTTAAATTTAATCCTTCTGAAAGCAAAGAATATAAAGTATATGTAAATATCACAACTAAAGATAACAAAGATGATATGAAGATAGAATTATCTGCTACTGCAAACTTAGCTTCAGTATTTGGTAATGAATTAAGTGCTAGTGGTGCTTTATTATTAAACATATCACCTAATCCAATTATTAACTCATCTGAAATAAGTTTCATCAATAATTCTAATGATTTATTAGTTCTTGATTTGTACAACACAAACGGTGAATTAATAAATAATTTATATAATGGAAAACATTCAAATTATTCAATTAATTTTGATTCAAGTAAATTAAGCAATGGTAAATATTTCTTAATTGCTACTATTAACGGAAAAAGAGAGGCATTTTCAATTATTATAAATAAATAATTGAAAATAGGAATATCAAAAAAAAAGGAAGTCAAATTGACTTCCTTTTTTTTTACATCAAGATCATTTTATCTTCTTAATTCATCAGGTAACCAAGGAGAATTTGATTTTATTAAACTTTCCTCTGTGTTTTTAACCTGATTATCAATTGATATTAATTGAGCTTTTAACTCACCATATTGTTTTTCTAAAATATCAAGTGTTTGAATATTTGTTTGAGTTGGTTCTGAAGAAGAATACCAAAAACTATACAACATATTTCCTAATCTCGTATTCATAGAAGGTGTTTGATTTGCATTTCTTGAACTTTTAGAATTATCACCATTTAATAATATAGAAGCATTATCAATAGTTTTAGCAATATCATTTATTTTTGCTAATAATTCATTTTTAGCTTCATTTGATACTAAAATTGTGTTTTCTAGTACTTTGATTTTACTTCTCACACTATTTAGATAGTTATTAGCTCCTTCGATATTTTTTCTCATTTCAAAGGCTCTCTTATGGAATGCTAAAAGTTCTTGATTATTTTCAGCTGGTAAAGATTTATTATTCAATACTTTTGCTTCAAATGATTTATCATCGCTAATTTTTGTTAGGTTGCCATAATGTTCTTTATAGATTGCCACGGAATATTTACCAGGCATGATAGGGAAACCTGAACTATTATTTACTTTTGATTTTTCATTTAAAGGAGCTGTATCTGGGTATCTCATATCCCATACTAATCTTTGAATACCTTTTTTATATGGAGCTGTTAATTTTCTTACAGCATTTCCTTCAGCATCTTTAATAATGAATATTAAAGTAGGAGATTGTTCATCATCTTCTTTTTTCAGATCTGCGAAAGAAGGATAGTCAGAAGAAAGTCCTTTTTTCTCATTTTCTGAAAAACTTTTTTGTCTTTTAGATTTTAATGTTTCATAATTATCTTTGATATAATAAGTAAATACTGCACCATAAGGATGGTTTTCACCTCTCCAGAATGTTTCGCCTAAACTGTTTCTACCAAATGATCTATCCTCAATATAAAGCCAAGAATCTTTAACATCAAATAAATGTGCATCTTTCGCAACAAGTTCATCATTAATATTTCTAAGTGCAGAATAGTCATCTAAGATAAAGAATCCTCTACCAAAAGAAGCTAAGGCTAAGTCATTCTCTCTTCTTTGAATATCTATTTCTTTAATACATATAGTAGGTAGTCCAGCAGATAATTTAACCCAGTTTTTACCAGCATTGTATGTATAATAAACTCCAAATTCAGTACCTATAAATAATAAGTCTTTTTTAACATGATCTTGTTTAATAGAATGAACAGGTAGGTTTTCAGGTAGACCATTAGCAATGTTAACCCATGTTTTTCCTTTGTCATTAGACATTAATACATAAGGTTTGAAATCTCCTCTCTTTCTATTGTCAAAAGTAGCATAAACAATATTTTCATCAAAAAGATCAGCTTCAATATCAGAAACATAAGTAGTTTCAGGTACAGAATTAAAAGTAGTTACTTTATTCCATGTATTTCCATCATCTTCAGATATTTGAATAAGTCCATCATCGGTTCCTACATAAATCAATCCTTTTTTGATTGATGATTCATCTAATGAAACTATATTACCGTATAAAGAAGTTGAAGCATTTTTTGCAACAGCTTCTGGTTCCCATACTTTATCCATTATTTTCAATTTATTTCTATCAATTTGTCTAGATAAGTCTTCACTAATTTTCTTCCAAGAATTACCTCTATCTGTAGATTTGAATAATTTATTTGCGGCAAAATAAATAGTTTTGTTATCATGTGGAGAAATGATTACAGGAGAATTCCAGTTCCATCTTAACTCTTCACCCTCTTCTTCTTGAGGTTGGATACCAGTTATTTCACCTGATTTTTTATCATATCTAACTAAGAAACCATACTGAGGTTGAGAATAAACAATATTAGGATCTTTAGGATCAACTACAGTTTTGAATCCATCACCCCCAACAGTAAAATAGAAGTCTTGATTCATAAGACCGCCGTCATTCTGAGTTCTTGTAGGTCCACCAATAGTATTGTTATCTTGAGTACCTCCATAAATATTATAAAAAGGGAAGTCATTATCTACAGTAACTCTATAAAATTGTGTAACTGAAAGGTTTTCAAAAAATCTCCATGTTTTTGATCCATCAAAAGTCTCATAAAGACCTCCATCTCCAGCTATCATCATGTGATCTGTATTTTTAGGATTGATCCATAAAGCATGATCGTCTACGTGTCTTTCTTTTAATCCTAATCTGTTCCAAGTCTTACCACCATCTTCTGATACAGTTGTGTAAGTAGAAAGAGAAAATATTATGTCTTTGTTTGTAGGATGAGTTATTATTTCTTGGTAGTATTGAGCAGAACTTGAGATAGAAGAATTTGTTTTACTCCAACTTGCACCTCTATCAGTAGATTTGAAGAAGCCTCCTCTACCTTCTGATGCCTCAATAATTGCAAATACATAATCAGGATTAACTGGAGAAATTGCAAGTCCAATTCTACCAACTAAACCACCTGGTAAACCATTAGTAAGTTTATTCCATGTTTTTCCACCATCTTCAGATTTGTGAATAGCACCCTCAGGTCCACCATTTATTAAAGTATATACATGTCTTCTTCTTTGATATGATGATGCATATATAACATCGGGGTTTCTTGGGTCAATAACAATATCAGAAACACCAGTTTTAGGTGAGATATCTAAAACTTTCTCCCAGTTTTTTCCACCATCAATCGTTTTGTAAAGTCCTCTGTCACCGCCATCTTTCCATAAAGGTCCTTGAGCAGCAACATATACAACATTTGAATTGCTAGGGTGAACAATGATTTTACCAATGTGTTCAGAGTTTTTTAAACCAACATTTTTAAAAGATTTTCCACCATCTTCACTTTTGTAAACACCATCACCATAACTTACCGAACGTTGTGAATTATTTTCGCCTGAGCCAACCCAAATTACATTTTCATTATTTGGGTCAATTGTAACGCATCCTATTGAATAAGATCCATAGTTATCAAATATAGGTTGAAAACTTGTACCTTTATTTGTTGTTTTGTAAACACCCCCTGAAGCTACAGCTACATAAAACTCATTATAGTTATTGGGATTTACAGCCAGGTCAATAATTCTACCTGATGCAATAGCAGGGCCAATGGC
>Ga0129345_1000875_pt1 | contig 11268 bp, 29 predicted proteins | sample CPBDNA_FD_94425 | JGI IMG/M metagenome (GOLD analysis project Ga0129345, IMG submission 94425) | Freshwater to marine salinity gradient microbial communities from Chesapeake Bay, USA - CPBay_Sum_20_0.8_DNA | ecosystem: Environmental > Aquatic > Marine > Coastal | place: USA: Chesapeake Bay...
GAAGGTACACAAGACTATGTAGTTCATGCTTCTTGTATAATGGATTTATCTGTTGGAGATTATGTAGAAATCTTTGGTCGTAGATATGACGGAACTTCTATTTACTTCAGAGGTAATATAGGAAGTAACTTTTATGGTTACAAAATAATAGAATAAGGAGAAAACAAATGGCACAACTAAGTACAAAAATAAAAGAATACTTAAAAGCAAATGGTCGTACAGAAGTAGACTTTATGCAAGATGTTCTTTTACAAGATGATGGTCAAGGTGCATACATTAAAGAGTGGAATATCTCTGGTGTAGCGAAACCATCTGATAGCGACTTATCTGCTGTTGAATCTGCTGCTAACACTGCTGAAGCTAATGCTCAAGTTATTGCAACTAGAGTAGCTTTATATGGTGGTGCTATTAAACAGTTAGAGAACATTATTGAAAATGGTCTTGATGCTGAAATAGCAAGAGTCGCACAGATTAAAGCTGATAATCCGAAACAGTAATGAACCTAGACAGTAAGACGATAGGTATCATCATGGCGATAGCGGTTCAATCGGTATCGCTTGTATGGTTTATTTCTAAAATGGATAGCAGAATAGCTAACAACGAAAGAGATTTATCCAAAGTTATGATGATGCACGAGAAATATAATGAAATGGAAAGACAACTAGATAGACTTTTATGGTTGTTAAACCAAGATAGTTTGGAAAAATAAGAAGGTAATATGAGTACATTACAGGAAGTAGAAAAAGAATTAAAAAGAGTAAAAAGAGAACTTAAGAAAGAAAGAGAAGATCACGCTTTTACTAAAGAAAGATTGACTGGATCTTATGATAGAAATTTTTCTTTACGAACTGGATTAATTAATTTATCCATTGATGAAATCATAGCCTTAAAAGAGAAACATAAACAATTACAACAAAATAAAGATATCTGATGCCTAATTTAGCCAAATTAACTACCGCAAAAAAGATTGAGGTGTTAATTACTCAGGTCACTGTTATGCAAGAAAAAATAAATCACATCTCTGATACAGTAGAGCAGCAATCTAAAGATATTGCGGATCTGAATAAACGCATGAACATGGGAGCTGGTGGTATTCGTGCCATCGCTTTATTTGGTGGTATTATTATTGCCGCTATCGCTCTATTTGCGAAACTTTTTAACTTAAAATAATTTTCTAAATCTATATAGTTTTTATATGAAAGTATTTTTAATACTTTGGATATGTGTACAAGATCCTTCAATCTCTTTAATAAATAGTTGTTTCCAGCAACCTACAAACCAATCATATAATACTGTTGATCTGTGTTTAAAAGATTTAAAAAGAATTGCTAATGATTTGTATGAAATACCTGACGTTTATGTTTCCGGATTCTGTACAAGTAAATATTCAACCTAATGGATGAGAAACATTTAAAAGGCAATCTTTCAGAAATCATTGCCTTGAAGTGGCTCACCGAACAAGGGTATGTTGTCTACACTAAAATGGGAGTTCAATCCCCTTTTGATTTAGTTGCTTATGATCCTAAAGAAATAAAGATATTACTTATTGATGTGAAGACAGCAGCTAAAAGACAAAGTAAATTTCAACATGGTACAACCATTAGAAGGATCAAGAACAATAGACAAAAAGAATTAGGTGTAGTATTTTTATATGTCTATTTAGACGAAGAAGAAAGATGTGAACTAATATTATGAATTATCAAAGACTCAAAGAAAGTATCATTAAACACGAAGGAAAAAGAAATATTTGCTACCGGGATCACCTAGGTAATCTTACTCTAGGATATGGTCATCTTGTAAAAGACGATGATGATATCGATCCTACTGTCGAATATAGTGATGACTTCATTATGAAGTTATTAGAAAAAGATTTAGACGTTGCTATTAACGATGCTAACTCGATTATCGATGAAGCAGATATCCCGGAAGAAGCATTTGAAATTTTAGTTCAGATGTGTTTTCAATTAGGAAAACCCCGGGTTCTTAAATTTAAAAGATTTTTATATCACTTAAACAAGTGTGAATTTGTAGAAAGTGCGGATGAGATGATTGATAGTTTATGGTATCAACAGACCCCTAACCGGGTATCCGAATTAGCAGAAATAATGAGGGAGATATAATGTTAAACTTATTAAGTGCAGCAGCACCTATGGTTAAAACTCTATTTAATACAATAGATAAAACCATAGATAATAAAGCTGAAGCTGAAAAAATAAAACAATCTATTCAAGAACAATTAATTACTGGTCAGTTAAAAGAACTAGAAGCTCAAGCTAAAGTTATTACTGCTGAAGCAAATGGTAGTTGGTTACAAAGAAATTGGAGACCTATTCTCATGTTAGTTTTTGCGGGATTAGTAGTGGCTCACTGGTTTGGATTTACTGCACCTAACATTCCTGAGAGTGTTCAAAACAGTTTATTAAATATTGTTTTGGTTGGTGTTGGAGGATATATTGTTGGTCGGTCAGGCGAAAAAATCGCTGACAAATTTAAAAAGGAGTAATAGATGGGAAAAAAATGGAATAGAGTTTTAGAAAGACTCGATAACCTTACAGCAAAATGGAATAACCTTAACTCTAAAGGTAAGTTTGTTGTTATGGTTGTTGGTTTAATTACCATTAGTATTATTTATAATTTATTTAATTAATTATGGTTGCGAAGAAATATCAGAACCCTAAGGGTGGTTTAAACCAAGCTGGAAGAAAAAAGTTTGGTGTTAAAGCACCTGTAAAGTCTGGTACTAATCCTCGAAGAGTCTCTTTTGCTGCTCGATTTGGGGGAATGGCAGGACCACTAAAAGATAAAAAAGGAAGACCCACAAGATTAAAACTTGCTTTAAAAGCATGGGGGTTTGGAAGTAAAGAAAGTGCCAGGAAGTTCGCTCAAAGAAACAAAAAGAGCTAGACAGGCAGAAGCCTATTTAGAGTTATTCCCGGAAAAAAAAGTTCAATGTACCGGGAGAATATTTACTCAAGAAAAAGAAGCATTGAGAAAGTGCTCTGATTGTAGTAAAGATTTATGTATAGGGGATGGGAGCTCTTGGATGTGTTTCGATTGCTCTCATCATCCTTATGGAAAGAATAAAAAAAAGGAGACAAACTGGATATGAAAAAAGGATTATACGCCAACATTAATAGAAGAAAAAAACTAGGCATTAGTCGTAGTAAAAAAAAATCAACTATTAGTTCAAAAGCCTATGCAAATATGAAAGCTGGTTTTCCTAAAAAGAAAAAGAAATAGTCATGCCACTCACAAAAAAAGGATCTCAAATCAAAACTGCGATGACCCAGCAGTATGGGAAGAAAAAAGGTGAGAAAATATTCTATGCCTCAGAACGATCTGGAAAGCTAAAAGGGGTCGTTAAAAAGAAAAAAAAGAGGTAAAAAACCTGTTTTAAGAGCCTCTGGGTAGGTCTCTAATATGTCTCCAGTATGATTGGATACCCTGTAAATTAAAGCATCGAACACATCTAAAATCAAATAAGGAACTTCTTGAAATATCGAGCATCATTGCTCTTGTGAATTTTCTTTTACATTGACCACAGGTCTCTAGCTTCTTTTGGTCAGAAGCTATCAACCCATGATCGTGTTTTTCTAAATAATATTTTTGTCTCTTCTTAAAGTAAGACATTAAAGAGTGGTTAACTCTTTCTCTAAGTTATTGGCGTGGTCAACTCCATTAGGATCTTGATAAGTGATATAAGTATCCTGAGTCTGTTCCACCTTGTGACCTAATCTTAGCTGCACTTCTTTCGCAGTCACCCCAAACTTATAAGATTGAGTTGCGAAGTACCTACGAAAGTCTCGAAAGTTGAGTCGTTTAATGCGTAACACATCACAACATCTTTCCATCCAATGTTTCATTCCACGAAGAGTCACAGAAAATATTCTTTCCTCTGGTTGGAATTGATTACGTTGAACGTATTCTTCAATCATCTTTGTTAACATCATTGACATAGGAACAACTCGATGACCTTGACCATCTTTACGCAATCCTGCTGACTTGGTTAAGTTGATATTGCCATACTTATCCATTGATCTACGAATAAGGAACTGACCTTTAACAAAATCACAAGATCGAGCAGCCAATGCTTCCCCGGCACGACAACCAGTAATTGCCATTAAATAGAAGAACAAGACTCGTTGCTTTTTACGAAGATCATTGATGTTTGTCATCTTGAGATTGTAAGAAATAAATTTCTTCATCTCTTCTTCCTCAGGTGCAGCTTGACCCACATAAACAACCTTAGGTGCTTTGATTGCTTTAGCCGGGTTAGTAAGAATTAATTCTTCTTCGACTGCCATATCCATGATGCGAGTAAATTGTTGATAGGACTTTGCAGCTTTACGATCAGAGTATTCTTCTAACTTTTGTTTGAGTTCCCGGCATCGTGCTACGTTAATGAGTTGGATATCAGTATCTTCTCCCACTAACTTATTGATAAAAATAATATGATTATAATATTCTTCATAAGTAGCTGCACGAATACCCTTCATCGGTTTTTCTTTATTGATCCGAACTTCGTTACGAAGAAACTCGACATACTTGTGAGATATCTCACCAAAGAAAACTCTTCGATCTTCAGGTGTCTTTTCCACAAATCGAAAATCCATAATATAACTTTGGACCTCTTGTTTGGTATCACGAAAGATGGCTTGATACTTTGGTCGACCATTGGAATATCTTTTCCCAGTAGGAAGTTGAGTCATCCACATCTTCTTACCATTCTTTGTTACTTGTCTAATGTTCATTAGAAACACTCCCTAAAACATGTGCTAGAAATTCTGCTCTCATACATTTCTCAAAATGTTTAAGATCAATTTCCGCAGCTTCTTGTGTAAAATAGTATCCAGATGCTCTATCGTATGGAATATTCGAATAGACCTCTCCTTCGCTATATTCTTCTTCACATGACCTTCCAATGTAATAACCAGCATTAGAATGCATGACTTTAAAATCAGATATTGATTTTATTTTACTTTCCATTATTGACCCTCCTTTAAGTTTTGAAAGATGTGACTAATCACATCTATAGTCCATCCATTACCCAACATTTTATATCGTTGAGTATTAGAAACTCCATCTGTGTAGTTATCAGGAACAGTTTGTAGTCGCTCACATTCGATAGGAGTTAAATATCTCCATCGTTGTTCGTGATTAATTATTCTTTTAATGTCTCCTCCTACTTTTAAACAATTTGATTTTTTATGAATATTCATAGGTTTACGATCACGATAATTTGATCTCATCACACCTTCGATTTGTTTTTCATTCATAAAATATTTATCTTCCACAATGACATTATCTTTACGCACAGTGCTTAGTGTGTTTGTCTTTTCATCATTGCGTACTTCTAACCTTTGAGTCGTTAACCCGGCAACACTTTGCTTATGGTCCATTCTTTTCCCATCTACAATGTATCGACCAACGATCCTTCCACATTGTTGATTAGGAACATAACCATTCGCATATCCATGAGTACCCGCACATAAAGTACCTGACTTGTTATTAATATCATGGATGGTATTAGCTTGACTCTTATAAGAAGGATTTAATTGATTACCCCCCTGGTATTTTTTTTGCAACTCTTGACCCACCAAATATTTTTCTTCGACATAATCTTGAAGCACATCTTTTAATAAAATACCTTTGTCTTCAGGGATCGTTACATTAGGGATGTTAGTCCAATATAATCGTTGACGATTTTGTGCAGACAATAAAGAACTATTTATCAAGATAGGTTCAACACCTAAATATTCAGTAATGACATTTTGAAATTCTTTTTTCATTCTGACATTCTCTAATAAAAAATACTTAGGTTGACATTCTTTAAGTAATCTTACGAACTCAAAGAACAAAGCACTTCTTGGATCATCAAAGTTAAGTTGCTTACCAGCAAAACTAAAACCCTGACAAGGTGAACCACCAATGAGTAAATCAATTTTAGGTAAGTCACTTGCTTTTACTTTAGTGACATCACCTAATTGAATTGTGTTTGGAAAATTCTTTTGTGCAATCTGAATTGCATACTTATCAATTTCAGCAGCATAGTATTGGTCAACTTTAATCCCTGTTTTTTTCAGAGCAAGTTGACCACAACTCATTCCATCAAATAAAGATAAAACATTCATCTATCGAATATCTCCTTAATAAAATATAAAACGAAACCAATCATAGCGATGTGCACGATTGTAGTGATTGCGATGTTAATCATTGTGACTCCATGTAAGAATTTTTTTAGGATGATAATATCCTCGTCTTGTATTCTCGTTATTGATACAAGTACTAAGATCGTTAATGTCTTCATCACATGTAAAATAAGTTTTAACTTTTACTCTTTTGGGAGTAACTTTTAAAACTAGAACTTTCCAAGAACAGTTATCTGATCTTTTCAAAGCAACAATGTCACCAACTTTTATTTCATTTATGTTCATAGTATGTCTCCTTTATGTTTCATACATGTTCATATTAGAGATACAGACCATGAAGTCAATACCTTATTTTTTACATTCGTGAGATTGTTGGAGAGATCGTAAATAAGATACTAAAACAGAGGGTTCTATAGTGACTATAGCACCATTCCAGGGGTGTATTCTTTTCACCCGGAAAGAGACGATTTGATCGTTTTCGACTTTATAAAAAACAAGAAGTGAGGGTACTTCACATTTTTTTGAAATTTTTTTAATGAAGGTTGTTGCTTTATAGGCTTGACCCTTATCGTATGCTAATTCTAAAAAACATAAGGGGTCGTAACAATCAGGACAGACTTCTACGAAGTCCACATCAATTCCAGCAAGACCATCAAACTGACGATGCCATTCGGAAAAGTGTGAACCTCGTTCAAAGTAAGTCCATCTAGCCATGTAAGATTTCTATGGACCTATTCTTTCCATCAATGTGAATAATTTTATTTCTTTCTTTTAATTGTTTCACAATCTTATGAACACTAGCTTTTGATTTCATTGACGTTGCATTCGCTAGTTCTTGATAGGTTGGACTATATCCATTCTTCTTTTGGAAATCTTTAATGGCATCATAAATTATTTTCTGTTTGGGTGTCATATAAGTTTCCTTGTTCCTTCTTTCTCAAAACACCAGACATTGCAATGTAAGCAATAGCATCAACATAGCTATCAAACTTGTAAACATTTTCTTGTTTCACTCTTGCTATCTTGAGTAATGCCATCATCATACAAGCAGTAGAAGGCTGCATCGAATGATCGAGCAACCTCCAACTTTCTGTAATGTTTTTAAAATTATCTTCAAAGTTACCATAGTCATGTTGACGAGAACCAGTGACTAGACGTTTTGCTTCGTCTAATATTTTTTCTAGTTCAATATGGTTCTTATCCATTTAATCCTAAGACCCTCATATCTAAATATGCTTTTCCAGATCCACTTTCTTTTTTGTAAACAATAAAGTTATAGGTTTGACCATCAATGTTAACACTTCCAAAGTAATCCCAGTCCATAGGTTTCCCTGATGTCTTACTTGGCATTCCTTGTTTTTGATTAACATGAATAGTTCCTTGACCATTCTTTAACTCATATGAACTTTGTTCCATTACTTAACTCCTTTTCTTTTTTTGTTAATAGTTCATCTAACTCTTGATAGAGTTTGTCATTAGTGCTTTTCAGCATATTGATAAAACCTTCATGGGGAGCTAATGCTTTTCGGAATTGACCCATATGATTAGCCTTCGATACCGCTTGTAGTATCTTTTGTTTTTCTTCTTCCCATTGAAGATTATCAATCTTGTTTGATGATTGGATAGACTCCACTTTTTTCTCATCAATAATTTTTTCATTATCTTGTGCATTTTCGATTTCATTCATCGATGCAAACTCACCCCCATGAAGAGAGAGTTTAGCTAGAGCTCGACCCACTGATGCTGTCTCTGCCATCTCCACCGCTGCCGCTTTGAGAATAGGATTAGCACCCCGGACTTTCTGGGATATCCCATTAGCGACTACTACTTCATCAAAAATAATTTTTGTTTCTGCAGTGACAGTATTTTCTTTTTCTTCAATCGTAGTGATAATACTTGGAGCAACTCCAAAATGCCTACGAAAGACTTCCACTCTATCTTTAACTTGTGTATAATCTTTACCCTTAAAATTAATACCCTTGGTATCATTAACAGTATCGATTGCTTTACATAACACATTGATGTGTTGATTATCGTTCATATTAGACCCCATTTCTTTTTTAGATCGATCATTATTTCGTCAGGAAAACCAGTGTACTTGAAGTATGAGAAGTCAGGTGAAACAAACTTAAACATGTCATCAACTGTTTCTGATTTTTCGACTATTGTTTGTCTTGCAAGAGCAGCAGCTTTGAATTGTTGAATACAATACTCTAAGTGATCTGCTTTTAGTAAGGAGGTACTCTTTTCATCAAAAATTGCATAATCTTTAGAAGTAACGTAGACAATCTTGGGTGAGATGCCGGTTGCTTTGTAGTATGTAGCTACTTGCTTGACATGACCCATGTTTGGTTCTTTCGGTGGGTTAGGTTTTGACCAGGACTCTGAAATAGAACCATCTTTCAAAACTCGACTGCTCTTTGAACCCCACATAGTTTTCCATTCATCAACATCTTTATCCGAAGTTTGAACATCGGTCCTGCCAATGATGGGTAAAACTATTCCTGGTATTTCGATGGAGATGTAGGACTCAGACTCTAATTCTTTTTTGTCATAACCTAGGTCCATTCCTGCTTTGATCCCATTAATGATCGTATCAGGTAACATCTCTAAAACTTTTTCTCTTTCGTAATCAAATTCATCCATGCCTATGCATTCTTTTCGATACTCCGAAATCGCATCTTCAGTTACATCTTGTTTGTCTTTCTTCTCCTTAAAGAATTTTTCAACTGCGTTCTGAACAACCACCCCGGCAACCATTCGAGGTTTGGGTTTTTTCATCCTTCGTTGTTCTTGAGTTAAATAACAATAAGCAGCTACCCAATAGTCTATTGTGCTATTGAGTTGCTCTGGTGAGAAATGATCTAAATTGATCTTTTTAAAATAATCGGGAATAAATTGTACCATAAGTAGAACATAGTGAATACATTAGTTTGATCTACAATAAAGTTGCGTACCAGCTTTAAATAATCAAAGTTGTACTTTTGTTTGTTTTTAAAATGAGTAAGTTTAATTAAAATCTTGCACATGATTACATTACCACAACCTAATATCTATAAACCCATTGAAGTCTATTGGCAGGATATTAAGGGTGATACCGGGGAATGGTTAGAGAGAAGAGATTTTAATCTTGAAAGACCCGCAATCATTAAATCCTTGGGATATCTCGAACATAAAGATGAAGAAAGAATATTGATGTCAGCTTGTATTAGTTTTGAGATTGAGGATGGCAAGATCAAATTAGATGGAGGATATGGTCGAACACTGCGTATCCCCATTGGTTGTATTATTGGATATTCTTTATTTGCTTTAGACATTCAAGTATTGAAACCTGAGTACAATGATTACATGCCAACAATGATTAATTCGAAGGTATCTAATGAGACAAAAGTTCTGGATTAAATGGGATTTACTCGAAAGAGTAATGAGAGATAAAACGATCACCAAAGCAGAAAAGATGGTGATGTTTGAATTAATTAATTGTTATAATCTGAAAACAGAAAAGTGTTACCCATCGATTTCGTTCTTAGAGAAGAACACCAACCTTAATCGAAGAACTATTAGAAGGAGTATTCAAGAGTTGAACAAGAAGAACATCATACAGACAGAACTTAAACATGGTAAGCAGCATCATGGTATTGATTTTGATTGGATGGGGTCAGAAAAGTCCAGGGGGGAGGGTCTACAGACCCCCCCAGGGGGGGTGCTACGACCCCCTCCATCTAAAACAAGTAATAAACAAGTAATAGAAACAAGGAAGGAAGATACAGATCCAAAGGTAGTTAATATTCTTTCAGCATTTAAGAAGAACACAAACTTAGCCTATCGAACTGTTGTAGATGGTCAAAGGAAACGTAAAGGTCAGGATAGGAGTTATTTGATGAAAGAGATGAGAGCTAATTCCAGAGATCATCAGTATGAGGTCTGGGAGAGGTTATTGTTGTATGGTGATGAGTTAGAGCAGCAACAAGCAATGGAGTTCGCTAGAAAACATCTAGGAATTAAATGGTAGTCTGATATGGTGGGTAGACCATTAAAGAAAGTTATTTGTGGTGCTAGAAGGAAGTATGATGGCAACCCATGTCAAGCAAAGGCTAGAAAGAATGGAAGATGTTACCTCCATGGAGGTATGTCGACTGGAGCATTGACCATTGAAGGTCGTATTAATGCTTTAATGGGATTAAAACAGTTTAAAGGATGGAGTAAAGAAGATGTTATCCGAAAAGCAAAAGAAAAGAATTATTACAGAATTAATGATGGGGAAGACGTTGACATCGATCTGCAGAGGGAAAGACATGCCATCGCTTACCACCGTCTACCATGGCACGAGAGAAGACGAAGATTTCAAGAAAGACTTGAAAGAAGCAAGAATGCATGGAGCGTTGACAAGACTAGACGAGAGTCAGGATCAGATTGAAGAGTATCAGAGAAGGAAGGATTTGACTCATGTGGAGGTTACATTGTTGAGGGATATCCTTCATAACAATCGTTGGTATGCTAGTAAGTTGATACCTGCATTTAATGATAAGGTGGTCAATGAACACAAAGGTGAGATCAATCATGTGGTGGTGAAGTGGAAGGATGATAGCAATTTGAAGGAGGTCCAGTCGAGCCACGCATATGCGATAAGTGGTACGAGTGCAGAGGATACAGACCACCCTACAGACCAGAGTTTAAAAAGCATTGGTAATTCTATAGAAAGTACCAGCTTAGATGGCTGAAACCTTATGGCTGCCACGCAAAAACGCTATATTTCTTAGGGGGGTATCGTTTTTCAGGCAACACCCCCCCCCACCCCCCGGAAAACTGGTGGCGGTTTATAGCGTATATATACACCCGAATTACAACCCTAGCCTTAGACAATGACTGAACCAGAAATCAAAGTTAAACTTATTATCGATGAAGAAACCAAAAGAGTTGTCTTAGTGTTTGAAGACTTTGATAGTATCCAACAGAGTAGAGACTTCTGTACATTTATAGCTGATTACCTCAATATAAAGATTATTGATGAGAATATTAAAGCCACAAGGACTTTACATTAAATTAATTTGCAAACTTCCTTCATAAAATCACATAGTACCATGGAAAGTTTTTTTGGAATAATTCAGGAAAAACTTAC
>Ga0129345_1000879_pt1 | contig 11245 bp, 14 predicted proteins | sample CPBDNA_FD_94425 | JGI IMG/M metagenome (GOLD analysis project Ga0129345, IMG submission 94425) | Freshwater to marine salinity gradient microbial communities from Chesapeake Bay, USA - CPBay_Sum_20_0.8_DNA | ecosystem: Environmental > Aquatic > Marine > Coastal | place: USA: Chesapeake Bay...
AGTGAATAAAAATTTAGTTTTTAATCCTGCATTAAACCCTGCGTGGTAACTTTTTGGATTAGGATATTTGTATATGCTTCCTTGATCTTCCATATAAAAGCACTCGTCTTCTAGCATAAATGCTTGCCCAGGCTTAGGTTGATCTATAAAACAGACAAAACGTACTAGTTCTTTTGGATCGTATTTAGTAAAAATAGGATTAATGTCCCAGTGCCACGGAGCACATTTACCCGGTCGTATTTCACTTATAAAACTAAATGGATCTAAATATTCTATTTCTGCTACTTTACAAAATTCATCAACAAATTTAATGTCAAAATGTATTTTTGGAAAGTAATGTCTAAACTCTATACTATCACCCTTTGTGTAACCTGCTACTTCTGCTAAACGTTTTTGTTCAAGATGGTCTTCATAAAATTCTTCATTAGGATTTAAAGTTCTGTTACCATTAAAAGGCTCTACAGTATGTTTTTTACATTGATTAATCGCATCAACACAATAGCTGATATCTATTTTTCCTATAAATTGTTTCATACTGTACTTATATGATAATTACTTGTGTATGAATATTTTTTTATCAGATATAATCAAACAAAATGATGACATCTATCTTTTTGAAGACGATTTTGATAAATTTCTATTATCTGCTGATTTTAAAAGAAGATACGGATCTTATGTGCCGTTTTGTTACAAATTTAGAGTAATAGATGACGTTATATACTATCCTCCATTAGAAACAAATTTTTTCGATTCAGTAAAAACTATAAATAAAATAGACATGCTAAACAGAAACTATACGCCTTTAGACATAATGGTTAAAAATAATAAAATATTTGTTTTAGACGGGCATCATAGAATCTTAAGATTTTTAATTTTATCTATAGAAAATAAAATTAATCTGAATACAGTAAATTTAAATTATGTAATGGAAAGTATATGAGCAAGATACAATTTATAGGAAACTTTAAAGACTGGATTAAAGACGAATGGATTAATGAAGTTATGGAAGCTCCAGGGTTTGCTATGCCACAAAATAGTCTTAGAAATGAAGCTAGATTTAATCCGTGGCTAAGACAATTTATAAAAGACATAAATCACGTTCATACACAACAAGAGTATGATGAAATTAAAAATCTTTTAGATAAAGAAGATGAAAATGACCCGGCTGTAAGACATGCAAAACGAATATCGCTAACCTTTTTAGATCCAGTTAGAAATACTCCAGAAGGTGCAGCTGAATTTGACGAAGAATACAGAATGTTTCACGATGCAGAGTATCATGTATTTGGAAATTATTTTTCTCTTTTAGAAAAATTTGATTTAACTTTTGATATTTTAGACGATCCGCCGCCTTTTTTAGATTATAAAGATAAACACATTACTTGGTGGTTTAGCAAGATGTCACCTGGTCAGCTAATACCCATGCACATCGATAGAGCAAAACCAGACATTGAAATTAACAAATATTGGATGCCTTGGACCGACTTTGAATATGGACACATATTCAACATAGGAGAGACAGTTTTAACTGATTATAAAGCAGGAGATGTTTTTAAATTTAATTATGCAGGCGATTGGCACGGGGCATGTAATATAGGGTTTACAAATAGAGCTGTTCTCCAGATAACTGATTATAAGCCTTCAAGGATAATACAATGATAAAAGTTGGAAACTTACAAGATCTAATAAATGTTAGCTGGATAGACGAAGTAGTTACAACAGTTTTAAATTCTAAAGGTATGCAGCGTCCAAAAGAAGGCGGAAAACCTGAAGGTAAAGTTGGTGACAGAGAATGGCAACGTGCAATAGATGCAGGTTATAATCCTAATGCTGTATATTTTGAAATGTTTGATGAAAATAATCTAAAGCATAATATTCCTCCCTTTCATAAATGTGGTAGACAACGCCATTGGTGGATTACTAAAATGAAACCGGGACAATTTATGCCTATGCACGTCGACCCGCATACAGAGCAACAAGAAAATACAGATAGATTTTGGATCCCTTTACAAGATTGGGAACCTGGACATATTTTTATGTATAAAAATGAACATGTGAGCGGCTACAAAAAAGCCGATGTCTATCAATATAAACAAGCACAAGAAATACACGGTGCAGCTAACATTGGATTCAATCCAAGAGTAGTATTGCAAGTTACATTATATAAGGAAAAGCAATGAAATTTATAGGAAATTATCGAGATTGGTTACAAGACGAATGGATTACATATGTTCAAGAGAACGAAGGTATTGAGCAACCGAAAGCTGAGTTTGTTGACAATGATATCGAAGGTGCAGTCGAAAGAGGTGAAAGAGCAGAATTTTGTGAATTTCAAAAGAAATATGGTGGAGCAGGATATGATGTTAAATCTTTATTGTATTACATATTTGACGGACGTAACTTTCCATTTGACATAGGTGTACCGCCATGGGTTAAGGGGTATAAAGAAGGAGTTTCTGGAACGTATTTTAATTTGTTTAAGTATAAGCCCGGCCATATATTACCAATACACAGTGATCGAGTAACAAAGTTTGAAAAAAATTGTACAAGATATTGGATGAGTTGGCTAGACTATGTGCCAGGTCATATCTTAATATACGATGACAAACTTATTGCTCCTTATAGAGCTGGTGATGTATACGAGTTTGATGATCCTTTTGCAATTCACGGTGCAGCAAATATAGGTCTTAGCGAAAGAATAACATTTCAGTTTACAATATACGATGAACAGTAAATTATATGTATTCGGATGTAGTTATGCAACAGGTGAAGAGTTACTTTGCCACGAGCTACCTATTGACGACTATAGAATAAAATTTGCCAATGATCCTAGAAAGTTTTTTTATAAATTAGAAACACTAACATTACAGGACAAATATGAAGAAATTAAGATAAGACAAAAACAATTATCTTGGCCAAACTTGTTGGCGGATAAATTAGGAGTAGAATGTATAAACCTATCAGAAAGCGGTAACAGTTTAGACAAAATTGTATATCAAGTCTTAGAAAATAATTACAAGTTTAATAAACGTGATATGATTATTGTTTCTTTAACAAAACCAACCCGAAATGCTGTGTTTGATTCTACAGTAGAATCTTTTCAACTACCGTCTCTTATGTGGCCTGTTAAAACTTTAATGGGTGTAAAAGATACAGGTGATGTGAAGCCAGTTATAGATAAAGACACTGACAAAGCATTGTTGAAATGGTTTACTAATGACAGAGTTGCTTGGGATTTTGTTAAAAATATACAAGTTTTAGAGAAATTAGATGTATGTATTGTACCTGCAATGAAAGACACATTTACAACATCTATGTTAACATTACAAAGATTGTTTAATAGTAGTAAAGAAAAATTTTTGACTCAATCTACTCTAGACGACTTTTGTCAGCAACGTCATGCTTGGGGACATCCTGATAAAGAAGCACACGAAAAATACGCGGAGCATATATATGGATTATTACGGTAACTATCGACACTTAATAAAAGATGAATGGATTGAAATATTGTTATCAACTAAAGGAATAGAAATAAGTCCTTTCCAAGATAACGATGATAGTAAAGACAAAAAAGAAAAGAATATAGATCAAACACTTGCTAACAATTCGGCTGAAGAAGACCTATTTAAAAATGGTCCATATGATGATAATTTAATAATGGCTGAAATATTTGATAATCGTAATTGTCCGTTTGAATTAGATCTAGGCGATCTTAACAAATATTTACAAGGTGATTGGTGGATTGTAAAACAAGCGCCAGGACAATTTATGCCACTACATAGAGATACTACAAACGTCCATGACGACAACCACCGCTTTTGGATGCCTTGGAAAGATTACGAAGCAGGACATGTATTCATACACGAAAATAAATTTATTACTAATTATAAATGTGGAGATTTATATCGGTATGATAAAGATAACGATTTGCATGGCAGTGTAAATATCGGTCTAAGTCATCGAATTGTTTTACAAATTAGTCAGAAAGAAATACCTTGATTGACAAATTAAAAAATATAATTATAGAGAAAAGTTTTAACTTTGATCAATGGACAAATAGCTTTGATAAGTTTATTAACAATTGCCCAAGAGACAGTACTATCAAATTGTACAATTATAAGAACGCACCTGATTATTGTATTTGGGAAATTAACGAAGAGAGTATTCTTACTATAAGTTATCGATATGTTCATTGCCTTTGCGATAACGGAGATATGCATTGTTTGCAAGAATACCATCCTGATAAAATAAAAGGTATAAGCAACTTTCAAAAGCTAGACCAATTAGAAGAACTGCCTAAGTTTGTTAAACATACAACTATAGAAATTAACCAAGAAATGTTTCTATATACACACTTTCAAAGTCCATCTGACTTAGGATATCCGCCGCCGTATATGCTTTTTAACATAATGTTACATAGTAGTAATGTAGTAGAAGATTTTAAAGAATACATTATTACAATAATAGATTCGTATTATAAACTAATGCAGCAATGCAAATTTAAAAATTTACCACAATATAAACCAAATAATGTACTAGTAAGTCATTTTATAGACACAAATTTTTATTTTAAAGATACTGTATTCTTTCAAGTAGACGAGTCATTAACTTATGATGATATAGCACATTTTTGGAAATCTAGTATAGATGGGTTTAAAAGAGCCGAAGGAATAATAGATACATATAGATCTAGAGCTGATAGTAATAAAGAAGTTGAAAGATTATTATTCGATGCTATTGAACATTTAGGTAATTATGGGAGAGATAAATGTCTAAGTTTAAAAAATGTTTAAGTACTATTACACACTGGAAAGACGATAAAAAACATCTAGAACTAAAGACTAGTTTATATGTGTTTGCTGAATCACAAAGCAGCGGTACTCCATTATTTTACGACTTTACAGTATGGCAGTGGAACAATAGTAATATAAAAATTAAGGAGGTCGGAATACATCCGGAAGACAAATGAGTATAGCATACGTTCCTTTAGACATACTAACTACATTACCCAATGAAGACGATGTAATAAATTTTTCAAAAACATACGGACAAACAATGGGCAAGTGTTGGTTAAACACTGTTGTATATTCTAGTATACCTTTAAACATTTGGGAAGATAGAGACAAATTTAATTATATATTAGACAATAATATAGATTTAGGACACGATCCAGAGTATTTTTATAATTTTGATAAAATATTTCCTGAGATTGCCGGTATAATAGAACAATTACCTTATAAGAAAATTAAATATGCGTGTTTGTTTCAGCAAATTAAAGAGGTTGCTCCGCACAACGACGAAACAAGATATATAGAAAATGCAAGTAGCAATCCTTATAAAAATTTAAAACGTATTAATATATTCTTAACAAAGCATCATTACAAAAGTTTTTATATGTACGGAAATGGTACTAAACAACATATATCGATTCCAAAAACTAGATCAGTTTTTGCATTTAACGATGAAGAATACGAACACGGTGCCGACTGGGCAGGTGAGGACAAATGTCTATTAGTTACTAACGGCGAACTAGATAACGATATACATCAAAAGTTAGTAGAACAAAGTATAGAAAAATTTAATAACGAGGTATTATATTATGAATGAAAATATAATAAAATGTAAGAGTACTATTAATATTTCACAATTGATAGATTATTATAATTTACTAGAAAGCAAGTATGAAGAACATAAATGGTACGCAAAAGAAAGCGGAGGAGCTGAAACATACGGTTCAGAAAGTGTATTTTATGAAATGTTTGGATATGCTATAAGATCCAAAAGCACACAGACTTCAAAAGCAAAACCTGCTTATCATAATATTCCTAAAGAATTTAAAGGCACCAAATCTAAAGATACAGAATTATTTTTTGGTATTATGAGAAAATTAGATGAACACTTTCCTTATCTTTATGATCATGCAATTTTATCACATCCCCCTGGTATGAGCGCACAGTTACATAAAGATACAAATTTAAAATTACACATTCCAATTATAACAAACAGTAAAGCATATTGGTTAACTGAAAATGACAAAATTAATTTAAAAGCTGACGGATCTATATACTTTACAAATACCTATAATACACACGGCGTTATTAATGAAGGCTCCGAAACTAGAGTACATTTAATAATTAAAATACCAGAAGAAAATTTGCAAGATTTTTTACAACAAGAAGTTTTTATAACACTATAATCTCAAAATTATCACCAGCAGCGTTTTTTAAAGATTCTAGTTGTTCTTCTTCTATGTCAACAAAGAGATTACTATCTTTTGGTTTTACATAATTATTAATTAATTTATTTTTATTTGCTAAGTTTAACCATGGCATGACATAAAAATTATAAAAATAATCATAATTTTTGTTTTTACCATTATAGTGGATATTTACAGACATAGGCGATTTTAAATTATAATGTTCTAAACTTATAGTAGCACCAATTTGTAGTCTACGTTTAAGTCCAAAATTTACGGCACTATGTAAGCCGCCTGTATTCATTAAGTATACTTTCCTATCTGTCTCTATAGGAATAGAAATATTTGTTTTAAAATCTATAAAGTAAGCATTATCACTTTGTAAATTAAGATGAAATCTATCATCGATATCAGCATGTATAGGATATGTATCTCCAGGTTCTTGAATAATGACACAAACTTTAGATAACTTTCTATTTAAGGATTTTACATATCGTTCAACTACCGTTCCTTTGTATTTGTCAAATAATTCCATTTCTCTATAATACCTATTGCCTTTGCTATCATTAGAGCAAGGTATATTGTTAGAAGGGTCTAGAAGAAATAAATCTTGTAATTCTTCCATATCTTCATTGGAAACAATAATACCGGTATCAGTAATTAAACTCATATTGTATTTATAAATACCTTTATGAAGAAGATAATAATAGTCGGCGGCGGTACCGCAGGTTGGATGACCGCAGCATACCTTGCAAAGTATCGAGGTGGCGATAATATAACCATAATAGAATCTCCTACTATACCTACAATAGGTGTAGGTGAAAGTGTAACACCTCATGTGTGTAATTTTTTTACTGAAATAGGCATTAAAGAACACGACTGGATGGCTGAAACTGGTGCTGTATATAAATTTGCAAATAAATTTATAAACTGGAAAGGGAATAATGACGAACAGTATTTTAGTTTTAATTATACTGTACCGTCGGATAATTTTTATAAAGATATACCAGTGAATAGATCTCAAGAAGATTTTAAAGATAGCACCGACAAGAATAGAAGTATTGACATAATAAACAAGCTATGTAGTAATAACACCTTTGACAGGTTTGATAAATTTTTTAACCCGCAGCACTACTATATGGAAAATAATACTATGCCGTATCATAATGATAATTTTTTGTTAAATCAACCATTTGCTCACGCACATCATATAAATGCAGAATTAGCAGGAGCATATATTCGCGATAAATCTGCACTTCCTGCAGGCGTTAATCAAATTATCGGAACTGTTAAAAATGTAGAGACTTCGGGTGAAAATATTACGTCTTTAGAATTAGATACAGGCGAAACTCTTTCTGCAGATCTTTATATAGATTGTACAGGATTTGCAAGAATACTAACAAAAGCACTTAACTGGGAAACAAAAACATACGATACTCCGATAGATAGTGCGTGGGTATGTCCGACTGACTACGACGATCAAAAAAGTCAGATGGTAAATTATACAAAAACTGTTGCAGAACCATATGGATGGCGATTTAATATCGGAGTATATCATCGAATGGGAAATGGGTATTGCTATAGCAGTGATTATATAAATGACGAGGATGCAAAAGAGTACCTTATGAGTAAAGTTGGACCAACTAGAAAAGATCCAAAACTAATAAAATGGAAACCAGGACGATTAGAAAAAATGGGCAGTGGAAATTGTGCTGCTATAGGGTTAAGTTGCGGATTTATAGAGCCTATGGAAGCAAATGTATTATATACTATAATAACGTCCATAAGACGACTCAATGTTGTTCTAGATAATGATGTGTTAGACTTTGATGTATACAATGAAAAAATGGCTCATACTATAGATGATATTATGAATTTTATCTTTGTTCATTATACGTTAAGTCCAAGAAACGATACACCATTCTGGAGAGATATGCAAAAAATAGGAATAGAAAAAAATCATAAGCAATTAGTTATTGATAAAATTAATAATAAGAAAAACACAATGTTAGCAGCAACACAAGGTTATACACTATTTCCTGATTATATGTGGGCACAACTTGCAGTATCTTGGGGCATTGATTTTGCTAAAATTAGTATCGATGATGTAGAGGTTATTTTAGCACAAAAGTATTTTGAATATTCAGAAGATAAGCATAAATTTATTTCTAAGCAGTGCGAAAATAATTATCAATGGCATCGAGATAATATATTTAAAATGTCTAGATCCGAATGGGAAAATAAGTATATATGAGCATTTATACAAATTGGGATCCTCTAGAAATTTGTATAGTCGGCAATTGTCTTACACAAGTACCCGACAACTGGAATATTGATACTAAAGCAAAACCGTTACTAGACAAGATTCTAGTTGAGACAAAACAAGATTTAGATAACATCGAGCACATGTTACAAGGTTTAGGCGTTAAAGTTTACCGACCGCTTCCTAATATATTTCCACAAAAAGTAGAAATGCTAGGGTTTGATGTTCTACACGCAACTAATCCTATTGTTCCTAGAGATCAATACTTTGCTTATGGCAATACACTATATCAAACATATACCAGTATGCCTGATAGGTATTTAGACGGTTACAATTATTACGAAACATTTAAAAAATTATATGATACAGGATATAACTGGATTAGTCAACCTCCTCCTGTGATACAAAATCTTACAGACGAAAAATGGTATGTTGAAGGTCCTCAAATATACGGAAATTGGCACAAAGACAAAATACTATGGCATACTGCAACTATGTTCAAACTAGGTGATAAGATAATTATTAATAATGCAGGCCCTGGCACACAAGCTGGGCTTGAGTGGATGAAGCGTAATATAGATGCTACGTTTATACACAATGATAACACTATTGTAGACAACTGGGGACATATTGATCATGGATTTTATATGCCAAACGATGACACTGTAATCTGTATGGACGAGCACTGGGTACCAGAGTGTTTACATAACAAAGAGTTAATTGTGTTAGACGGGCTATTTGAACCTTTTAACTACCAACATTTTATACAAGAAACACACAAGAAAAACAATCCTCTAAGTTATGATTGGTTAGAAGATTGGTTTGAACAATGGACCGGATATGTACAAGAAGTAGCATTTGAAGCAAACATATTAGTAGTAGACCCGCAGAACATTATCTTTAGCACAGAGCAACCAGAAGTTTTTGCACTACTTAAACAGCACGGTATTAACTGTCACGTATGTAAACTACGTCATGGAATGTTTTGGGCAGGTGGTATACACTGTATGACACTGGATGTTAAACGTAATGGCCTAAAGCGTTGCATAATTTAAATTCTAACATATCAAAATATTCTTTATCTGCGGTTAAAGGAATAATTACTCTTAGTCCTTTCCATTCATAATTTTGGATACCTACATTTAACCCATTTTTATAGAAACTCTTTTGGACAACGTCTATATTATCTACTGGATAAAATTTTAAATTAAAATACAACCCGTAATTTGTAAAATCTTTTATTACACTACCTGATAATTTTGTAAATAAATCTTTACTTGTTTTATATATTGAATTATAATTTTGAAATATACTTTCTTGCTCAAGAATATCTAAATATTTGATTGTGCTATAAATCCCACTTAAACTAAAACTATAAGTAAATCCGTGTGCCCAAAAACTATCTTTTACTTTATTGTATACTTTTTGATTAATACAACAAACACTTAACGGATAGTACCCGCTGCTTAACGCTTTACCCATAGTAAATATATCAGGTGTAAAATCAAATCCTAACATCTTTCCAGTCTTACCGCCACACATTGCAATATCGTCTACAATTAAAAGTATATCGTTATCAGAACATAATTTTTTTAATCCTGTCCAAAAGCTATCTTCATATACTGTTACTCCGCCTAACCAACTACAGCTTTCAATTACTAAACAAGAAATATTTTCTGCACCTATTTGAGTTATAGTATTAACAGTGTTTACTAATAATTGGTCGCCATTATCGTCACGTGGTATCGTACGGCATAATTCACTCCTACCTAACGGATAAGTCATAAAGCTGCCGCCGGCTACACTAGATGTAAGGTATGTGCTTCCATGATAACTTTCACTGATACCTAACACTATCTTTTTGTTATTATCTTTATTGTATAATTTAGCAACCTTGATAGCTCCTTCAATAGCATCACTTCCTGATGTGCTATAAAATGAATAAAACCCATTTGATAAATTATAAATTCTTTCACTAAGATCAAGAGTAGCATCTGTTGTAGACAAATATTCTCCACTTACAAATGGTATAGTTAAACTTTGTTTGCTAACTGTTTCTATGATGTCAGTCCTATCAAACCCTAACATAAAACTACCGCAGTTACCTAAACTTGTATCTATAAACTCAATACTGTCTTTTATATAACCAAATCGTTTATATTCAGTTATATTATACGTCTTATCTATATTATTAGTTGTAAAAGGAAAAAGTATCTTTGGGGTCATAACTTATTTAGTGATCACATAATTTGCTAAGTATTACTATGAGTTTTGTAAATGTATATCTTTTTCAACCAGAAATTACTTCAGGGCCTGCAAACGAACATTATCTTCCATTTAGTGTAGGATGCATCTGGGTATATGCAAATCAATTTGATAGTATCAAAGAAAACTATAAATTAAAAGATGTGGTATGGAGAAGAGAACGTCAGAAAGATATATTAGATAGATTAGATAATCCTGGTATTTGTGCGTTTAGCTGTTATGTTTGGAACGAAAACTGGAATCTTACTTGTGCAAAAAAGATTAAAGAACGCTGGCCTGATTGTAAGATAATATTTGGTGGACCTAGTGTAAATGAAAAGTGGAATGAGCACAAATTTATCGATGTTGCGATGTTTGGTGAAGGTGAAGAAGCATTTTATAGAGTTCTACAAAATATACTAGACGGCGAAGATTTAGATAAATTTTGGGACAACCCTCGTCAAAAAGATATTGAACATTATCCTAGTCCATACACCGAAGGGTTTTTTGATAAAATAATAGAAGATAATCCAGATATAATG
>Ga0129345_1000882_pt1 | contig 11238 bp, 17 predicted proteins | sample CPBDNA_FD_94425 | JGI IMG/M metagenome (GOLD analysis project Ga0129345, IMG submission 94425) | Freshwater to marine salinity gradient microbial communities from Chesapeake Bay, USA - CPBay_Sum_20_0.8_DNA | ecosystem: Environmental > Aquatic > Marine > Coastal | place: USA: Chesapeake Bay...
ATCATGCCGTGGCGGTGGCGGCACACGGTTCAAGCCGGTGTTTGACTACATCGAAGCAGAGATGCCCGAGGCCGTGGGCCTTGTGTACTTCACAGACCTTGAGGGCAATACCAGCGAGTGCAACGAACCACACTGCCCAGTCATCTGGGCCAACACTGGCGGTAGCCAGCGATCTAATCAACCTAACTTCGGAGTAGTAGCCAATGTCGAAATCTAATTACAACAGTCCAACTGCAAGACTTACCCGCATCGAAAGTAAACTGGTGCGGGGTTTTGAAGAACTCGGGGTCAGCTTAGATGTTGACCCCGACTGGATGACCGTCGACGACGAGGAAAACACAGTCTACGTTTCAACGATAGGCCGCTCTCTAGTTGTAGTCATACAAGAGATGAAAGCCAGAGGCGCAACGAAAATAGGCCAGCACTACGACATTGTGCACCGTGGGCAGGTAGTCGCTAACGTACTGTACAACCCGAGGTTCTAATGAAAATAAACATAGACAACATGGCGGAGGTGTTTGAGTTGCGACAGCGGGGCACTAGCTGGGAAAACCTTGGCGTGATCTTCGACATATCGCCGTCAACACTTAAGCGGTACTACAAGATTGTAGAGCGTGATGGGTTTGCAGCTTGGGGCAAACCTGTGGAATGTGACGATAGTGACACCACACTTAAGATATTCGATGCGTTGGCCGGTATTTGTTTTTCACAAACCGACATCAACGTTATTGTGGACACCAACACCGACAGCGTATTCGAGTGGGGCGAGGTGCAAGAAGCGCGTCGCAAGATAAAAGAACTAATTAACTTTGCTAAATCCCATGGGATTAAGGAGGACATGCTATGACTATTAACCTGACTGACTTGTACTGGGACTGCGAGTGCGAGACCGACAACTACTTCAACCACGTGTCAGACACAAAGTGTTTCCATTGTGGTGCGGAGCAAGACGAGATGCCCAGCAGTCGTGAAGAAGAAATCATTGCGTTTGCGTGTGCGAGCTTAGTTCGGCAACACATGCGACTCAATCCAGATCACGAGAAGATTGCGGAGACGCCTATCTACGTGAAAGACCTAGCCAACATGCTTAGAGAACGGGGGTGTAAAGTATGAATGAACAGATCAAAACCGAAGCTGATGTAATTAGGATTATGCTTTCCTATCTACATCACCATTACCTAAAAGTCAGTGAGACCAAGGAGCAACACCATACAGTTGCAATAGATCCGGTCGAGCTGGCACAGTGCATCGCTGTATTGGCACGGGCGCAAGTCATGCGCGAGTACAAAGTAGAACCGGCAGAGGTGCCGTTAACTACCAACCCACTTAACTACTGAGGAACTAAACATGAAATGGCGTGTTGAGATTGTGCAGACCAACGTCTTTTATATCGAAGCTGAGACCGAGGATGAGGCGTTGGATATAGCCGCACGAGAACGTATTTGGGATGAGGACCAAACCGCTCCCGATACTTATTCATACCACCACAACATAGAGGAAGTTTGATATGGAAAAGGAATCATGGGAGTACTGGCACGACGACTACTACGATTGGTTGGAGGGCAAGGGTATCTATGAAGACGACGAGGAGGAAGAAGATGAAGACTAGGATACACGTGAACCAGCATGTGATACGCAGGAATTTATCTGTTACAGACGCTAGCCAGCACGAGCCACCGATTACTGTTAAGCAAGGTAAATACAACACGTATTGTCACAGTGTTGAAGTAGGCGGGCCGTCCACAGTTGTTTATTCGCCTGATAAACCGCTTTCTTGTGGAGCCAAAGTGTGGGTGGAAACTGAATATCCAGTAGTCATCACGAGATAAAAAACGCCCATCACTAGGATGGGCGAACTACTTTTGCAAGGAAGGTCAATGAACACAATGTTCATGGTCGATTACACCACTTTTTAACTAATCAAACAACAGCTTGGAGGTTTTATGGAGTTCAACTGCTACGTGTGCGGGTTTGAAATGATTTGGGGCGGCGATGAAGTCGTGCACGATGACTGCGAACAGGTTGAGATGATTGAAAGTAATTTCAGCTGCTCAGTCTGCAAAGCTACGGCGCTCGTCTACCACAGCCACACCGACAATACTTCCAACGATTACGGAGACTGAGCATGGAGATTATCACCTGCGACTTTGAGACTTACTACGACAGGGACTTCTCACTGAGTAAGATGCAAACGGACGAGTACATACTCGACGACCGATACCAAACAATTATGGTCTGCCTCATCGACGGCGAGGGCAAAGAGACCGTGCTGGCTGGCTCTGAAGACGAGCTACGTCGGGCACTGCATGATTATCGCGACTGGTCACAGGTCGCCATACGCTGTCACAACACGCTCTTCGACGGGTTCATACTAACGCAACGCTACGGGGTAAAGCCCAAGCTGTGGATGGACACGTTGTCACAGTCACGAATGATCTTCCCGTTCCTGCGCTCGCACAGTCTGGCCAATACGGCTAGGCATCTTGGCATCGGCGAGAAGGGCACTGCGGTCATGAACATGCTGGGCAAGCGACTCGAAGACATGACCCCAGAAGACATTGAAGAATACGCAGAGTACTGCATACAAGACACACGACTGTGTAAACAGATGGGGGAACATTTCGATAAGTTCACGCCACCACTCGAAGCCCGCCTCATCGACATGACCATCCGCATGTTTACAGAGCCACAGCTGGTCGGCGATATAGATATGATGCAGCATTTGTACGAGACGGAGGTTGCACGTAAGGAAGGCTTGCTGGCGTTGGCTAACCTAGACAGATCGGAGCTGATGTCGGCTAACAAGTTTGCAGAGCGGTTGTCGGCACTGGGCGTCACACCACCCACAAAGATAAGCCCACGAACAGGCAAGGAGACCTACGCATTTGCCCGTACAGATAGAGCGTTCACGGCACTGCAAGAGCATGACAACCCCGAAGTACAGGCGCTGGTGGCCGCTAGGATCGGTGCTAAGACCACCATCGCAGAGACGCGGGCACTGCGGTTTCTTGAGATGGCCAAGCGTGGGCCGTTGCCGGTGTACCTCAGCTTCTGGGGAGCCAAGACGACGGGGCGTTACTCTGGTGGCAACAAGGTCAACTGGCAGAACCTACCGGCGCGTGGTGTCTCTGCTGGTCTGCGCCGTGCATTGTGCGCACCGGAAGGTCACTCCGTTCTTGTGTGTGACTCGTCAAATATTGAACTGCGAACCGTCATGGCATTGGCGGGGCAACATGACGCGGTCGAGAAACTCGAAGCGGGCGTCGACATGTACTGCGACTTCGCTACTCAGTTGTTTGGCAGAGAGATAACTAAAGCCGACAAGCCAGAACGATTCCTAGGCAAGACGGCGATGCTGGGCTTGCAGTACGGGGCTGGGGCACCTAGGTTCCAAGAGATGGTACGACAGGCCGCAGAGAACATTGACGGTGTGGACCCCATCACATTGGACCGTGCGCAAGAGGTTGTGAATCTTTATCGGAGTGTGTATCACAACGTCGTAAATTTGTGGCACTATTGTCAGGACGTAGTGTTACCAGACATAGCCAACGGCTGTTCACTTATCAACGTAGATCACAACGGCTGGTTCATTACACAGAAAGACGGGTTCGGCAGACCGGGAGAACCGGGAGTCGTTTATCACGACTTGCGATACGAGGACGGCGAATGGAACTACCAGAAGGGCAAGATGAATGCGCGCATCTATGGACCCAAAGTGGTAGAAAACCTGTGCCAACACGCGGCGATGCGCATTGTGATGTGGCAGACAGCGCGAGTTAACGAACGCTATCCCGTACGTTTATCAGTGCACGATGAAGCAGTGATGGTCGTACCAAATGAACAACTAGATGAAGCAAAGCGGTACGTAGAAGAATGCTTCACACTAACTCCCAAGTGGTGCAGAGGGTATATCCCTGTAGCTTGTGAGTACGAAGTAGGGAGGTCGTATGGAGATGCCAAATAGATGGGGGTTTTATGTCCAAACCAATGGCGATGTCATACAGCCGATTAAGTACGTTCGAGCAATGCCCTGCTAAGTTCGACTACTTATATGTAACAAAGCTCGTACGTGATGCTGGCAGTGAGGCCAGCGAGTACGGCAACCGTGTCCATGAAGTTCTTGAGCAGTATGGCAAGGATGAATTAGACGTAGACTCTTTGGGTCTAGAAGCAAAACAAACCTTAAAACGATGGGGGCCGGTTGTTGACTCCATCAAAAACAAATCGGGGGAGAAATACTATGAGTTCAATATGGCAGTCGATAAAGACAACCGCCCAGTTGATTGGTTTAGTAGTGATGTTTTTATTCGCTCTATCGCTGACGTACTTGTTGTGGACGGTAGTGTGGCTTATTGCCTTGACTACAAAACCGGAAAAGTTCGTGAGAATCCAACGCAGCTACAACTCTTCGCAGCAATGGTGTTTTGGCATTTCCCAGAAGTTGAAAGAGTTAAAACCTCATTTATTTGGTTGAAGTTTGACGAGGTAACCAATGCCACTTACGAGCGTAGATACTTGTCGGCGTTGTGGGATGGACTCAAGCCTAGGTTCGACAAGGTACAAGAAACAATAGACCTAGGTGTTTTTGATACGAAACCGTCGGGGTTGTGCCCTTGGTGTCCAGCCAGAAGTATGTGCCCCGATGCACGAGGAAGAAGATGAAGAACGAAGGCGACGTAAAGAAAGAAGTCAAAAAGTTGCTTAACAGTTTTCCAAGAGATGAGATGTGGTACTTCATGCCGCCAGCCAATGGGTATGGTAGGTCAGGCATCCCAGACTTTGTTGGTAACTACAAGGGTAACTTCTTTGCTATTGAAACTAAGTTCGGTAGCAACTCACCAACTAACAACCAGCTACGTGAGATAGAGCACGTCATTCAGTCCGGCGGTAGATGCTGGATCGTACGTGACAGCTCTGTCAGGGAGTGGCAAGACGAGTTCAGGGGGTGGGCAAGTCTGTGCTAGTTGTACCCGAGAAAAAGACGCTCATCATTGACAGCTCTCATAACGAATCAGTACAGCAGTTCATACCCCATGCCAAAGAGCTAAAGCACGACGGCAAATCTATGGTGGCTGTACCGTTCGGGCCTATCGAGGCGATGGTGCTACGCAATATGGGCTTCAGTGTCCCCGACCCGATCAAGCAGTACTACAGCTGGCCAGCGCGCTTCAAGCCGATGGACCACCAGATCGATACTGCGGCGTTCCTCACGGCTCACAAACGTGCGCTATGCCTGAACGCTCCGGGTACTGGGAAGTCTATTAGTTCGCTATGGGCTGCTGACTTTCTACTGACAGAAGGCGTGATCAAGAAGGTGGTTATCGTGGCACCACTGAGTACGCTGAAAGTTGTGTGGGGTGCAGAGATACGGCACCACATGCCACACCGCCAGTTCGTGATATGCACTGGCACAAAGAAGAAGCGCATCGAGTTGCTACAGCAGACTGGTGTGCAGTACGTGATCATCAATCATGATGGGTTCACCAATATGCGTGACTACATGACTGATGTGGACTTGGTTATTTACGATGAGGCGACAGCACTTAAGTCACCGTCATCACAGAGGTTTAGATTGTTTTACAAGTGGGTAAACCAACACCATCCATGGCTGTGGTTGCTGACGGGCACACCGATATCACAGACCCCAGCTGACGCATGGACACTGGCGCGCCTCGTGGAGTCACCAAACGTGCAACGTAGTTTCACTGCGTTCAAAGATGTGGTGATGAAGAAGGTCACGCAGTTTAAGTGGATACCCAGAGAGAACTCATTGGAGATCTGTAAGAAGGTGCTTCAGCCTTCGATCAGGTTCTCGCTAGATGAGTGTAAAGACCTACCCGATACCAACTTTGTGGGTAGAAAAACAGAGCTGTCAAAGCAGCAAGAGAAAGCATTTAAGGAGATGCAAGACCGTGCGGTCACCACGTTTAAGGATGGGCAAGTCACTGCGGCAAACACTGCGGTTATGCTGTCGAAGCTGTTGCAGATTGCGTGTGGCGTCGTGTACAGCGAAGACTCGTCAATTGCCTTAGACTGTGCCGAGCGGTACAATACTCTAACTAACTTGCTAAATGAGATCGGCGACAAAGTCATCATATTTGTGCCGCTCAAAGGTGTGCAGAAGTTTTTGTTAGATAAGCTTCGCGCGGATAAATTTACTGTTGAGCTAGTCAATGGCGACGTAAGTAAGAAAGACCGCGACGAGATATTTCACAACTTCCAACACACAGATGAGCCGAGAATATTGTTGGCGCACCCCAAGGTTGCGGCGCACGGTCTGACACTAACACGTGCAAAGGACATAGTTTGGTATGCACCTATTTACTCACTTGAGCAGTACGAGCAGGCCAATGCACGGATACGTAGATTGAGTACAGAAGGCAAGACAGCTGTCTGGCACATCTACGCTACTAACTTCGAAGCGGAGCTTTATCGTCGGCTACGCAAGAAGCAAAACACACTCGCTGAGTTCTTAGACTTGGTGCGTGGGATTAACGATGACGATGACTAAACTACTTTGGAGGTTGTATGAACTACGAACAAGCGGCCGAGCGTTACCTATCGGCCAAAAAAGACATGGAGGCTCTCGATAGAGAGTTCAAAGAACGCAAGGCTAAGATACGTGAAAAGCTAGTCGTTCTGGAAAACTGGTTTACTGCGAAGGCACAAGAAGATGGGCTGTCCTCAGTCAAGACTTCGTGCGGTACCGCCTACTGGTCAACCCACCATTCAGCGACGGTCGCGTCGCGCGAAGACTTTTTTAGCTTTTGTAAGGAGGAAGACGCGTGGGACTTGCTCGAAGCACGTGCGTCCAAGACTGCTGTCAAAAGCTACATCGAGGCGGCAGGTGAACCACCACCCGGCGTCAACTACAGCGCAGTAAATGTGTTTAATTTCCGCAAAGCAAACTGAGGTAATAACTATGAGTACTACAACAAACGTACCGGCGCATATCGCTGCGAGAATCGCAGAGCGCCAAAAGTCTGGCAAAAAATCGGCACTGGCTTCAGCCATCGTGTCGGATAGTGGGCCAAGCATCCCGCGCATCAGCATGCGCGCAGGTCGGTTCCGCCTTGTCGAAGCTGGTGTAGAGACAACTATTGGCACGTCACTTGACGTGGTTATCGTGGGCGTTAACCCCAAGGTTAGTAAGGTCTTTTACGCGTCGAACTATGATGGCGGCAACGACAACAACCGTCCGGCGTGTTTCTCAAACAACGGCATCAGCCCCGACGACATGGTAGAAAGTCCCGTCTCTGACAGCTGTGCCAACTGCCCGCATAACGTGCTGGGTTCCAAGATCACACCATCAGGTGCTAAATCCAAGTTATGTGCGGACCAGCGGCACCTTGCAGTCGTTCCAGCGGCGGACCCACAGAAGGTTTACTCATTGACTGTACCGGTGAGTGGTATGCGTGGCTTGCGTGAGTACTTCACTGAGCTTGCCAACTACAACATAAACCCTGAAGAGGCCATCACAGAGCTTGGCTTCGATGAAAACGCGAGTTATCCTAAGTTGGTATTTAGCCACAAAGGCTATGTCCCCGAGAAAGCAATCGACGTTGTTGAGAACTGGCTTGAGTCTGATCACACCAAGGTAGCAACGAGAGAAAAACCAATGTCCGCAGCTGCGGGTTTGCCACCAGCGCAAACAGCGGCGAAGATCGAAGCGCCTAAACCTACGGCGGCCGATGACGAGGCAGATGCTTACGAGGAGGAGGCACCAGTCGTTGCGAAGAATACCAAAGAGAAGCCGACGGTAACGCCGGTCAAAGCTTCTGACGAGCTGGCTAGTAAGTTAGATAGCTTATTTGATGAGTAGCACTGAGTAGGCCCTTCGGGGCCTATTTCAACTGGGGAGATCGTAAGTGGACACAAAAGAATTTCTAACTAAGGTATGCCCACATAAAGATAAGATCGTAGTAACACAGTACAACCACATAAAAAACAAGTTCTGGAACCGTGAGGTCTATTCGATCGACGAGTTAGACAGAGCCGAAGCAGACATACTTCGCTGGGACCAACAGCAAGACGTTACGATCTATTACAGCATTGGGGCATTTGCAGACAACATTGAACTAGGCGCAGACGGGCGCTCAAGAATTCGTCGGACACAGAACTTAGCAACTCACTTTAAAACACTGTGCTTCGATTTAGATTGCGGACAGGACAAGCCGTACAAAACGAAAGAAGAGGGACTGATTAAGCTGGTCGAGGTCGTCAAAGAATTGGCGTTACCTAAACCCATGATTGTTTCTTCTGGTAACGGTGCGCACGTCTATTGGCCACTTTCGGTAACAATAGATAAAGAAATGTGGGTTTCAGTATCTACTGCATTATGCGATGCGCTGTTCGACAAGGGTCTTGAGATCGACGCGAGCAAGATCAAAGACCCATCCATGGTGCTTCGCCCTGTGGGTAGCTTCCACAAGAAGGCAGAGTGGAAACCTGTTGAGGTTATCCTCGAAGGCGGCGGCGATACTGACATCGCTGTACTGGCAGGTTTGCTCAAAGATTACATGGGCAAGGCGAAAGCTAGCAAGAAAAAGCCTCGCAGTGCGATGCTCGACGCGGTGCTAGATGAAAACAACGATCTGGACCTCGACTCGATAGCTGAGAAGTGTCAACAAATTAACGCTTTGTTAGAGAGTGGCGGTGTTACAGACGCGGCAGGTAACCCAGTAGACGAGCCTATGTGGCGGGCGTCGTTGGGCATTGCGAAGTTCACACCAGACCAAGAAGTATCAGTAGTTCTGCTGGCTGGCGGCCACCCAGAGTTTGACTTCGACGCGAACATGGAGAAGCTGTCAGGCTGGCGTGGTACAGGTCCCACGACGTGTGCGACGTTTGAACAGTTGTGCCCGAAGGGTTGCGAAACGTGTCCCTATCGTGGCGGCATGACATCTCCAGCACAACTCAGTGGTATATCGTCAGAGATCGTCGAGGAAGTAGTCGACGAGGTGACGCAGGAAGTTGTGACAAAGACCTTCCAACTGCCAGAGGGATACGCAGTAAAAGATGACTGCATTCTCAGGGAGAAGAAGGTAGAGACAGAGCATGGGATTGCAACTGAGTGGGAGCGTGTCAGCACTTATCAGATGTACATCAAGAGCATCTTCTTTGACCCTGTTGAGCTAGAGACATCTATAAAGGTGGCAATCAAGTATCCAATACGTGGGTGGGAGGAGCACGACTTCCCCGTTGAGGTGCTATCTAGTCTTGGCAAAGAGTTTTCCGCTTTCCTACTTAACACGCAGGTGTTCGGCTTCAAGACGGCACCACAGCAAGAGAAGTTACGAGGGTACTTAATGGATTATCTGGAGATGGTTCAGCAGCGTGTCGCTACTGGCTATGACTATTCGACGTTTGGCTGGCAGAAAGACGGCTCGTTTATCTGCGGTGACCAAATCATCAATGCACCACACAACACGACAGACCGCCGCATCACAGGCAACGCGCGCGACTTCCTAGACCGCATACGACAGAACGGTACGCGCGAAGGCTTTGTTGAAGCGATGCAGATGCTCAACAACCCCGGTACAGATGTCATTCGCATGTGTGTCTTGATTGCTACGTCTGGTGTGATTGCCAAAGAGGTAGGCAATGGTTCGAGCATTGTGTCTATCTATTCAACACTGACCACGACAGGTAAGACACTGGCTCTGCTGGCTGTGAACAGCCTATATGGGCACCCGAAAGAATTGATACAGGGGCGCAACGATACTGCGAACTTCTTGTACTCGATGCGTGGGACGCTCAACAACTTGCCTTTGACTATCGACGAGCTAACCATGGCCGACGAGTACACAGTGGCGAGCATGGCGTACTCATTCAGTGAGGGCAAAGAGAAGTCGACGCTGACTTCAGATCGCCGTATGCGCAAACCCGCGACGTGGGATGGGCCTACCTTCATGACAACGAACACGTCACTGATGGATAAGTTCTCCGACGTACAGCAAGAGTCAGAGCCGCTACGTGTCAGGACCTTCGAGGTGAAGCAGGACGACAGGGTATTCGTATCGCTAGAGAATGAGGACGGTACGTCGCTGGCTAGGTTGTTTGGCGACAAGCTGTTCGAGAACTACGGCTGGGCTTTCCCTGAACTTGCGAGCGCAGTGTGCGACTTAGGCGGCGCTGAGAAGCTGGCGGTGTCAGGGCGCAAAGACTTTGCAAAGACATTCGGCTTTAAGTTTCTGCCACAGGAGCGTTTCTACGAAGCGATGATTATCTCAGCATGGACCATGGGTAAAATCGGTGCGGCGCTTGGCCTGTTCCCGTTCGACATAAAGGGCACCATACAGACAATGATCGAGTGTGTGGAAGGTCTGCGCGACGATACTGAGAAAGCCAAGGTCGATGCACTAGATGTAGTGGGCCAGTTCATGCAGCAATACAACGATCAGATCATCTCAGTGACTAGGCAGTATGGCAAAGATGGTAAGCCACAGGTACAGCACCCTGTGCCAGCGAAGGCGTGTATGCGCGCAGAATTTGTGTATGACAACAGCAACCCTATCATGCCGGGCAGTACGCTAGCGATTAACCGTGCGGCGTTTAAGAAGTATCTCAAGGACACCAATGACGCAGAAGATCGGGTACTGCGAGAACTTCGTGAGATGGGTGCACTGAGTAAGACTAACCACAGAGTGACGCTTTATAAGAACTGTGCTGGCGTTAGTAACCCCGGACAAGCCTATTGTATAATCGTTAACTTGAACCACCCTCGGTTCATCAACGCGGTGTCAGGCACTAAGCTCAAGAAGCAGAGTGACCTCACAGTAGTTATGTTGCAGGGTATACAGGACGACTCTAATGGCTAGAGACTACAAGAGCGAGTACAAGAAGTATCACTCTAAAGATGAGCAAAAGAAAAAGCGCGCTGCACGTAACTCAGCGCGCCGTACCATGGAGAAAGAAGGCAAGGTTCGCAAGGGCGATGGCAAAGACGTTAACCACAAGAAGCCGTTGGCTAAAGGTGGTAGCAACAAGCGCAGTAACTTGAACGTCAAGCCAAAGTCAGCGAACCGCTCATTCGCCCGCACCAGAAGTGCGAGGATGAAGTAAAGCGTAGAGCCACACGGGCCTACCGTTTTTTAGTTCACTTCTTTTTGCGGTTAGTCGCTGCTCGCTGGCCGCGCTTTGGCATGCTTCGCTTCATGCACTTACCGGCTTTCTTACACTTTGCAGGGTGGGGACATCCTTTACATGGGGTCATCACTTGCTCCTTCTGCGCCTACC
>Ga0129345_1000883_pt1 | contig 11237 bp, 12 predicted proteins | sample CPBDNA_FD_94425 | JGI IMG/M metagenome (GOLD analysis project Ga0129345, IMG submission 94425) | Freshwater to marine salinity gradient microbial communities from Chesapeake Bay, USA - CPBay_Sum_20_0.8_DNA | ecosystem: Environmental > Aquatic > Marine > Coastal | place: USA: Chesapeake Bay...
TAGAGACCCGCGAGGAAAAACTCAATTTTATGATAATATAAACGAATTTAGACATGATATAATTAACAGGGGCGAACTAGGTTACGGCCTTATGGCTTCCGCAAAATATCATAGACAAAGAGGCAAACCTTTTAAGACTTATGCTTACGTTGATTCTAGAGGGCGAGTATACCACAGAGGCTATCTTACTCCTACAGGAGGAGAAATTGCAAGACCTTTTCTTAATTCTGCAAAAGCTGAAAGAATGACACCAGAGGCTTTAAGAGAATTAAAAATTCAAGTAGGTGCTTTTATAGGCCCAGGAAATGAAGCTCTTACACAAGCAGGTAGACTTGATATTTTTAAAAGAAATGAAGCTAAACTTCTTGAGCTTGGTGGGCTTCTTCAAGCAACTACTCAAAGAGATAGACGTATAAGAGAATTTTTAGAACACCCTCTCATTCAGGGGCTTGAAGGAAAAGAAGTCCCTAAGATGGCTAGGCTTGCTCTGGAGTACAAAAGAATACACGATCACACTGCAGGTAACGTAAATAACGTTAATTTGCTAAGAACCTACAGAACGAAACTAATGATTGAGAACGACGCATCGTCTAGCGGTGCTCAAATCATAGGTCTTTCTACAGGTGATCGTCAAGTTGCAATAGCTAGCAATGTTATACCTACTACTCAAAAAAATCGTCTTTATGACTTAGTAGCAATGGATACAATAAATGATCCTGAATATTTAAAAATACCTGCTTTAAGAGATGCTAATCTTAAATGGGAAGATCTCTCTAATGCTGCTAAAGGTCAAAACATGGTTGGTTTTTATGGTGCGGGTGCAGCAACAAAAACAATGAGAGTTACTAAAGGTCTTAGAGAAGTTCTAGAAGATAAAAACTTCTTGGTAATAACAAAAGAGAATTTAAATGCTAACTTAAGGTTAGTAGATGGACGAATAAAAATAGCTCAAAGAGAAGGTGCTGATGCAGTAGTCGCACAACTCACTAGCTTTAGAAAGGAATTAATTGAGGTAATAAATAATAATCAACCAGTCGGAAGAAACTTGCTTAAAGACGCGCAAGATATACATCCTGACGTTGGTGATTTTGTTAATACCTTAACTAATAAAAGACAGGGTCTTATTGGCCCTAAAGATTTTTCAGAAATCTCAAGGATAATGAGTAAAAACATGTCTAAGAGAGCGCCAGTCACGGACAACTTTATAAACTATTGGAAAAAAGTATCGGTTCGGTATGTTACTGAAACTGAAAAGGTTGACATTCCTTGGGTTACTTTCGACGGAAAGATAATGACTCAAAGATACAGACCTCAAATACAAGAGCGAATAGAATTTAGAGATCCAGTGTCAGGTAGACTTGTGAAAAATATCTACGAGACATCGGCAGAAGATGGAAGACTTTTAGGTAAAGGTTCCATAACTGATGCTAGAATCGGACTCGGAGTTAATGGAAACCATAGTAATGATGCCGTTTTAGTTCGGAAATTTCATCTATGGGGTAGGAAAAATAATATACCTACTGGAACAATCCATGACGCTTTCTTTACTAACATTGGAGATGTAGAAAAAGCAAAAAGAGCCTTAAGAACCATCTATGCAGATGCTCTAGAGGGTGATACAATAAGAAAAACCTTGAAAGAGATGCGTAAGCAAGGACTTTCAAGAAAAAGTTATAACGAGCTTCTTAAAGAAGCAAAAGAATTAGGGTTGATCGATCCTCCTAATAAAATAACGAGGAAAGAAATACTCGAACCCGATACTGACTTTAAAGAGTGGTATGGGATTGGACCATAGATATTTGTAATAGGCTGTGGACCTTCAAATAAATAAATCTGTGATTTAACAATAAAACAAGCTGTGCTTGAAAGGAAATATAATGAGTCAAGAAATTGTAGAAGAAACTGTAGAAAATACAGAAGTAATTGAGCAAGAAGTGCAATCAACACAAAATGAATCAATTACTAAAGAAGAAACCGAAGTAGACCCTATTGAAGTAGCTGTTCAAGAGCGACTTGCCCAAATGAAATCCAACATGGATCGCATGGTTAAGGAAAGAGATATTGCTCTTAAAAAGGCGGCTGAAATAGAACAACAACAAAAGCAAGAAAAATTAAAACGGTTAGAAGAAGAAGGTAAAATTCAAGAAGCACTTGAGATGAAGCTAGCAGAAGCTGACGCTAAACTTAAGGTTTATGAAGAAGAAAACACTCGTCTAAATCGTGATAATATAGTAAATTCTGCTTTATCATCTTTGGATTTTAGAAATGATCGTTCTCGACAATTAGCTTATCGTGATATTGTTGATGAGCTTACTAGAAACGAAGATGGTTCTTGGGTTCACAAATCTGGAATTAGTATACAGGATTATATTGCATCTTACTCTAAAAATGAAGAAAATAATTTTTTATTTAAAGTGAAACCTAACTCAGGTACCGGAGCAGTTTCTCCAACAGGAGCGCCTAACACCACCGAAAAGAAATCTATTTCACAAATGACTACGGATGAGGTTTTGGCTATGGCTGCAAAAGGACAGTTAGGTTCGTTCAATTATTAATATAAGGAAAGATAGAAATGCCTATTACAAATACAGACTTTCAAAATGTGGCTCTTGCTATTTCTGCTTATGCTGACGAGGCGTATACAACTTCTAAAAAGTTGAACTCAACAGATATTGTAGGACAGCGTGACGACATTAACGCAAGCGGCGAATCTTTTGTTGGCCAATTCCGTTACTACAAGCCACTGTCTGCAAACATTAACGTTGCATCACTTTCAAGTGCAACAGATGGTACATATACAGACATCTCAACTGATTTGGCAAACTATGTCAAAACAGTTCGTACCTTTGGTGCGCAACAAGTTAACATGCAAGAAGTAATCTCACAACAAGACGGTCTTGCAAAAATTGCCCGTGACTTTGCACAAGTTCGTGCAGACGATGAAGGCGAAGCCCTTATGTCAGTCCTTAAAGGTATTGCTCTTAGCGAAGTTACTCGCGGAGATCTTGGTGGATCTGGTAATGGTGGTATTATTGCTTATGACACAGACGCAGATACAGCCGCTACAGGTATGTTTGTGGATATTAACGCGTTGGGTCTTTTTGGAGCAGCTGCAACTGGTTCTTCAGATGAACGTGCTTTGTTTGATTCATCCTCAACAGGTGCTGCCCGTGGTCAACGTTTGTTTAAAGCAGTAGGTGCTGCGTTTAAAGATCACGAACCAGACTTTATGTATCTCGTTACTTCACCAGAAGTAATGGCAGAAATGCGTGCTGCAAACCTTGTAGACGAAACCGTAGTAACAGACGGAAACCTTCAGTTTAACACAATCTTTGCCGGTAAATTCCGCTTGGTAATGACTCGTGCTAACCAAATGGCTTCTGGCTTTGCATCTGGAGATCTTAACGCTCAATCAGACAAATGTACTTTTGTATGTAAACCAGGATCAATTACGTTTGCCCCTGTTCCAGTACCAATGCCTGTTGAAGTTGATCGTGACGCAGCTGCTTACACTGGTGGTGGTTCTACAAACGTATGGTATCGCTATGGCTTCATCATGCACCCAATGGGTTATGACTGGTCAGGTGCTACTAACGCATTTGCAACTAACGCTACGCTTGGTGCTGCTGCATCATATACCCGTAAGTTTAATGCTCTTAACTTGGGTATTCTACCTATCTTCCACTCTTAATTCATTAGGAGGAACTAATGGCTTTATCTGTTGGAACCAATAGTTACGCATCTGTTGCAGATGCAGACACTTACTTCGACACAAGGATAGATAACGCTAATTGGGCAAATGCTGCTACAGCACTTAAAGAAGATGCTTTAGTAACTGCAACCCAAATAATAGATAATCATCCTTGGATTGGAAACGCTGTTAGTTCTTCCCAAGCTCTTGCGTGGCCAAGAAAAAATACTACGCATTACGACCCCCGATTAGGTCTCGAAACTAAATTTACTGAATCTGAAACACCTAGTGCAGTAAAAACTGCAGTGTATGAGCAAGCGTTGCATTTACTTGATAACGAAGACTTGCTTCAAGAAAAAGTACAAACTTTCGAGAGTATCTCTGTGGGTTCAGTTAGTTTATCTGACAGCAATAATGACACAGGAAAAACTTCTATACTACCAGCGCGAGTACTTAGACCTATACGTCATCTTATACGAAGAGGGCATACTGGAATGACTGGTGCTACATGGTGGAGGGCTAACTAATGTCATTATCTGCCAGAGTAACGGCGGCTGTAAACAGAGCCTTTAAATCGGCTGGCGACTTAGTCAAAACTGCAACACTTTCTAGTAAAGCAGTTACTAGCTTTGACTTTAGCACAGGAAGTACTGTAAGTTCTAGTAGTTCTCAAAATGTAGATGTTATTGTGCAATCTACCCAAAAGCCTTCAGGAGATGCCTTTACTACAACGGCAATAATGAAGACGGGGGTAGATATGTCAGTGTATGATACTTTAACGTTTGATTCTAAAACGTTTAATATAATTGACTTTACTGACAATGGATTTACTATAGAGGCTATACTTGTCAGGGAGGTTACGTAATGTTTAATAACGTCCTTACTGATATAAACTCAGTATTTGCTGATTCATCTTGGACTTCTAACAACATAGATATATACCCTGATAATTATCAAGGTACTTTAGCTGACGAAAACGAATATCTTCGTTTAAATGTTATGCCTAATTCCAGCCAATATTTTACCCATGGTGGTGAAAAAAATTTGTCAGGAATGGTGGCTATAAAAATGTTTGTTAAAGCAGGTGAAGGACAATCTAGATTAATGGCTATAGCTGATATACTAGATAATGTTTTGCAAAGCAAAAGATTGACTAATGGCACAGAGCTTGGCACATCCTATATGAATGTGGAAGGGCTAGACCCAGCAAACAAATCATTATATAGCGCGAGCTATATTATACCATTCAAGATACATGGAGATTAAACATGGCACATATTGATGCACTTGGTTCAGGTATTTTTACATACATGGACTACTATAAAGGTGATGCTACTCCTGCAAGCGAAGACATTGCGGGGTATAAAGCATTATTTAATACTGTTACAACAGACGTAGATGCAAGTGAATTGTTTCGTATTGAATCAGTTCGTGAGTTTCCTTCAATTGGTACTCCTGCTAATATTGTTAACGTACCAGTATACGGTCAAAAAACCTCTTCTCAGGTTCAAGGCCAAGCAGACGCTCCAACTTTAGAGCTTACAATTAACTACATTCCAACTAACGTAGATGGTACTGATGAACTTCACGATATTCTTGGAACACAGGTTTATTTCCGTTTCATGATGTGTGATGCGGCAACTACTCTTGCAAACTCTATTGGGGCAACAATTAGCAACAAGAACACATCTTTCTATTTTAAAGGTAAAGTAGAGGCTATTCTTGTAAATCCATCATTGACAGACCAAACAACGGCTACCGTTACTTTGTCAACTCAGTCTGATTTCTTTGGACCAGACACAAAATAAAACTTAATTAGGTAGAATATATGACAGAAAAACCGTTTAGTAAGTCTTTTGTAATGAGAACTACATTTAGACATATGAGACGAAGCTGTGATATAAGCATTAGAAAGAGTTTCGAAAGATTTAAGGACTTTGATAAAAATAGTCAAATGGGCCAAGAAATCATGGAAACTCTTTCGGTGCTACACTCAGTTCGTAAAATGTTAGATGATTTTCAGAAAGAAAACAATCATTTGTTTTCGGAAGACAGTAAGGTAGAATATAATGAAACATTTAGTTAATAAAGTAATGCTAGAAAAAGTAGACTTCATGGGAGACACAGTAGATGTTAAAAAATTAACTGTGTCAGATATTTTGGAGATACAAAGAACTTCTGAAAAACTTGCTAAATCTAAAAATCCAGATGAAATGGCACTTATTCGAGAAGTAATAAAAAGGGCAGTCATTGGTGCCGATGAAATTTCCAATGAGGAATTTGAAACTTTTCCTTTATCTGAATTAACTGATCTTTCAAATAACATAATGAGACTTTCCGGCCTTAATAGTCAAGGGGCTGTTGAGGGAAACTAACTGAAAGAGAGGAGATGCTTTACGATATTGCTTATACGTTAGGTATGCCTGTTTACAAACTTGAAAACGAAATGCCTTACGAGGAATATGTAAAGTGGATGCATTACTTCTCTAAAAGACCACAAGGTTGGAAAGAAGACCAAAGAACTTATATGATAATGAGAGCTTTTGGTGTTAAAGAATCTGCTGAAAGTATATTTCCTACTTTAGCAGCAGTAAAGAAAAGCTCGTTGTCAGAACCTGACAAAGCGTTGCCCAAAGGTCAGTTCCTTAAAAGGATGTTAGATGCTACTAAAAGTAGTGGATCTGAATGGATTCCACCATGGTTAAAGGATAAACAAAATGATCACTCTTGACGTTGTTAACTTTAAACAAGAGATGGATAGAATAGAACAAGAAGTAATGCTTCTTGGAAAAATGGAAATACATGAACAAATAGATAAAGCAACGGATGAGCTTAGGGTAGTAACACCTGTTGATACAGGTAAGGCCAGAAAAGGTTGGTTTAATACTAAGTCCTTTTCTCCCCTTGGTTCTCAAATAGGGACTATAGAAAACCCTGTTGATTACATATCAATACTAAATAATGGACATAGTAAACAAGCACCTCGTTATTTTATAGAACAAGTGCTTATTAAAATAGGTATACTTACCCCTGACTAAATAAATGCCCCTGATGGCGCTTCATATGAAGACCACGGGGGCAATTTTATTAAGGAGAACCGCATGAGTGGCGTAGAAATTCGAGTACGTGCTAATACGAAGCCAGCACAACGTGAGTTAAGTAGATTAGAAAGATCAGTACAAAATCTTGATGAAAGAGCAAGAGGCGTTAGCAATGCCTTTAAAGTTATGGCTGCAACTATAACAGGGGCTTTTGCTGCTAAAGGGCTTACAACGTCACTAATAAGAGCAGGGGATGCCGTTAAAAACCTAGAGAACCAAATCTCCTTGGTAACTGGAAGAGGCCCAGAACTTGCTAATGCGGTAAATCAAGTAGTTCAAATAGCCAATCGGTCTCGCGTACCTATAAATACAGCTGCAACTACTTTTAACAGGTTTGGTCTTGCTCTTGAAGGGACTGGCGTAAGTGCTAAAGGTCTTCAAGTAGCAACAGAAGCTGTACAACAAGCGGCTATTATATCAGGTGCTACTGCTGAGACTGCCTCTGCATCTATTATGCAGCTTGGTCAAGGTCTTGCTTCAGGTGAGCTAAGAGGCGAAGAACTTAATTCGGTTCTTGAGGGTATACCAAGACTTGCAAGAGCTATTGCAGACGGTATGGGAGTTCCTTTTGGCAAACTAAGAGAGCTTGCTAAAGACGGTCAACTTGATACAACTACCGTATTTAATGCTATTATAAAAGAAGCTCAAAACTTAGATTCTGAATTTAATACTTTAGATGCTACTGTGTCTCAACTTGGGACAGTTCTTAAAAACAATTTAACAATAGCACTAGGTGAAGTAGATAAAGCCTTTGGGTTTTCAGAATCTGCTGCAGCTAAATTAATGTTCCTTAACGGGGTTGTTCAGTATGTAGGCCAAAATGTAGGAAAATTTGTTGCAAGTTTTTCTCTTGGCTTCGACATTTTATTAATAGATATTAAATACTTTGTATTTTTAGCTAAACAACTTTTGTCAGATCTTTTTACAGGCGCAATAACAGGTGAAGAACTTGCTATTCTAGTAGATATGGCGTTAGCTAAGGCAAAAGAAAAGATAACAAACACTAAAGATTTTGTAATTAATTTTGTTGTAACAGGTCTTGAAAGAGTAGAAGAAGCTGTTCCTGTTTTAGGCAGGGTTTTAAGAGCAGTTAGAAAATTTGGTGATGATGTTATAAAAAAATTTAAAGAAATTTTAGATAAAATTATAACAAATTCTTACTGGACTGATCTTATAGATGGGACTGCTAATTCTATAGGCGGCTCTAGAACTTATGCGGTGCTTAATACAGTAAAAGACTTTATAAGTAATTGGGCCTCTGCAATAGTTGTTACTTTTGAAGCTTTAAGAAAAAATGCAATTAATAGATTTGAAGAACTTAGAACTAAAGTTAGTGATACAACAGGTTTCCAAGATGGTGTTATAACTGTTGCTGCTTACGATATTGATATAAATCCTGCTCTTAATACTATTGAGAGGTTAAAACTTTCCTTAAGAAAAGCATTTACAGTAGAAGAAGATTTAGGTTCAGATGGACCTTCTCAAGGAACTGTTACGAGACTTAAAACCTTTACTGAACTCCTTGAAGATACTGGTCAAGGAATATCTGACTTAGGTTCTAGAGCCTATATTAATACACAAGAATTAATAAATTCTTTAATCGGCATAGGTCAAAACAGATTAGAAATAGGTCAACAAGGTTTACAAAATTTAAAAGATTTTGGAAAAAGTATAGCAGAAACAGTTAAAGAAGGGATTCTTTTTGACCTAGATGTTTTAAATTCTGCAATTAATCTTTTAGTAGTAGGTGCTTTACTTCAAAAACTTCCTACTACAAGAACTCTAGTTACTCTTACAGGTCTAGTGTTTTTTGCGACTACCGACGCCTTCGACGATAACATCAGAAGTGTAGGTAGGGGTTTTGGAAAGCTAATTAGAGAGGGTTTTGAATCCGAGGGCGGTGCAACCGGATTAGTAAATGATATATTTAAACAAATATTCGACGCATTTAAAAACCTTGGAGAAGGTTTATCTCAAGGTATATTTGGCATAGAAGTTTCTGCAATAACCCCTGAATTTGCATCTCAAGCAGGTTCAGGTCTTGAAGAACGATTTAAATCTAAACCTATAAGTACAAATCTTACTGAGTTTATTATTCCAAAAGAAGATGAACTAAAAGCTAAATTAGTAACCGCACTAGGAGCAATAACTGCTGTATTTAGTCTTGGTCTTCTTGGAGTTCCTGGATTATCTTTTGCAACAAAAGCTTTTGGTAAAGCATTGATGGTAACTTTATCAGGTGGCATGACAGTTGCTAAAATACTTGGTGCTGAACTTATTTTGGCTTTAGCAAGCAGTGAGTTAGTAGGAGAAACTGCAGCTTGGAGGAAAAATGCTTCAAAACTAGGCCAGACTATAGGAAAAGCAATTCGAGGAGGTATTATACTTGGATTAACTGTTCTTTTAGCCGATGAAATAGGAGACACTTTATCTAATCTTATTAGATCAGCAGTAGATAAATATATACAGATAGTAAAAAGAGAAACTGCCTCAGAACAATCTGAACGAAGAGCAGAAAAAGGATTAGAAGCAAGTGATGGTAATTATCTTGCTCAAATGATTGGAACAGGAGCGATAAGGCTAGACGAACTCAGTTCTAATACACTTAAAGATGTTGCAACAAAATTATCTTCAACTCAAGAAAGTTTTGCAGACTTTGGAGATTTATTTAGAAAAGGAAGTGCTTTAGAAGAAGCAATAACAGATCTTAATCAAGAAATAAGTAAAAGAACAGATCTTAGTGAAGAGGATAAGGCAACACTTCTTAAATCTATGTTTGATATTGGAAAATTTTTTGATGCTCTCTCAGATGGGGTGGTAGGCCCTAACAAAATTAGTGATGCTTTTTCCTATACACGGCAAGCAAACGGAGGCTATATAAGTGGCCCTGGAGGTCCGACAGACGACAAGATACCCGCCTTACTCTCTAACGGTGAGTTTGTTGTAAGAGCGTCTTCTGTTAAAAAGTACGGCCAAGGGTTTTTAAGTGCTATTAATGCAGGTGCTTACGCTTCAGGAGGTCTTGTTAGAAGATTTGCTAATGGAAGCGGAGCAGGTCCAGTTCCTACTTCACAAGCTCAAGCCTTAACACAAAGAACGTTAGACCTCATCTCTGGCAATATCGCTGCGATTAGTGAGTCAGGGTTATTCTCCCTAGACAAAGTTCAAGATACTATGAGAAAAGCCATAGAAATGGGAGATTTCGAGGCGGCTGGCAGAATAGCTGCTAAGTACGGAAGTCTTAGTGATATTGTTAATGGTGTTAAAGACTTAACGACCCTTACCGAAGAACAAAAGAAACTTTTTATAGATGCATTTGAAAAGGGAGGAGAAAGTGGTACAGCTAAAGCAGCAGAGAATGCTTCCTCAAACTTTGTAACTGAAATAAAAAGAGGTCTTGTTGAAGGATTAAAAACCGGAGACTTTAAAGCTGTTGGAGAAGGTCTTCTTGATACTTTTACTACTAGCATACTTGAAAGTTCTGTCAGTGGTCTTGTAGATAGCCTTCTTGATGCAGATACATTTAAAAGTCTTTTTAAAGGTTCTTCAGATTTTGGTAAAGGCATAGGTAATCTTGGTAACAAAGGGATTGATAAGGCTTTAGGAAACACAGGTGAAGAAGCAACTGGTTTTTCTGGCCTGTTAAAAGATTTATTTGGTGGACTTACTAAAGGCTTTGGTAGCCTGTTGCAAGGTCTTACTGGTTCTCTTGGTAGTCTTTTTGGAGGAGGTACTAGCGGTGGAGGTGGTGGACTTGGTTCACTTATTTCTGCTGGTCTTAAATTATTTAATTTTAACAGCGGAGGTATAGTACCTAGCACACCTTATTCTCGCGTAGGCATGGATAGTGTTCCTGCAATGCTAACTCCAGGGGAAATGGTTATTCCTGCAAATAGAGTAAAATCTATGAACAATAATAATTCTAACTCAAGCGTCGTAAACCTTTCTATAACTGGTGATATATCTCGTCAGACCAGAAGGGAGATAGTAAGTATGTTACCACAAATTACCCAAGGCGTAAACGCTAATAATAAAGAAAGAAACTTTAAATATGGCTAATTATAGTAAATTATTTAAAGTAAAAGGTGGTAATTTAATATGGAAAACTTCTAGAGGCCGACAGGCCTCTGGTAGCATAGCTGGTACAGATCATGGCGATGGCTATAAAACTGTTAGAATAGATGGGAAGGCCCATTACGTTCACAGAATAATAAAAGAAATGACCAGTAAAAAGAAAATTTCTGGTGATGTAGATCATAAAAACAGAAAAAGGTCTGATAATAGATCAAAAAATTTGCGTACGACTACTCGATCTAATAACAATAAAAATAGAAAATCGTGGTCACGCAAAAAATAGGAGATCCTAAAGGGTCTCCTTTTTTATCAAAAGCGTCAAATATCACAAAGCCCCTAGAAAAAAAGTGAGAAAAATAAGGCATCTATAA
>Ga0129345_1000885_pt1 | contig 11234 bp, 11 predicted proteins | sample CPBDNA_FD_94425 | JGI IMG/M metagenome (GOLD analysis project Ga0129345, IMG submission 94425) | Freshwater to marine salinity gradient microbial communities from Chesapeake Bay, USA - CPBay_Sum_20_0.8_DNA | ecosystem: Environmental > Aquatic > Marine > Coastal | place: USA: Chesapeake Bay...
GAGGAGTTTGATGATCTTGTTAATGCAGGGCTAGGTTCTTGGCTACGAGTCCGTAAAGACGAGAGCATTACTGTTCTTGAAACCCCAACCTCTGCCCTCACTGACATGGAAACTGCTATCAGCAATACTGTCAATGAGATGGCTAAGATGGGTATCCGTATGTTATCCCCAGAGCAAGCAGCTTCCGGGGTTGCCTTAGAAATTCGTAATGCTTCTCAGACTGCACAGCTAGGCACACTTAACGCTAAGATCTCCGGAACTATGGAGGAAGTAATGGCTTTCATGCTAAGGTGGAAGTATGACTTTGACGTTTCTGGTAATGACGTTAGCTTTAATCTCTCCTCTGACTTCTCACCAATGGTAGGTGGCGAAGGAGCTATGCGGTTGGTCTCAGAGTGGTACCAAAGTGGTATTATTTCCCGTGACACTTTTGTTAACGTTGCTAAGTACAACGACTTCCTTCCTGCTGACTATAATGATGAGCAGGCTGTACAGGAAATTCAGGTAGACCCACTAGTTAACCCCGTACCCGACAACCAAATAGAAATAGAAGAATAAGGAAACTACTATGGCACAACCAGCAACCTTTGCGGAGCTAGATCCACGCTCCCAAGAAGTAATCGATAACTATGCCTCTCATCGGCATAACATTGAAGAGCTAGCGGCTCTAATTCAGATCCTCGTAGATACAATCGAAGATCTTGAAACTCGTGTAACTACTCTAGAACCATAATTAGAGCGGGTTTAGGAAAAGTTGTACCCTTAAACAACTCCCTCAACAACTAACTACTCTTGGAGTACTAGATGATGGACGTAAACCAAAAGATTTTTGACAGGCTCATAGACCACATGGGCGATGTGCGCCTCTATGAAGAAGGGGTTCAAGTACAGAATAGACGTATCTTGGCCCGTCATAGGAAAAACTTAAGAGGGCTTCTCCGAGGAGATGTTCGGGCAGACGTTGCCAAAGAAGTTAGACGCTTTAATGTTGAACTATCTTCTCATATTCAAAGCAGCATCAGAGAGTTCTCTACTTCACAGTTAGACTTCCACACTGACAACCTTCATAGGGAAGTAAACAAGTTTTACAAAACCCGAAGGCCGCGCTCAAAAGAGCTACTGACAGAAATCACTGGTCCCGCTATAAAAGGCGAACGTTCTGTCTCTAAAAATTTAAGGAACATCTCTGCTGGTGAGCTTGTCAGAATACAGACAAAAGTCAAGGCAGGACTAGCGAAGGGAGCTTCCCAACAAGAAATTATTGATGACGTCCTCCGGACAACAAAGATTACAGAACATCAGGCGAAGACTTTGACTCGGACCTCTATTACTTCTACGCAGTCCGCTGCGTTAACAAAGGTAATGAAGGACAACGAGGACATCATTGCAGGGTATATGTTTACAGCTATCCTAGATAGCCGCACGTCCCCTGTCTGCCAACACCATAATGGGCAGGTTTACGAGGTAGGCGACAACCGCTTTCAGCCCCCGTTGCACTGGAATTGCCGGTCTACTATGGTCCCTATAGTCAAGGATGCTAAGTCCATACAGGAAATCGACAGTAGTAGAATTAAGAAGCAAAACCTAGCCAAAGAGGATTCTAGCAAACTCAACGGAAAGCCCGCAGCTAGAGAGGGATTCTCTCAGTGGCTTAAACGGCAGCCTATGGACGTTCAGTCCAAAATGCTGGGCGGTGAAGAAAAAGCTAATCTTTTCAGACGAGGAAAGCTACAGGTAGAACAGTTTACAAACTCTGCAGGCAAAGCTTTAAGCATCTCCGCCCTACGGCGTCGAGCCGCTGCAGCTACTACTATCTACAGGCCCCGTCAAATTAACAAGGAGACGAACATTAAGATTGGTGCAGCTACGCCCCAGTCTCTTATTCGTAATAAACAGAATGCTGACAATCTCAGAGCTTATATCGTTAATGAAGCAGACAACTTCAACAGTACACTTGCTCTTACTGACTATAGAGGTACATCTCTTGTCGGTAAGCAAGCCTCTCGAAGAAGAAGCGCCAACGAGTTTGATGAGCGAAACTTTATTGCTGACCCCTTCACCGGGGAGGTAAGGAGCACTCTGAGATATAGTCCTGATCACGGACTTTATCAAGAACGTATTGACTTCATGAGGCGGGCTCAAGACTTGACTCAGGACCAGAAAGACTTTATCGAGTCCTTCGTAGCTACCTTGGATGACAAGGTATCGTTAAACCAGCAAACTGTTGCTATCGAGACCCTTCGAGTTATCTTCCAACGTGCTAACAGAGACAAGCTTCGCTGGGACGACTTCTCCTCTGTGTTTTCGGCAGAAACAAGGTTTTCTGTTCAAAACGTTTCTAGGCTACTAGACACACGATCAAGAAAGCGTTCTCAGCTTCATGGTGGTTTTGACACCAAGGCGTCCCCCGAAGTTCAGATTATGGGAACCTACTATAAGGTAGACGACCTGCTTAAGGGACAACTTGATGACTATCGGTTTATTGATAGCTGGAGAGGTACTACAGGTACTAAGCTAGCTGCAAAAGTCTACCGTAAAGGTAAACTACCTATAAGTGCGTACACTCAGCAAGTTATTAAGAGGTATCCTGATAAAGACAAGCTAATCGATAATCTTCTTAACAAGGTGGTTCCTTTCCGAAAGCAGTATAAGGCTTTCCAAAAGAAGTTTAACAAACCCCCTTCAGATTCTTGGGTTACTAAGAAAATCAGCGAGCTTTCTGAAAAGTATCGCCGTTTAGTAGACCTCGACTGGGCCTATGCTAGGCAGAAGCCTTCTGCTAGGGGTATCGACGATAAGGTAATAAACTCTACAGCCAAGGCTATGGAGCTGATTGCCTCCGGGCGAGCTACTGACTATGATTCTCTGGCTATTAACATAGGTAAGCTATTCCATGAGGATTTAGGCGACCTTATGCCCTTCCTAGAAAACACTCTAAAAGACTACCACAAGCAAGGTAGTCGGGTCTTGGAGTCCTTAAGGGACCAAGGTCTTATTAGGGTAAGCTTTCTGGGTAAGACTCGACGAGGTGTCTGGGATGTTGATACCGGACGTGCCTCTGGGGGCTGGGGCGAGACCATCTCAAGAGAAGTTCAGGTTATTGACAAAGACCTTTTGAAGCTTCAGGAGGCTAACGCCAGAACCATTATAGCTAGGCGCTATGGAGTTACTAGTAACCGTGACCGGCTCTATGTAAAGGCTGGTAATAAAACTTTCTTTGATGCTAGAGGGAAAGATACAGGTATTCCCATTATTTCTGCTGATAAGTTCCGCGATTACGATGTTAATCAGATAGATCGTGATATGGCAAAAATGATGAACCATGTTATGGGGGTAGAGTACCAAGTAGACGATACCTTCGTAAGCTTCATGGACGACCTTGCTAGGTTCCGAGACCCTAGGGGTAACTCTAAGTATTATGACTCTATTAACGAGTTTCGACACGAAATCATTAATCGTGGTGAAGCAGGCTACGGGCTCATGTCTGCGGCTAAGTTTCATCAACAGCGCAGAAAGCCGTTCCGTACAGAGGTCTTCATTGACTCTCGGGGGCGGGTGTATCATCGTGGCTACTTAACTCCAACGGGGGGTGAGCTAGTTAGACCCTTCCTTAACTCTGGTAAAGCTTACCGAATGTCTACTGATGCTCTCGATGAGCTACGTATCCAGACTGGTGCCTTAATTGGGCCCGGTACAGAGGCGCTTACACAGGCAGGCAGGAGAGCTATCTTCTCTCGCAATGAGGAAGGTATACGGAAGCTAGGGGAGCTGCTCCTAGCCACCACACAGAGGGATAGGCGTATTAGAGAGTTCCTAGAACACCCTCTGATTAGCGGGCTTGAAGGTGCTGAGGTGGCTAAGCTGGCGAGGCTCTCTCTAGAGTACGCTCGTATTCACCGCCATGTGAACGGTAACTTTAACGATCTAGCTAAACTTAGGACTTACCAAACACGGCTAATGATCGAAAACGACGCTTCATCAAGTGGTGCGCAAATTATCGCCTTGTCCACCGGAGATCGGGCTATCGCTCAGGCTTCTAACGTTGTTGCTACAACCCAAAAGAACCGACTGTATGACCTTGTTGCTATGGACACCGTAAACGATCCGGAGTTTATAAAGATTAAGGCGCTGAGAGAAGCTAACCTTACTTGGGAAGACCTTGCTAAAGCCGCGAAAGCGCAGAACATGGTAACCTTCTACGGGGCCGGAGACGCTACAAGAGCAGCTAACGTTGCCAACAAGCTCTCAGGTATACTGGAAAAGCGCGGGCTAACCGCAATCACAAAAGATAATCTCAACGAGCAATTGAGGCTGGTTGATAATAGAATAAAGGTCTCTGAACGCCTTGGTTTAACTACAGCAGTAGACGAGCTAAAAGGGTACAGAGCGGAACTAATTCAAGCTGTAAATGGGAATACTCCTTTAGGACGGCACATGCTGGCTCATGCCAGAGATGTCCACCCTGACGCTGAAGAGTTTGTACAAAAGCTCTTTAACGCACGGGAAGGCTTGATTGGGCCAAAGGTGTTTGAGGAAGTTTCTAGAATCATGTCTAAGAACCTTTCTGCACGAGCACCAGTAACGGATAACTTCATTACTTTCTGGAAGAGGGTAGCGAAGGATTACGTACGGGATACTCAAGAAGTAGATATTCCGTGGGTAACGTTTGACGGCAAGATCATGATGCAACGATATCGTGGTAAAAGCCAAGAACGTATTGAGTTTACCGACCCCGTGACGGGTCGTAAAGTTAGTAACATTTACGAAGGGACTGTTGACGACGGTCGCTTAAGAGGTAATCATGCCTTTGCTGATTCCTCTATTGGTCTTGGAGTAAATGGTAACCATAGTAACGACGCAGTTATTGTTCGGAGATTTCACTTGTGGGGTCGTAAGAATAACGTTGACACAGCAACTATTCACGACGCCTTCTTTACCAATATAGGTGTGGCAGGCCGTGCAAGAGACGCCCTCAGAACCATCTATGCAGATGCTTTAGAGGGAGACACTATTCGTAGGACTCTTAAAGAAATGCGCCGAAGGGGTATGTCTAAAAAGACCTACAATGAGCTTTTAGACGAAGCAAAAAGAAAGGGGTTAATCGATCCCCCTAATGCTCTAACAAGAGAAGATATTCTCGCACCCATCCCAGACGGATATGACTGGTATGGAATTGGTCCTTGATCTATTTGTAATAGCCAAGACCAACTTAACAAGAGGTTGTACCTCACATTATTAAATTTAAGTCTGTGACTTAGGAGAAAAAACAATGAGTGAACAAGAAAACGTAGTAGAAAACGAAGTAGAAGAAACAACAGAAACCGCAGAGGAGCCTGTTGAACAACCTACTGATACACAAAACCCAGAGGACGATATTGAGAAAATCGTCGAAGAACGCCTTGCTAAAATGAAGTCCAACATGGACCGCATGGCTAAGGAGCGTGATGAGGCTCTTAAGTTAAAGGCTGAAATCGAGCAGGCTAAGAAAGAAGCTGACATGGAGCGGCTCCGTGAGGAGGGTAAACTTCAAGAGTTAGCTGAAATGAAAGCTGCTGATCTAGAGGCTAAACTAAAGGTCATGGAAGAAGAAAATATCAAGCTAAAGCGGGATAATGTTCTTAATGATGCTTTAGGGGCTCTAGAGTTCCGCAACGATCGTTCTCGTGCGATGGCACGTCAGGACATTGTAGGCGACCTAGTTCAAGACGAACAAGGTCAGTGGGTCCACAAGTCCGGCCAGTCTATCGCTGACTACGTTTTGGCTTATTCAAAGGATGACGACAACTCATTCTTGTTTCGTGTTAAATCTAATTCTGGCGCTGGCACAGCAACCGCCGCTGGTACACCAGATACAACTACTACCAAGTCTATTGGTGAGTTGACAACTTCAGAAATCCTAGCAATGGCCGCAAAAGGACAGCTAGGGACTCTTAACTATTGATAACTCCTATTAATAAAGGAAATCTAAAATGGCTATTACAAATACCGACTTTCAGAACATTGCTCTAGCTATCTCAGCTTACAGCGATGAAGCCTACACAAACGCCAAGAAGCTAAACTCAACCGGCATCGTTGCTGCTGATCAGCGCATCGACATGACAGGTGAAAGCTTTGTTGGTCAGTTCCGCTGGTACAAGCCTCTAAGCGCAACCGTTAACGTTGCTTCACTTTCAAGCGCAACTGACGGTACCTACACCTCAATCTCAACCGACGTTGCTAACTTCGTCAAGACCGTTCGTACCTTCGGTGCCGAGCAGGTTAACATGCAAGAAGTTGTCTCACGTCAGGACGGCCTAGCCAAGATCGCTCGTGACTTCGCCGAAGTCCGCGCACAGGACGAGCATGATGCTCTACTAAGCGTTATTAAGGGCGTTGCTCTAAGCGAAGTAGAACTAGGCGACCTAGCTACCGCTGGTAACGGTGGTGTTACCGAGTACGATACCGACACCGACGCTGCTGCTACAGGCTTCTTCGTTGACATTAACGATGCAGGTCTCTTTGGTGCCGCCGCTACAGGTGCTGGCGATGAGCGTAGACTCTTCGATAGCTCCGCTATTGGTGCTGCCCGTGGTGAGCGTCTCTTCAAGGCTATTGGTGCTGCTTTCAAGGACTACGAGCCTGACTTCATGTATATCGTAACTTCACCAGAAGTTCTAGCTGAAATGCGTGCTGCTAACCTCGTTGACGAGGAGCGCATTCAGGACGGCAACCTAGAGTTCCAAACCATCTTTGGTGGTAAGTTCCGTCTAATCCTAACCCGTGCTGACCAGATGATCTCCGGCTTCACCGCTGGCGACCTAAACGCCCGTTCAGTTAAGTGCTCTTTCGTTCTAAAGCCCGGTGTTATTGGCTCCGCCGCTGCTCCTGTTCCAATGCCAGTAGAAGTAGACCGTAATGCTGCTTCCTACACTGGTGGTGGTTCAACCAACGTTTGGTATCGCTGGGGCTACGCAATGCACCCAATGGGCTACGACTGGGCTGGCGCAACAAACGCCTTCGCAACCAACGCAACCCTCGGTGCAGCTGCCTCCTACACCCGTAAGATGGACTCACTAAACCTTGGCATTCTACCAATCTTCCACGCCTAATCTTAGGAGGGACTAATGGCACTAGTTCTTAATACAAATAGCTATGTCGAATTGGCAGACGCTGATGACTACTTTGAGACTCGTATTGATAGTGCTAACTGGACAGACGCTTCAGACGATGTTAAGGAGCAAGCCCTTGTTACAGCTACTCAGCTGATTGATGAGCAAGCTTGGATCGGCTATGCTGTTAGTTCCTCTCAAGCCCTAGCTTGGCCCCGTAAAAACGCTGTTTACTTCGACGACAAACTCGGACAAGAAATCAGCATCGGGTCAACGGAGATTCCAGAAAGAGTAAAGATTGCTGTTTACGAGCAGGCCCTTCATCTAGTTAATAATGAAGACTTGCAAGTAGGCAGCACTCAAACCTTTGAGTCAATCTCTATTGGTTCAATCAGTCTTTCTGACTCCAACGGCGACGTTGCGCGTATACCAATCAAAACTCAGAACGCTATGAGGTTCATTAAACCCTTGCTCGTCAAGGGTCGTACCAGCTATGGCGCTTCTTGGTGGAGGTATAGCTAATGTCGTTAGGGGCTAAGATTACAGATGCTGTTAACAGAGCCTTTATCGCGGCTAGTGATCTTGTCAAAACGGGCACACTGAGTAGTAAAACAGTTACTGCTTACGACTTTGGGTCCAGAGGAGTGACCTCTTCTAGCTCTATAGCTACCGTTGAGGTCATTATAACAGATACTAAGAAATCCTCTGGGCAACCCTATTCTTCTACTGCAATCTTTAAAGCAGGGCCTGATATGAGTGTCTATGATACTCTCACTGTCAACTCTGTTGTTTATCGTATAACCGACTATACAGACAGCGGCTATCACATTGAAGCAACTCTTGTAAAGGAGACGTAACATGTTTGATAACGTTCTTGAAGACATCGAAGGCGTCTTTGCAGGTGTTAGTTGGACTGTAAACTCTATCAACACTTACCCTGACAACTACCAAGGTGATATAACTGATGGTGAACGCGTTTCAGTTTCTATTTTACCTAGTACTGGTTCAAACGTATCCTTTGGTGCTTCTGATAAGCAGCTGTCAGGCTTAGTTGCAGTAAAGATTTTCGTGCTTTCTGGCGAGGGCCAAGGAAGGCTTATGGAAATAGCAGACTTGTTAGACACTGTTCTAGAGAACAAAAACCTAGCAAACGGAACAAGATTGGGTGCTTCCTACTTATCAGTAGAGGGCATTGACTCTGCCAATTCAGCGCTTTATAGCGCAACCTATTTTATACCATTCATCTTATATGGAGGCTAATAATGGCTCATATCTCTTCACTACAGTCAGGTATTTATACATACCTTGACATGGTTACGGAGGCGATTCCTGCTGGCACAGACACCGCTGCTGAATTTGCAGCTCTCTTTGTTGGCTCAACTCCCGGCACCGCTGACACCGCTGATGGTCAGGTAACAGGCGTAGCAAACCATGTTCGTATGCCTTCCGTCCGCGAATTCCCTGCAATCGGTACTCCTGCAAACATCGTGAACGTTCCTGTCTTCGGTCAGGCCACCTCTTCACAGGTTCAGGGTCAGGCTGACGCTCCTTCAATCGAAGTTACCGTCAACTACGTACCTGCCGACATGGCTGACATCCACAGCCTAATCGGTACAGAAATTGCTTTCCGCTTCATGATGGCAGCTTCTGCTGTTACTCAGGACGAGGGTGCAGACTCAACTCTATCCGTAGCAAACACCGAGTTCTACTGGATTGGTCGTATCGAAGCAATTCTTGTAAACTCACAGCTAACTGACTCAGTTACAGCTACTGTAACAATCACGGCTCAGTCAGACTTCTACGGTCCAGCTACTTTCTAAGTTCTGGATAGTTTTTAGGGGAGGCTCTTAGGGGTCTCCCCGCTCTAAAGTATTAAGGAATAAACAATGGATAAGCCCTTTAGCAAATCCTTTGTTATGAGGACAACATTCCGTCATATGCGGCGCAGTGTAGATATTAGTATTCGGAAGTCTTTTGAGCGCTTCCAAGACTTTGATCAAGACTCATCAACAGGTAGGGAAATTATGGAGACCCTTTCAACACTCCATACCGTGCGGAAGATGCTAGACGACTTCCAGAAGCACAACTCAGCGCTATTCAATGAACAAGATAAGTTAGACTAAGGAAAAATCATGAAACATCTAGTTGGTAAAGTACATACAAAGAAAATTAAGTTTTTGGGAAGCGATGTTGAAATTAAGAAACTCAGCGTCGAGCAGGTTCTAGAGCTACAAGAAATCATGAAAAACCCCCCTAAAGGGGCTGATGAGCTTTATGCAGTTCGTCAGGTTCTACGGGCTGGCGTCGTTGGGAGCGAAGAACTAACTGATGAAGACTTTAATACCTTTTCCCCCGTTGACCTAAACTTCTTAGCCGAACAAGTTCTAAAGCTTTGTGGGCTACTAGAGGCGGATAAAGCGGGAAACTAACACAAGAAGAACGAACCCTTTTTACTCTGGCAAGCTTTCTGAAGATGCCTGTTTATAAACTCAAAGAAGAAATGCCTTATGATGAGTTTTTAAAGTGGATTGAGTTCTTCAAGTACGAACCTATTGGGTGGCGCGAAGATTATCGCACCCACTTGATCATGAGTTCTTTTGGTTACAAAGGAAAAGCAGAGTCTACTTTCCAAACCCTTAAACAGATTAAGCAGTACTCAGAAAGCCGTCTAGAAGGCGACAGAGCGATGCCTAAAGGCAAGATTCTGGAAATGATGATGAACGCTAAAAACGGAGATGACTCCGGCTGGACACCGAAGGGGTTAAAATGAAAGTATCACTAGAAGTTGTAAACTTCGAAGAAGCTATGCGCGGAATAGAGGAAGAGGTAAAACAGATAGCAGAAGAAGAGGTAGGTCTTCGTGTTGCTTTTGCAACGACCTCCCTTCGTCGAGTCACCCCTGTAGACACAGGAGAGGCGCGTTCTGGCTGGACTTCCCGCCCTGAATTGGATTTCCGTGGCGAAACAAGCTATGTAATCGAGAACCCTGTGGAGCACATTACTTACCTCAATAGAGGGAGTAGTAAACAAGCTCCTAAATACTTTATTGAGCAGGTTCTCACAACAATTGGACTGATTGGTTCCCCGATCTAATACCTTGCCCTCTGATGGCTCCGCCTTATTCGCGGTCTGTTAGGGGGCAAAATTTTTAAGGAGACACTTATGGCGCAAGGCGTAGAGATTAGAGTACGCTCTGACAGTCGTCAGGCTAAACAAGATATTAAGTCTCTTGGTAACAGTATCAAGGGAATTGAAACAACCATAAACAATACTACCTCCGCTATTAGGAAACTAGCAATCGGCCTGACAGCCGCTCTTACTGGCGGTGCCGTCGTGAAGGCTTTCAGTAGCGCGTCAGACTCCATTGTTGGTCTAGAAAACCGGCTAGCTCTTGTCGTTGGGAGAGGTCAAGAACTAACGAAGACGATGAAGAGTATTCGCGAAACCGCTGCACAAACTCGCCTACCTGTAAGGGTGGCAGCGGATACCTTTAACCGTCTCGGTATTTCTCTTAAGGGCTCAAACAAGACTTCTGAGGAACTTATCAAGGCCACTAAGACCATCCTACAAACAGCCACTATCTCGGGGGCTACCGCTTCTTCTGCTGAAGCTGCTATTATTCAGCTTGGTCAGGGCCTAGCTTCTGGTACTCTAAGAGGGGAAGAACTTAACTCAGTCCTAGAGCAGATTCCTCGGCTTGCAGAAGCTATTGCTGATGGCATGAAGGTTCCTTTCGGTGAGCTCAGGGCCCTAGCAAAAGAAGGGCTCATTGACGCACAAGGCGTTTTTAAAGCTATTACCGACCCAGAAATTGTCAGAAAAATCCAAGAGGAATTTGAACTAATTGAGGCTACCGTAGAAAGTCTCACTACCGTCATGAGTGACGAGTTCACTAGGGCCTTGGCCGCTATTGACAAGGAGATTGGGTTTTCCGATGTCCTTAAAAGAAAAATCGTAGGGCTGACCAAAGTCTTTTCTTTTGTGGCAGATAACATTGGCGACTTTGTAATCAAGACTAAATTACAGTTTGATCTCTTCGTACTTAATACCTATAGCTTCGTTTATGATGTTATAGACGTCTTTACAGACCTTTTCTCTAGTTTAAAAGAGTTAGACGCTGAAGACTTTTTAGCCGGACTCTCTAAA